>Ga0209086_10004483_pt1 | contig 10355 bp, 9 predicted proteins | sample M_130207_XF_Meta_FD_187312 | JGI IMG/M metagenome (GOLD analysis project Ga0209086, IMG submission 187312) | Freshwater microbial communities from Lake Montjoie, Canada to study carbon cycling - M_130207_XF_MetaG (SPAdes) (version 2) | ecosystem: Environmental > Aquatic > Freshwater > Lake...
GGCTTCGGCGACAATCTCCTGCCATGCCACCCCCAGGCGCACGCGGACCTGCGAGCGCAATCGTGCGCCGACCTCATCAATGCGGAGCTTTTCCAGTTGTTGCCGCGCCGACTCCTGAAGTTCACGCTGACTGACGGCCAGTTCCGGAGGCAGATACCCGGGGTCCGGGGACACGATGTAAGGTTGCAGCACATGCAGCAGCACCACTTCAGCGTCGAAGGGGATGGCTAAGGGCACGGCATATCGCAACGCTTTCCCGGCCATCTCTGAGAAATCCACCGGCACTAGAATCCGTTGGAGCTGGAACGGCAGCGGCGGGATCCATCCGGCGCCTTGGGATTCCATCTCCACGACGACCCTGCCCTTTTTTGAACCCGGCTTGATTTTCACCGGGCGTGGATGGGAGTTTTCTGGACGGATCCCGGTGGCAATGCCGTCGCGAGTTTCCAGCCGGCGGGCGATGGGGGCAGACACCGGATTGGCACCGCTGCGGCGCGCACCTGATTCTGCTGGCCCTGCGGGACCAACCGCAGCAAGGCTTCCCCGGTGCCAGCCTTCGGCGCAAAATCCGTATGAGCCGGGCTAACCAGATCGTCGCGCCGTTTGCCATCCACCATATAACCGTAGCGGTAAAGCCCCGCCGGAAGGGGGACCGACACATTCCATGATCCATCCGCCAACGGCTTCATCAGCAGGAGCCGATGCAGCTGTTCTTCAAATTCCAGCAGCAGCAATACCCTCTGCGCGCCTGGCGCGAGGACTGAAAAGGTCTGCCCGCTGCCGTCCGTTCCATTCTTTGCTTTTTTTTTCATAGGATTGACCGATTTTTTAATTTTCAAAACCAACGTTTCCCAAAGCGGAGCGCCGCCTCATCCTTGCAGGTCGCGAGATGGCGGCTGAACCCGTCGGCAGTCCGGGTCGCCACCTCATCCAAGGCCCCCGGTTCCTCAAACAAATGGGTGGCCTCAGGGATGACCGCCAGCTCCTTCTCGCATTTCATCTGGGCATAAGCCTGACGATTGTCCTCCAGCACTTCCGGATCGCATTCACCCGCAATCAACAGCGCTGGGGCATGAATCATTTGGAGGGCGTCGCCAACCCCGTCCGTCCGCGTGCCGCGGGCGACCACCGCCTGGACTCGGACGCCGCATGCCGCCGCCGCCACCAAAGCCACGGCGCCCCCCGTGCTGGCGCCAAAATATCCCAGCCCCAAGCGGCCCACCGGCCGGTGACGCGCCACCCAGTCCGTGACGGCCAGCAGCCGGACGGCCAGCCGGGAGAAATCCAACCGGGGACGCATGACCCCGGCTCCAGAAACTTTTTCCTCCGCGACCCACAGATCAAACAGCAGGGTGCCAATGCCCCGGCTGCGGAGCGTGCGCGCCACAGCCTGATTTCTCGGACTGTGGCGGCCGCTGCCGCCGCGGTGGGCGAATAGGACAATCCCCGCCGATGAAGCCGGAACCTCCAACTGCCCGGGCAGGATGACGCCCTCCGCCGGAATCTGGACATTCCAGGATCGGGAGCCGGAAACGTTCCCCTCCCCGGCTGCCTCCATTGGGTTATTTCGATGATGAATCACTTTCACAAACTCCCCGCAGCATCCACCACCCACCGCTTCTCCCTTGGCGTGGGCCGAGCGACCGGCCACTGACGGGACCGCTCCGCACGCCGACAGGTTTAGGACACCTTCACTTCCGTCGTCTTGGGCTCGGGGACAGGGGTTTTGGGCAGGTGCACTCTCAGCACGCCGTCCTTGAAGTCAGAGGTGATTTTGTCCGCGTTGGCCTCTTCCGGCAGGGTGAAGCTGCGCTCGAAACTGCCGTAAGTGCGCTCAATCCGATGGTACTTCTTTCCCTTTTCCTCCTTCTCAGCCTTGCGTTCGCCGGTGATGGAGAGGGTGTGATCCCGAACCTGCACCTTGATTTCCTCCCGCTTCACTTCGGGCAGTTCCGCTTTGACGAGGTACTCCTTGTCGTCCTCGATAATGTCCACGCTCGGCGTCCAATCGGCCAGGGTGATTCCCTCCCCCTTGGTTTCCACCGGCCAGCGACCCGCCAACCGATCCAACCGGCCAATAATATTGGCCATTTCCCGCTCCATTTCCTGAAACGAATCCCAGGACCGTTCGGCACTCCACAACTTCACCGGTTCCCGCACCCCAAAGGGTACCCACTTGGTTATTGCATTCATTGTAAGGCTCCTTGTTGCGATGGGTTTGGTTCAACTCGGCAGAAGAGTCCCACCGTCTCCCCCCCCTGCCGGCATCCCGAACAGACGCCAAAAATCCAGACCCGCCCCACCGCACCCGGCCTGCGGCAGACCCGGCGCGCCCTTTTATTCCCGGAGGCCGCGTCCGTCCCAGTCCGTCTTTAATGGCGTCTCGTAGCCGCTGCGAATCTTGTCGCGAAACCCCATGGATTCCTTCTCCGAAGACGTCGGACTGGGCGGGGGCTGTGTTGATGGATACGTTAACTGGGGGAGCCGCTGAACAGGGGTGCCCAGTATCATCGCCACGGTGGCTTGTGGTCTCACAGTTTCTGAAACAGTTTTAGACGTTTTCATGGAATCAATTGCCCCTGACCTTCCCGGCTCCGCCTTTCCGGAAAACGACCGGGCGGGCGACCGCCGAACCCGACGGCGGCATGATTTTTTTTCCAAAGACCGACGCCGACACGTCGAGTTTCACCAGTGCTTGGTTGTGAGAGACACTGGCCCCCCATTTCATTGTCTGCAGCTGGCGCTCCGCTTCCAGCCAGTATTCCCGATCCCGACCTCCCAGCCGTCCTTCCTGCTTCCATATCCGACTGGCCAGCTGGGCGATGTCTTCGTGTCTTAAAACCGATGCGGTCTGTGTTGTTGGATTCATAAATGATTTTCGATGCGTCGGGCCTGCGAAGCCAACTGGGACCGTCAACAGACATGCTCCCGTGGATGCTTCACCACAAACCTTAGGGTCACTATTAAAGTCGCCCGCGCTGGAACAATCCATTGGCAGGCGACCCCAAAGCTCTAGGGCGGCTCATTTACCGGGTCTAGGCCATTCATCTAGCCCGGAGCCATCCCCTTCGGATCAAAGGTTGGGGCCCAACACGGCCGGGCGGCATCCACGCCGGCGGCAGGGGCGGGGGCGAATCTTCCGGCCCGATGCCTTCATTTCCGGGAGGACGGCGAACGGTCTTTCCATCGCGCGCCCGATGGGGGATAGTGGGGACGAAACCAAACTATGCTGAAGGTCAAGGACACGCTCCGGGCGACGGTGCATCTGGGTTTTGACGGCCGGGTGTTCAAGGCCTATCACGGCCCGGATGCGGCGACCCGGTTCGACAACGAGGTGCGCGTGCTGCGCCATCTCGAGGGGGTCGGCTGCCCCTTTGTGCCACGCCTGCTGGAGGCCGACCGGTCGCAGCTCAGGATCATCACCACCAACTGCGGCTGCCGGGTGGAACATCTGGATGACCAGCGCGCACGGGAACTGTTCGCCGAGCTGGAACACTACGGCGTGCGCCACGACGACGCCGATCCGCGCAACGTGACCTACCGCTCCTCCGACGGCCGCTTTTGTTTGATTGATTTCGAATTTGCCACCATCCTGCCCCCGGCCCAAGCGACATGAACGCCACCCCGCTCCCCACTTCCCCCCGACCCTTTTCGCTGCAATGGTCCGGCTGCTCGGATATTGGCCGGGTGCGGAAAAACAACGAGGATTCGTTTCTGGGGCTGCAATTCGATGCCCGGGAAATTTTCCGGCTGGGGAAATTCGGCGCAGGCTCACTGGAAAAAAATAACTACACCTTCGCCGTGTGCGATGGGATGGGCGGCGCAAAAGCGGGCGAATACGCCAGCCAGATTGCAGCGGAGAAAATTACGACCCTGCTCCCGCCCGCGTATCAGGGGGTCGCACCCGCGATGAGCGCAGGTTACTCCGGCGTGCTGTCGGAATTATTCACCCAAGTCCACCGGGCCCTGGTTTATCTCGGCGATTCCTACGAAGAATGCGCCGGGATGCAGACCACGCTGAGCCTGTGCTGGTTCACCCCGGGCTGGATGTACTTCGGCCATATCGGGGACAGCCGCATCTATCATCTGCCGCAGCGCGAAAAGGAAATCCGGATGCTCACCCAGGACGACACGCATGTGGGCTGGCTGTTCCGGAACGGGCAGATCAACGAACGCGAGGCGCGCACCCATCCGCGGCGCAACGTGCTCCAAAAGGCGCTGGGCGGCGGCAACCAGTTTGTGGATCCCCAGTCGGGCGCCGTGGCTTATGAAAAAGGCGATGTTTTCCTGCTGTGCTCCGACGGGTTGACGGAGGGCCTGTACAACCCGCGCCTGGTGGAACTGCTGCGCGAAAAACCCTCCGCCGGAACCGCGGACAACCCGGCATTGCGGCTGGTCGAAGAGTCGCTGAAAAATGACGGCCGGGACAACACCACGGCACTGGTCATCCAAGTGATCTGACCCTCTTGGGCGATGTCCGCGGCAAGTGTCTCCCTTGCCGTCTGGAACAATTTTGGAATCCGGGTCGCCCACAAAACGCCGGACACAACAGAAAGGGAATCCTGGGTTTCGGCGCAATGAGCAGGCGGGGACACCGTCTTTTAGTCTGCCTGAAATACGGCCACACTCAACGGCGGCAGGCAGAAGGCCGCAGAGTGGGGCTGGCCGTGGCACGCATGGTTTTCCGCCGTGACCCCGCCGTAATTGCCCTGATTGCTACCCCCGTAAATCCCCGCATCACTGTTCAACACCTCGCGCCAGCGGCCGCCCCGCGGCAGACCCATCCTATAGTCCGGACGCGGCACGGGCGTCAGGTTTAAAACCACCACCAGCGCGTTGGAGCCGTCCGGGGTCTGTCGCAGGAAGGACAGCACGCTGTTCTCCCGGTCATTACAATCAATCCAGCGGAAGCCCGCAGCATCGTAGTCCGCCTGCCAGAGGCCGGGCGAGGCGGCATACAGCCGGTTTAGATCGGCGACAAAGCTTTGCAGGCCTCGGTGGAACGGGCCGGACTCGAGCATCCACCAGTCGAGCTGCGCGTTTTCATTCCACTCGGCGCTCTGGCCGAATTCACCGCCCATGAACAGAAGTTTTTTTCCGGGGAACATCCACTGATAGGCGAGCAGGCAGCGGAGGTTTGCGAATTTCTGCCAGTCATCACCGGGCATCCGCCCGATCAGCGACCCCTTGCCGTGAACCACCTCGTCGTGCGAGAGCGGTAGCACAAAATTCTCATTGTGATGATACAGCATCGCGAAGGTGAGGTCGTTCTGATGATATTTCCGGTGCACCGGTTCGCGCTTAAAATAGCCGAGCGTGTCGTGCATCCATCCCATGTTCCACTTGAAGGAGAAACCCAGCCCCCCCAGATAAGGCGGCCGCGTCACCTGCGGCCACGCGGTGGACTCCTCCGCGATGGTCATCACGCCCGGGAATTCCGTGTGCGTGATATGATTGAACTTTTTCAGGAATTCGATGGCCTCCAGATTCTCCCGGCCGCCGAATTGATTCGGCACCCACTCGCCTTCCTTGCGGGAATAGTCGAGATACAGCATCGACGCCACCGCGTCCACGCGGAGCCCGTCGATGTGGAAGCGCTCGCACCAATACAGGGCGTTGGCGACCAGAAAATTGGAGACTTCGTGGCGGCCGAAATTGAAGATCAGCGTCCCCCAGTCCTGGTGCGCCCCCTTGCGCGGATCCTCATGCTCAAAAAGCGCGGTGCCGTCAAACTGCGCCAGCGCCCAGGTGTCGCGCGGGAAATGCGCCGGCACCCAGTCCACGATCACCCCGATGCCCGCCTCGTGCAGGGCATTGACCAGGAACTGGAAATCCTCCGGCGTGCCGAAGCGGCTGGTGGGCGCAAAGAAACCGGTGACCTGATAGCCCCAGGAAGGATAGAAGGCATGCTCCGCTACCGGCAGGAATTCGACGTGCGTGAAGCCCAGGCGCTGGAGATAGGCCACGAGCGGTTCGGCCAGTTCGCGATAACTCCAGGATTCATTCGCGGATTTTTTGCGCCAGGAGCCGATGTGCACCTCATAGACGCTCATCGGAGAACGCAACGCGTCGCGCTCGCGGCGGCGCTGGAGCCAGGCGTCATCCGTCCACTTAAAGTGCTTGGTGTCCCAGACGATCGCCGCCTGCTTGGGCGCCACCTCGAAGAAAAAACCGAATGGGTCGGTGTTCAGCTTGAGGGTGCCGTGCGCGTCGAGAATCTCAAATTTGTAATGGGCCCCCTGCCCCACGCCGGGCAAAAAGATTTCCCAGACGCCGGAAGCCCCAAGCAACCGCATCGGATAACAGCGCCCATCCCAACAGTTGAAATCGCCCACCACACTGACCCGCTGGGCGTTGGGGGCCCAGACGGCAAAGCTCGTACCGGCGACACCATCGATGATGCGACACTGAGCTCCCAGCTTCTCGTGGATCCGGCGCTCATCGCCTTTGCCGAACAAATACAGGTCCGACTCCCCCAGCGTGGGTAGAAAGGAATAAGCGTCCCGGGTGCGACGGGTTTGGTTCTGATGATCGGTGATGACCAGGTCGTAGGCGTAAACCTTCGTGGCCGAACGGGTGACCCCCTCAAAAAGATCCGTGCCGGGAATGCGTTCCAGCACGAAACCGGGCTTACGCTTCTCGTGCACCGGCCGGATTTCCACCCGGGCGGCGTCCGGCAGCAGGGCGCGAACAACAATGCCAGCCGAATCACCCAGCGGATGCATCCCGAGCAGCGTGTGGGGCGACGGATGTTTCAGTTCCGTCAGACTTCTGAGTTCGTCTTGGGTAAGCAGCATGACAATAATCCTTGGGCCGGAGTCTTTTCCTCCTGACGGGTTAATGCAATGCCAAACCGAATAATACAAGCTATTTCCGGGCAGCTGGATTCATCCGCTGCAATGCCTGACACGCCCTGCGTTGACAATGCGCGCGCCCTGCGACAATCTGCCGGCATGGCAAAACCTGCATTGGGACGTGGTCTGGGCGCATTAATGAGCGGCATGAGCGGCAATCCGGTCATCCCCCGTCCGGCGAGCAGCGCCCCGGCCCCGAGCCCGATTGCTCCGGCCTCCGCCCCCGACTCGCGCGACCGAGTGATGCGCGTTCCGCTCAATAAAATCCGCCCGTCCGCGCTCCAGCCGCGCAAGGAATTTTCCGACGAGGCTCTGCGGGAACTGGCCGACTCCATCCGGGAACAGGGCGTGGTGCAGCCCCTGATCGTGCGCGAACGCGACGGATTTTTTGAGCTGATCGCGGGCGAACGCCGCTGGCGCGCCTCCCAGCTGGTTCCCCTAACCGAAGTGCCGGTTGTCGTGCGCGAGGCTGACGATCGCGCGGTGCTGGAGCTGGCCCTCATCGAGAATCTGCAGCGCGAGAACCTCAATGCGCTGGAAGAAGCGCAGGGCTATCAGCAGCTCGCCGACCAATTCCGCCTCACCCAGGAGGAGATTGCCGTCAAGGTCGGTAAAAGCCGCGCGGCAGTGGCAAATGCCACCCGCCTGCTGAAGCTGCCGGCGACCATTCAAAAGCTGGTGCGCGAGGCGCGGATTTCAGTCGGCCACGCAAAGGTGATTCTGGGTCTGGCGGGTGAAAAAGACCAGATCCATGCCGCAGAACGCATCGTCAAAGAAGGATTGAACGTCCGGCAGACCGAAGGGCTGATCGCCAAATGGCAGTCCCGGGATACGCGCACGACCCCCGTCCAGCCCGAGGCGGTGGCCCGTCCGGGCGGCGACCCGCACGTGGCGGATCTGGAGGCGCGCCTGCGCGGGGTCTTTGCGACCAAGGTGAAACTGCATTACGCCCAGGGCAAGGGCGCGGTGGAAATTGCGTTTTACAGCGATGCCGAACTGGAACGCATCCTGCAGCTGCTGGGGGTCAAGCCGGAGTAATCGACGGTCCGCATTTTCTGAATCGATTTCTGGAGATCCTTACCCGACCCAGCCCACTCAAATGATTTTACCCATCGTCAAATACGGCCATCCGGTCCTCCGCAAAAAAGGGGAACGGATTGAGCGAGTCACACCGGAAATCCGGCAGCTCATCGAGGACATGCTGGAGACCATGGAAGCCAACCAGGGCGTGGGGCTCGCGGCGCAGCAAATCGGGCAGGCGATTCAGCTGACGGTGATTGATGTGGAGGACATGGAACACCATCCCTCCACGATCGAGCACCAGGGACAACCCGCCAAGGTGGCTGACTTCATGCCGCTGGTGCTGATCAATCCCGAAGTGACGCCCGCGGGCGCTCCGGTGGAATCCAGCGAGGGGTGCCTCAGCTTTCCGGGCATTTACGCGGAAATCCACCGGCCGGAATCCGTGAACGTCCGGGCGCTAAACGAAGAGGGCGAAGTCATTGAATTTCGCTGCGGAGGGCTGCTGGCGCGCGCGGTGCAACATGAGACGGATCATCTGAACGGCATCCTGTTCATCGACCGGATGGAGCGGACCAGCAAAGAGGAATACCGCGACGAACTGGACACACTCCAGGCGGCCACCAAGTCGGCGCTCAAGAAGAAATAATCGGGGAATGCCCGCTGCGGACCCGCTCCCCGCGTTTGAAGGAGTTTGAAAAATGCCGTCAAAAAAACCGGCCTCCCGCTTACTACCGGGGGCCGGAAGGGACCCTATTTTGAGGCAGGCGTCAAGGGAGCAGGGAGCGTCCTGAGGGCATAAAACAATGCGAGCGCCTGGAGGAAGAGGATGGACCCGATCATTTGCATGAACTCGGAAAAATTCGTCAAAAACAAATAGGGCACATTGGCGTTCCCCCAATAGATTGCGCATTTATGGGCGATCTCCTCAACGAATACTGCGCCGCCGACATAAATGATTCCGGCGACAGCAAACGTAGCCCGCACCCGCGAAGGCAGCTTCCACCAGAACTTCACGTAGGCCAGGCAAAAGCACGCCGCAAAAAACAGGTAGGGAACCACCCACAACAATTTTGAGTTCGGGGTATTATTCTCGTCCAGGTGCAAAAACTGGGCCACGCAGAGCGCCACGGTTTTCTGGTGGATCTGCACTTCCTCGTCCACTGCCAGCGCCAAAAAAATCCAACCCAACACCCGCCAGTGCTTCAAGAAATCGCCTTGAACTGCGGCCTGCGCCCGCGCATTTAAAAAAATCGCAACGCTGCAAAAAACCAGCAGCAGCGATTTGAAGACATGAGGCAGATTATTTTTTTCGTCGAAATCAAAGTTGTGAGCGATAAACCACCAGTCATCCCCGGCGCCGAACAGGCACCAAAAACTCACCGCCAAACTGGCCGCCAGAAAACCAAACGAGGTGAAGTAAAGCACCCTGAAAAATTTAGGGAGAGGCAAATCAAACTCGATTCTCATTCGAAAAATTTTAACCGATCCTCCTCGGCAAGCAATCAAAAGCTGGCTTTTTCCAGCGGCTGCCGTAATTTCGGCGCATGATGCCAGTCTTGAAATCCCCGCGCAGCCTCTGGTGGCTGGCGCTGGCATCCCTTGGCCTTTACCTGCTGCTGCCGGGCATTGCCGCGGGGCTTTCACAGGCGGAGCCCAGCTTCGCTAGCGAAATCTTCCCCTGGGTCAAAAGCTTTTCCAGCGCCTCCCTCCTGTCCCTGCATGACTCCGGGTCGCACATCCGCGCTTCCATCGGCTTTCTGACCCTCTGCCTGGCGCTCTTCGCCGTCTATTTCTTCGCGCTCAAGCAGGCGCGCCATCACAACGACCTCCGTTCGCAAAACATTATTTTCGTCAGCGGAGCCTCGTTTTTGCTGGTTCAACTGCTTGCCCCGGTGCTGTTGTCCACCGATGTATTTGCTTATGCGCTCTATGGGCGGGTGGTTTCAGTCTGCTATGGTAACCCCTACGACCTGGCCCCCCTCCTACCGGCGGGCGATCCCTTTCTGAGGCTGTTTGGCCAAGACTATCTCCCCTCGTGGTACGGGCCTCTATGGACTTGGATTTCAGCAGGCCTCACCCGGCTGGGCGGCGAGCACGTGGGCCTCACCGTGCTGCTGTTCCGCCTCACCGCCATCGCGGCAGCGCTCCTCTGCGGCCGGCTGCTGCTGCTCAGCCTTCGCCGCCATGCGCCCGACCGCGCCGCGCAGGGGCTGGTGTTCCTGCTATGGAATCCACTCTTCGTTATAGAGACCGGCATCAGCGGACATAATGACTCGGTAATGCTGGTTTTTGTTTTACTTGCTGTGTGGTGCCACCTGCGCGGCTGGAAGACCGGTGCGGTGACGGCCCTCCTGCTGTCCGCGCTGGTGAAGTTTCTCACCGGAATGCTCATCCCGCTCTACATCGCACTGGTGCTGCGTGAAGCCAAAACCTGGCGGGAACGGATCGTGTTTCTGTGCCGCTGCGCCCTTGCTGCAG
>Ga0209086_10004484_pt1 | contig 10348 bp, 19 predicted proteins | sample M_130207_XF_Meta_FD_187312 | JGI IMG/M metagenome (GOLD analysis project Ga0209086, IMG submission 187312) | Freshwater microbial communities from Lake Montjoie, Canada to study carbon cycling - M_130207_XF_MetaG (SPAdes) (version 2) | ecosystem: Environmental > Aquatic > Freshwater > Lake...
ATATTCCAAGAGGAAAATACATTCCAAGTCAAGATGGCAAAACAATATTTCTTTCCAATGAAAGAGGTCGTTGGCCTGACACAATTGAAGGATTCACTATTGAGTCTTCATGGATTATTTCAAAAAGCGATATGGCATTAAAAAATGCAGAACTTTTTGTTAATAACAATTCTTTTGGAACGTTTGAAATTTAAAACAAGCACATATAGCAAGGATACAATAAGCTCAGATGGATGCAAGAAACAATAGCGATAATTTTGATAATGACGCAGGTAATGTTAAAAAACATCGAAGTAAAAATAAAAAATACAATCCAATGCGAAAAGATGAGAGAGAAGATAAACTTGTCCTAAATGGTACTGTCGCAGAAGCATTACCCGGGACATGGTTTAATATCAAATTAAACAGTGGCGATGTAACTGTTTTAGCAACGCTCAGCGGTAAAATGAGACAAAATCATATTCAAATTTTACCAGGTGACAAAGTAATTATCGAAGTTAGTCCTTATGATACTTCAAGAGGACGAATTTGCCGCAGATTATGATTTAAGTCATGTAAGAAAGATTACAAAAAAAGAATATCTAACTAAAAATTTAAATAAAAGAATCTAGGAGATTAAAACATGAACGAATGGACAATATTGCACCCAAATCTTACTTTTACACTTGTCTTTTTTTGCCTTATCATATTACACAACGTCTTAATAAATTTAATAAAAATCCCTGAAAAATCAGAGCATGATATAAAGACAAAAAAAGCAACCGAATCTAATGATAATGAAAAAAATGTCTAGCTTGCTAAAAATCTAATTTTTAAGAATCATAGCTAAATCAAGCTATGATAATTAAGTTAGAATGATTAAAAAAATAGTCGACAATATTCGTAGGGCACACGCTAGTTTAAGAGAAAAGAATAAGTCAAGAGCAAGGTCTCCTGACTGGGATAAAATACGGGATGCCCATCTAAGATTGCATTCTGTTTGTGCTGCATGTGGCGGATCTGAAGAGCTTCAAGTTCACCATATTGTGCCCTATCATATTCAAGTTTCGTTGGAACTTGAAGCTTCAAATTTAATAACATTATGCATGGGACTCTTAAACTGCCACCTTCATGTTGGTCACGGCGGATCATTTCGATTTTACAATCCTAACGTTTTAAAAGACGCTGATTTAGTTTCTACATCTTTTTTTGAAAAGCGTGACAAACTGATCACAGAGATAAAGAAAAATCGTAAAAGAGATTAGCTGTTATCATCAAATTCATCCAAAGTATCTTGATCAATCTCGTCTGCCTCTGCATTGATTTCTGCAGGTGATGCCGGTGCCGACGGTGGAGACATTCCAATATATGCTGCAGCATCATCAGGTCTGAAATTCCCACCTGTAGATTTGTCACCTGGGCTTTTATACCAATAACCGTATATATCAACGCCGCGCTCGATATTGTAGTTGTCATACGGGGTACCTGCTGCTGTAGGATCTATAGACACACCAGGCGCTGCAGAGTCTGTCTGCTTAATCGACCTTTTCTCACGTTTAGCTTCTAGAATTAGTTTGATGTATGCACGTAGCGAATTATTCTGATTTTTTCTCATGTCAACATCCACACGGGCAATTATTATCGCCGCCAAATTCTTTTATATCTTCTTCAGACTCAGACACTTCTTCGTCCTCTTCTTCAGGTCGAACAGCCGCTAGCGGACTCATGCTCCATGATGCATCGCCCAAGTTTCCCTCATTTATAGTCTTATTGACAAGAAGCCGGATTGTGGTCCTAAGAATTTTTAAAGAATCCATACTTTGTAAATATATGTCTGTTTAAACAATAATACTTAAGCGACAAGAGAAAAATAGATGTGGTGAAGCTAATAAACTTAGCAGAAGGCGTAGACTGGTATTATGATCCAAATACTGACGATTACATTTGGACGTCTAAGTTCTTATTGGATCGCGGATTTTGTTGTCACGGCGAATGTCGGCATTGCCCCTATGATGAAAAGGGTGCAGTAAAACCTGAACATCAGCTTAAAATCAATGTAATTCTCTAAGAAACCCAATGTACAGTCTGTGTCAGGCAGTACTCAGCGATGCCTAAGAATAAAAAAATTTGGTGAGCCATCCCCGTCCTGCCCGGGGGACCTCCACTTTATCAGAGTGGCTATCTAACTAACTGATATAATGGCCCGTAGAGCCACCCGTGGGAGTCAGACCCACCTAATCCTCATTACAAATGAGGTGCATAATCGCTCTGCCAGAGTGGCGTAAATTTAAGTTGTCAATAAGGAAGTACAGTTTGAGATTCAGAATCTCTGACCTCACAAGAATCGTTGTAAAGATACCTTCCATTGACGGTTCTCACACAATTATTGTGCTGATGTTTCGGATGTGTTGCGTAAAAATCCCATTCTCTATAACATCCTGTTAACGTAATACAGAGAATTAGCAACCTTATCATGAGCGCATTATATATCTGGTTTCGAATTTGTGCATATTTAATGTATTGCTAGATTAATTCTTGTGAGGATCAAGCACTTCATTTCGACAACAACCTAACGATCGTTTTGCGCACTAAAAGTATGATCATCTAGGAATTTAAAAATCATGTTGGTTGCAATTACTCACATCTATATAATACAGTATGATATATGGCTTTAGGACTTTGCTGCCAGTATGTCGAGCTCGAGCGATCGCCGCGTGGCCTCGAGAAGCAGAAAAACATTTTCGACGAGCGCATTTTGCAGCTGGGTCGATGGAAACAAGGAAAGTATTCAGAAGATGAAATCAAACATGTTTACCTCAGCAACGCTAATAATCTTCTCACCGCTTTCCGCAGAGTTATTAGTGATGGTTATAAATGCTTTCGTGTTTCTTCTAACCTGATTCCACTTGCTGACAAGGTGCCGAGACATTGGTGGGACAATGATAAGATTCGGGAACGCTATTGGAAATTCGGTGATCTTGCTAAGCGTGAGGGTGTTCGTATTACCATGCATCCTGGACAATTTGTGGTCCTCTCTTCAGATTCTGCTAACGTTGTAAAAAACGCTGTAGGCGATCTTGAGACACATGCATGGATTATGGAGTCTATGGAACTAGATCGTTCTCCATTCTATGCGATTAATATTCATGGCGGTAAAGGCGACAGATCTGATAATCTCATTCGAGAGATTAAGAACTTACCAGATCATATTCGATCAAGACTTACACTCGAGAATTGCGAGAATGCTTATAGCGCTGCAGAACTGAATCCAATCAGTGAAGCTACCGGTGTGCCTATTGTACTTGACGTTCATCATCATACATTTCGAACTGGTGATTTAAATCTTAGTGAAGTTATCGACCTTGCGTCTAAATCATGGAGAGGCATCAAACCGCTGCAGCATTTATCGAATACAAAACCTGAAATACCTGCAGAAGCGAATGCTTCTAAGCGTCGTGCTCATTCAGACTGGGTCCATTATATTCCTAATGAACAACGTGCAGTACTTAGCAAGGTGGATGTAGAAATGGAGTTCAAGATGAAGAACTGGGCCATTGAACTAGCTGTGAAAGAGCACGGCTTGTCAATTATCTAATTAAGCTTTAATATTATTATTATTTTATGTCAAAGTAATAATTACTTATAGACATAATTTTTTAAAGCATTTTATGAAAATAACAAAAGATCAATTTCAACAATTAATTCGCGAAGAATACGTTAAGGTTATACTTGAGTCTAAAGGCTATAAACCGACACAAAGACAAATCAGACTAATTTCTGAAAATATTGATGAAGGTTTCTTAGACACACTTGGCAAAGCAGCTAAGGGTGCCATTAGTGGTGGCAAAGCGGCTTATAGCAAATCACGCGAAGCAGATAAGCAAAAGAATAAAGCACAGCAAGAAGCAAAGAATGATGCAGCCGAGACAAAAACTCAAATGCAGTTAAAAGAGCGTCTCATGGGCATTCAACAAAAAGCAAAAGATATGCTCAAAGATAACGGATTCGTTGGTGATGAAAATGATATTGCAGTTTTAGGTATAGATCTATTTAGGGCTGCAATTCAAGAAGTAATGGAAGTTGCCAAAATCAAAGGCAAAATTACGCCTAAGGGCGACCGAGGCGTCGGTCTTGGAAGTTTCAGCCCATTAGCTAGGGCTGCTCGACGCTGATAAATATTGATGTCAAACTAATTCATCAACAGCTTTCTTTCGTATAAATCCTTTTCATTAAACTTTATAAAATATGACTGAAGACGAAGACAAGGCTCTATGCCAAAAGTATCCAAAGATCTTTAAAAACCGCGATGGTTCGATCATGGATACTTGCATGGCATGGGGCTTTGAGTGTGGTTCGGGTTGGTTTGATATTATTGATATCATGTGTCATGAAATCCAAAACCATCTCGACTGGAAGTATAAAGATCTTCCTGTAGAAGAGCAAGAAACGTTTCAAGTTGTTGCCGACCAGGTAAAAGAGAAATTTGGTACGTTGCGCTTTTACTGCTACGGTGGCGATGAGACGACCGAAGGTATGGTATCGATGGCTGAGGCTATGACGCACAGAACCTGTGAAGATTGCGGTTGCCCGGGCGAAGCGCGCGGCAGTGGGTGGATTACGACGCTCTGTGATAAGTGCGATGATGAGCGAAAAAGAAAAATAGGCGTGCCTCGTGTTAGCGGATCTGGGAGTCACGTCCCGCGCAGCAGTGAGATGTGAAATAAGTCGCGGCAATCATGCATCGCCATCATCTGTGCTTTCTAAGTCATCAATATTTTTAGAATCGTCTGATACTAAATTTAGATCTAATGATTTTTCTGTTTCTTGCTGCTTCAAATTATCTAATTCAATTTTGTTATTAGCATAGCTCATCAATATTTTTTCAAGTTCGACCTTGTCAATCTTGCTAAGATCGAACTTATTTTCTTTAGCAGCTGTGTACAATTCTTTTGGTTTTATACCTGAAGATTGAAAAGATTTTGCTAGAGCGCTATCATTTGAAAGATAATCCCACGGTGAACTATTACCATGATTACTATAGTCACCATAGCTATAGCCATATCCTCCACCGCCAAATCCTCCACCGCCAAATGAGCTTTTGGGTGCACTGCTTATTGAACTAGATCTTTTTTTCTTAATTACGTCTATCATATTCCGTAAATCAACATTAATCATAGACTCATTTATCGCGAGATTGATTACTTCTCTTAATAAATACTCCGCGCGTTTCTTCATAAATCATAACTATCCAACAACAGTGACTATTCACCTTTCAGTCTAACAAGTCCAATTTCGCTGACGCAATATTTTTAAATCATAGAATTCTGTCTACAGCGAATCTAACTCGATTTGTATTTGCTCATGCGAATAGATTATGATATTTGCATGGAAACAAATAGACTACATGTGATGGCGACGTCTCCTGTGCCAACAGAGTTCGGCACATTCGACATGCACGTGTTTCGATGGGATGAAGAAAAGTCTCAAATATCGATAGACAATGGTTTGTCTCAAGACCACGTTGCGCTTACGATGGGTAATCTCCTCGTTGAAGAAGATGTGCTGGTTCGTGTTCACTCCGAATGCCTCACGAGCGAGGCATTCGGTTCTCTAAAATGTGACTGTCGCAAGCAACTCATCGAGGCACAGCGTGCTATCTCGCAAGCAGGAAGAGGCATCCTAATATACCTTAGGCAAGAGGGAAGAGGCATTGGTCTTGCTAATAAGATTCGAGCGTATAAGCTACAATCAGAAGGTCATGACACTGTGGACGCAAATCGTCTCTTGGGTCTGCCAGACGACTTGCGGGATTACACATCTAGCGCTGAGATGCTACGGCACTTAGGCGTAAAGTCAATACGACTTCTTACTAACAACCCACTCAAGTTAGCAGCGCTTAGAAAACATGGCATAATCGCTAAGAGGGCGAGCATCGTGTGCTCAACAAACTTACATTCAAAAGCTTACTTGATCTCTAAGCGGGATCGCATGGGACATTGGCTGCCTGCCATGTGAACAATTGCGTAGATTAATCCTTCTTATATAATCATAATATAACAAAGCAACAATATAATATATTTAAATTATGAAAAACTATTTCATTGCATCATCTATCCTCCTAACTACTACTTTCGCCGCCGGCTTTGCTCTGCCTAACGAAAGATTCACAGCAGCGCTAAACAAAATCAAATCCATTCAAGTCATGCTGGAAAGGGATCGTTCTGCTGCTAGACAAAATAAAGATATAATTCTATTTAATTGTATCAATGATGCTTCCCATCAAGTATATGCAGCAACCAAACTGATTGAAGATAGATACACTAAGCCAACAGATCACGATGCGCATGTAGTAGAAGAAGTTCTGTTACATGTTACAACGATTCAATCTCAAGCTTCTTTATGCAATGGTAATACACTGATTTCTAATCAACAAGGCTCATCCGTCGAGACTTCATTAAACTCATCCAACGAATATGTTACGCCAGACATATACACGCCGCAAATTATTATAGAACCTCCCAACTGTGCCTCTTGCTTTAGATGAATTTAAATTAAGCGAGATCAACTTCGTCAATATAAACGCGGGCTATTTTATCGCCAAAAAGAGCATCGATTGGTTCCAATCCAGCACAAAACTTTCGCCAATCATTACTCATTCCTAAAAATATTCCAAGAGTTCCATATGGAATATCTTCATCAGATGCGCTATACTTGCTGGCTTCAAAGTTAGGATGATATAGAATAGCAACACCAATTACTAACTCCTCTTTTTTCATTCTGACACTAACTCATCGTCCTATATCATACTAACATCAGATCCAAAACAATATCCAATTCCTGTAGGAATCATTACACTTATAAGTATATCTACACCGGGCGAATCTCCCCACACGTCTACTCTTAAAACTAATCCGATCTCGTTACTTCTCCATACAAGTTTACCATTCGGTGTAACGTCCCTATCAACGGCTATCCACAACTCTTCTGGATTGTATATATGGGCAACAAGACTGCCTGCAATAATGTGCGATGTTTTCAATTCACAACTGTCAACTGATAACATAAAACCCACCCATTAATGCCATCAGCTGTTAAAACATTAATGTATTGATCATTATACGATTGCCCAATAATCAATGCAACACCATTAAACTTAATGCTTCCAATCGTTTTAGCCATACTGGCATCATACACGGGCGTAGCATGAAATCCGCCTGTATACATCACTAATGTGCCTAATGGAACTAAGCTCTCTTGAGGCGTTTTTGAATGAATAAACGATTTCAAATGCATTTGATGCTCATCTCGGTTTTTCGAAGCATGCCTAACGAAACTACATCAACGATTCCATCTCGCAATACCCGCGCTGTTTTACCACGATTCATATCATTAGGCAATTCGATAACGATACAAATCCTCGGGTCAACATAAGCTAGGCCAACGGCGTCCAAGTGAAAGCTATAATCAATCATTAACTCGCCTAAAACTAAAGTGCCGAGGTCGCTCCCCCACGTATAATATTCAACAGTGGTCATTGAATTTCCTTTACCTCATCATGGAAGCACAATCCAATTCCATCAGGAACCATGACCAATAAGCCTAATTGATTCGGAAGCGGCGGCAAAACAATTCCAACTTCATTAGGTTTCCATTCAGGCCAATCTTCCAACTTAGGATTGTGGATTGCAGGCGTAAGAAATAGGGAACCCTTTCTAAAAGATGGGTTCCACACGCAAGATCTAACCAGCGTCCCAGGCTTCATGTTATTATAATATCATATGTTGATATGAATTTGCATCATGCAAATCTATAACTTGCATTAAGAATCTTACTTGATAATAGGCACGCAACCAGCAGTTATCTTAATCTCTTTTGAAACTGACTTTGATTCGATACATGTATTAGGATTTGATCAATATGATATCATGATCTTACGACTATAGTCTTAATGTTAACATTTTTTATACCACGAAGATTATCTCTTAAAGCTCTAACCGCAGCGGCATTCTTTGCAACATCATCATAAAACGTTACTCCATTAATGTTGCTTCTAGACATTAACTCTTTCTTAATCACATTTGCCTTTGCCTCAGGCGCACTACTTCCAATTGCAAAAATTCGAATTTCTGGAATTCCTTGCGCGTTAAGAAACATTCTTATAGGCATCGGATTACTACGCGCAGTTAATATAAAAACATTGTTTATTCCTAGATTTTGAATCGATTTTCTAAGATTTAACATCATCGGTTGAATAGGCTCAGGTTCGATTACATCCTCAAAATCAGAATAATCAAAAGCATCATTTGCTTGCCGTTTATACTGAGCATACTCTTTAGGGTTCAAGCTTTTCTTAATTTCATTGCCCATGTTATCATGCGATGTCACGTGCACTTTCGATTTTGTCTTTACAAGCGTATCATCAAAATCAAATACATGAACTTCACTGCTACGAGATCTTTGTTCTATTGCTTCGACCAATAGTCGACTTAAAACTTGTAACGCTATATCGTTCATGAATTATCTCACTCGATAATAGGTATACAACCAGCAGTTATCTTAATCTCTTTTGAAACTGATTTTGATTCGATGCATGTATCAGGACATAACACAACTGTATTCGCATTCTTGTCATAATAAAACTCGTTAATTGCAGCAGAACATGCTGATTGATCAGAAACCGAATGCAACGTTTGCAATTCACCATCGATTGTCTCGATCTCGACCTGCACAGTCGTTACATCGACCTGACCTTCTACTCCATTAACAGGCATATCTAAAACACAAACGACAGATGCTATCGAATCAATCGATAAAGCGATTTTTTCAAACACAACATCAAACGATGCAGCTTGACATACAGGAAAGCGTAACCCTCCCGTCATCTTACTCAACCACTGATATCCCATACCGGAATTTACGGCAGAAGAACACACGTCAGAAACGATTCCTTCACCAGAAGAAAACAAATCAGTAACTGTACCATTCGGATCAATAGATAAACCTGTATCATCATCAACAGCCTCAGGCTTCTCCATCATTCCAACAATACTATAAAAAGCATAATTTCGCTTATCCTTTGTTCCAAACTGCTCAGGGGCAAGCTTTAACAACGCCTTATCAAATTCAATAGCCGTAATCATCCCGCCAAGCGACGCATTATAATCATTAAACGTCTTCTTTCCTTTTGGCATAAGGCTAACGTCAGGATACCATGTGCAATCTGCCATGTCATCTGTCACTTCGATCAATATTTTAAACGCAGACTTTCTTAACCACTTGATCCACCCAAAAGGCGCAAGACCAAATTCATCAACATAAGAATTTGATGAATTCAAAGTATTAAGAATAATACACAATGAATCTGTACTCTGCACATCATAACTGTAATGATAAAACTTGCCAGGATTATTACCTGGAGGCGTACCTTTAGGAAGCTTCTCGCATTCACCTACAGGAATCGTGCTTAACGGCGCCGAAACGCATACAGTATTATTCCCATATATTGACTGTGGACCATGCTTGACAATAATGATTACACGATAATCAAGTCCCGCATCATCCATAACACCAGCAAAATGCTGGTTAATGTTCTTTGAAATAGCATTTAGCTCTTCCGTCATCGACCCAGAATCATCAACCACAAAAATCACATCAACCGGTCTCACAGTTGTTATATTAGTGACGGCCGCGTCAATACATGCTTTTTGCGAAGTGTCGTCGCCAAACCCAGCAAGATCGCCGCCACCGGTTCCACCTGCCGAACTTAAAATAGAAGCAGCTGCAGAGCATGCACCTATTATTGAAAGAAGAGAAATTGCAGCTAATCCTAACTTACTATAACTCTGTGAGGAAGACTTAGTCATGCATTCTCCTAAAAATTCATCTATTAATAAAGTAACAAATTATAAATATACGCGCATAAATCAAACTCAATACTAAACAAAATAAAATATCTCTTAATCACATGCATAATGAAATAAGTCAATTACAGCGCTCATTTGTCAGGATGTGCCCATGAAGGTGTTAAATACGGAACACGCTCTTCAACCCACCGCCCGTCAGCTGTCTTAAACATTACGACTCGATGAATACACCAAGCCATCACATATCCACACATCAAACCAACAAGGAAAGTCCGCCAATTCACAAATGATCTCAAGCCGCCCATATCCCAATAACTAGGCCATCTGCGGCAGGAGGAAATGTAAAAATCAATAGATCGACATATAACTTTCACTTCGATCAAATACGCATCCACCCCAAAACAATTATACATCACAAATAAGTTAAATCTGTCAATTCATTCCTTCTCGACAGGCAAACTCAACAACCTCAAAGCATACACAGGCAAATCAATAGTCCCATAAAT
>Ga0209086_10004487_pt1 | contig 10344 bp, 10 predicted proteins | sample M_130207_XF_Meta_FD_187312 | JGI IMG/M metagenome (GOLD analysis project Ga0209086, IMG submission 187312) | Freshwater microbial communities from Lake Montjoie, Canada to study carbon cycling - M_130207_XF_MetaG (SPAdes) (version 2) | ecosystem: Environmental > Aquatic > Freshwater > Lake...
GGACTTTTATTTTCGTAAAGCAAAAAAAGAAAAAGTTTTGTATCTTTAAATTAAGTTTTCGGTTGGTAGACGGTTTGACGGTTTTTTAACCCACCGAAGGCAAGCCCCGAAACCGTTATGCGTCATATTAAAAACATACAGCAGACAATGAAAAAACTAATTTACATATTTTCGCTTTTGACATTTTCATCTGTGTTTGGACAAACTAAAACAGCACAAGACTTTGGTTTTAGACATCTTGTTTTTAAATACAAAACTGACAACGTTGAAATTTTAATAAAATCAAAAAAAGGTGAAGAAAACACTCCGAAACCTCTTTTCTTTTTTTGCCAAGGTAGTTTGCCAATTCCATTGATAATTTATCAGGACAAAAATATTTATGGTACTTTTCCATTCAACCCAGACAGTTTATCTAGCAAATATCATTTGGTTATTGTTAGCAAACCTGACATTCCACTTATTGCAGACGTTGCAACCTTAAAACCAAATTTTACTTATGTTGACAGTACGGGTAATTTCCCTAAAGCTTACATTGATAGGAATTTGTTAAGCTATTATGTTCCACGAAACATAGCAATCATAAAGTACTTGCAAAAACAAAATTGGATTTCTACGAAACAACTTGTCGTTGCTGGACATTCTGAAGGCAGTACTATTGGAACAAAAATAGCAAGTGAATTTAAAAATGTAACTCACTTAATTTATTCGGGTGGAAACCCATTGGGAAGAATTTTATCTATCATTCAACAAAACAGAGCATACGAAACTGACACAGACAGCACAAAATATGGCGAAGACAACATAAATTATTGGGCAGACATTGTTTCGAATAAGACGGATATGACGACATCACAAGGCGACACTTACAAGACAACTTATGAATTTTCAGAGCCAATGATATCATATTTAGAGAAATTAAAAATTCCTGTTTTAGTTACTTATGGGACAAAAGATTGGAGTTCGCCATATAACGACTTTTTGCGAGTGGACATAATCCGACAAAACAAACTGAATTTTACCTTTAAAGCATACATTGGGACAGAACACAACTTTTTCCCTTTAACAGAAGATAATAAACCAGATTATAATATATTCAATTGGGACAAAGTAGCAAACGATTGGTTAAAATGGTTAAACGAAAAATAAATACGAACGCTTTCAGCACCCTTTTGCGCATCTCGCCTCCGCTCGGTCAAAAGCGCAAGCCTGCGGCAGCAAGGCTCTATATAAGCACAAATATTATTGAGCTTAATAAAATAACGATTAACCTCTTTTAATTTACTTACCCATAATGTGGTTATAAATTTGATTACTAAGTATCCTAAACAATTTATAGAATTCTGTAAAACGAGTCATTTATAAACTATTAACACAATACCTTGTTACACTTAGACTTATGGATGATGGGCTGTTACTTAATAAAATAAAACTAGGAGATAAAGTAGCCCTTAACTACCTAATTAATTTATACAGAGGCCGAGTCATCAATACATGCTATAAATTTTTGTTAGATAAAGAAGATGCCGAAGATGTTTCGCAAGAAGTATTTATCGAAGTTTATCAATCTATACGGTCATTTCGGGGTGATTCAAAACTATCTACTTGGATTTACAGAATTGCAGTTACTAAAAGTTTAGATGAACTTAAAAAACGAAATCGTAAAAAACGTATTACTTCCTTTGGTAAACTATTGCATTTAGATGATTTAACCAACTGGATAGCTGGTGGTTCAGCTCCAGATAAATTATTACATGAAAAAGAAAAAATGAAAGAAGTGCTACAAGCATTAAGTTCATTACCTGATAGTCAACGGATTGCATTTACACTGAGTAAAGTTGAAGGTTACTCTAACGCTGAAATTGCGGAAATTATGAATACTAGCCAATTAGCGGTAGAATCTTTAATATCAAGGGCTAAAAAGAAGACCGCTGAAGAATTAAAACAAATTTTAAAAAATAATGACTAATAGTGCCAGCTATTAAAACTTTAATCGTCTAATACTATAATACATCATGAACGAACAGGAAATAAACAATTTAGTTGCAAGCAAAATAATAGATTTTGAATCTATTAAAAGCATTCAACCGTCTGAAGATTGGAATAATAAACTTATAGATAGAATAGGTACTTCAAAGGAGATTTCTATGTCATCTTTATCGAAAGTGTCTATTGCTGTTCTTTCTATTATTGTTATGATTAATGTTGGTTTTGCATTCAATAAGTTACAATCTAACTCTTCTTACAAAAAAAATAAAGAGTTACAAGTCATCTCAAAAGAACTATTAATTAACGAAATTCTTTAAGAAACGTAACATGGATGTTTTCACTCAAAAAAAGATGTTATTGATTATGGTTATTGTTTTAACAATAATAAACTTAGCATCAACTAGTTTTTTTTTATGGAATGATTCTCAACATCAGTTTGAAGAGCGTATACCAAATGAACCAAATATAGATAAGGTAAAAGCAATTTTAAAACAGAAGCTTGATTTAACTGCTCAACAAACAGAGCAGATGAGTGCTTTAAGGCTAGATTTTTATACTAAAGAGAAAGTGTTGTCAAAGATTATCCGTGCCGAAAGGGATTCAATGAATGACATAATGTTTAATAAAAACACTAATGAATATAAAATAAAACAATTAGCCAGAAACGTGGCAGATAATGAATATAAAATGGAAATGCTACGTTTTGAACAAGCTAAATCAATGAAAGCAATTTGTAGCGCTAAGCAACTCGAAAAATTTGAAGATTTAGTAAAAGAAATACGAGATTGCTTTAAACCTTTTAATCAAAATAAAAAATAAATATAAAACCAATTATTATGATAGCAACAATCAAAAATAAAACATTAGTTATTCTAACCATCTTAACGCTAAGCTTAGCAGATAACAAGCTAAATGCGCAAACGTACAATAACATTTGGATTCCAGATACCATATCAGGTACAACATTTAATTTAGCATTAAAAGATACGTTTGCACAATTTAAATCAGGTAATCAAACTATTACTGGCGCTATTAATCACACCAACTTTTGGGGACCAACGCTTATCATGCAAAATGGTGCGGCAGTACAAATGAATGTAACCAATACATTAAACGATTCTACAACAATACATTGGCATGGCATGCACTTACCACCTATTATGGATGGTGGCCCGCATCAAATTATTCCTCCTGGCACTATTTGGTCACCTTATTGGACAGTAAAAAATCAAGCAGCCACATTGTGGTATCACCCACATTTACATGAGATGACTCAAGCTCATGTTACAAGTGGATTAGGTGGTTTTATTATTATCAGAGACGCAGCAGAAAGAGCACTAGCATTGCCACGAACGTATGGTATTGATGATATTCCATTAGCACTTACCAGTCGTCGTTTTTTGAGCCCTAGTAATCAAATGGCAGATAATATTATTGATAATTATGGTGATTATATAATGGTAAATGGTGTATTAAGTCCACAAGTAAGTTTACCTAAACAAGTGGTACGTTTACGAATTTTAAATGGTGAAATACAACGCGGTTATAATTTAGGATTTAGTGATGGCCGTACGTTTTATGTAATTGGTAACGATGACGGATTACTAAATGCGCCAGTTGCAGTAACACGTTTAGCATTACATACAGGTGAACGTGTTGAAATTTTAGTTGATTTATCTTCAAACGTAGTTGGTTCATCAATTTTTTTAAAAGCCTATAATTCAACTACCGAAATTACGGCTTTAACACCTGGACAAAACTCTTTTGGTTGGCCAGGGCTCGAAGGTCCTAATGGCGGATCTGTTCCAACAGGTAATAATGGGCCATTAAACGGAGGTTATTTAAATAATCAAGATTTTAATGTTTTAAAAATAAATGTTACGGCAACAACAGCTAGTCCAATTACTGCAATTCCTTCAGCACTAGTTAATAATACTTATTGGACAGCCGCACAAGCCACTAATTCAAGAACCTTAACAGTTACTGGAGGAAATGGAGGCACAACTTTTTCAATTGATAATTCATATTTTAGTTTAGCCGTAACTAATCAAACTGTTGCATTAAACGCCATTGAAAAATGGACAATTGTAAATAATAATATTTTTGGTCATACATTTCATTTACATGATGTTCCATTTCATATTATTTCAAGAAGCGGTGGTAATATTGGATCAACCGTTAGAAGCTATGAGCAAGGCTGGAAAGATATGGCCTATATTCCTATTGGTGGTAGCGTAACATTTGTAACAAAGTTCGAGGATTATTCAGATGCATCATGGCCATATATGTATCACTGCCACGCATTAACTCACGAAGATGAAGGGATGATGGGTTCATTTAAGGTAATAGGTACAATGACTACTACTGGAGTCGAAGAAAAAAATAAAGAAGCTAAAGATTTTTCGTTATATCCAAACCCTGCTAATGACAAATTATTTGTGAATTTTATTGATCCAACAGCAAAAGCCTACTATATCAGAATTATAAATGCAGCGGGTAAAACATTATTTATGTTACCTCGCCCTATTTTAGAAAACGGCTTAGATATTAGTACTTTAAATTCTGGCATGTACTTTATTCAACTCACAGATGATTTAACAAAAATCATTACCACTAAAAAATTTATTAAAGAGTAGATTATTACATATTATCTAAACTAATTAAGATGATTTTTATATTTCATAAAGTAAGTACATTGATTATAGCTGCAATATTATTAGTAATGGTATTTGGATATACGATTATTAATGATGAAAAAGTTATATCCGATTTTAGTTTGCAAAATACAGATGGTCAATTTATATCTCTAAAAAATTATCCAAACGCCAAAGGATTCATAATTATATTTACATGTAATCATTGTCCGTTCGCAAAATTGTACCCGCCACGTTTTAATGAATTAAATATTAAATATAAAGCACTTAATGTTCCATTAATAGCTATCAGTTCTACTGATACTGTGAGTTACGAAGATGATACATTTACAAAAATGAGAGAAAAATCTAGTAAGGAAAACTTTAATTTTCCTTACTTATTTGACGGAAATCAACTTGTTGCTAAAGATTTTAAAGCGCAAAAAACACCACATGCTTTTGTGATTTGGAAAGAGAATGGAAAATGGATTATTAAATATGATGGCGCAATTGACGATAATGGAATGGAAGCAAGTAAAGTTCAAAACCATTATGTAGCAAATGCAGTTGATGCGCTTTTAAATAATAAGGCAATTGAAATAAATAAAACAAAATCAATAGGTTGTAAAATTGCTTTTAGAAACTAAATAAAATCATGTTCATTTTTTATATTACAACAAAATCTACTTAAAGAGTTCGTAATGTTCCATAAAAAAAATAGACTATTGAATACTAAAATACTGCCTAAAAAAATAGAAATTATAGCAACCGAAATTTGTGATCTATTTACAGTTCAACTGCGAAGCGACGGTATTATTCATACTCACGTATCAAGTCAGCAAGATTTCACTATTGAGTCTCTGAAAAAATTTAATGTACTCATTGGACAAATGTTAAACTACAAAAAGGCACCGTTATTGGTAACAGGCGAACAGTTTGCTTTTCCAACACTGGAGACAAGACAATTTTGGGCAAAAGAAAAATCGTGTGTTTATAGTGCCGCAGAGGCTTTTGTAGCTACTAATTTTGGGCATAAACTTATTGGAAATTTTTATTTAAAAATTAATAAACCACAGCGACCTACTAATGTATTTTCAAATGAAATAGAAGCTTTAAAATGGCTTAAACTATTTTTATAGAAAAAAATGCCAAAGAGTGCCAGAAATTTAAAAACAAATCGTCTAAAACTATATAACGCTTAAACTATCAATTAAAAAAACAAACACATGAAAAAAATCATCGCCATTTTATTATGCTCATTAAGCAGCTTAATATACGCCCATTCTACTAGTAACGAAAATAATGCCATTAGGCATTGGAACATTGCTAAACAAAATAAAGCAATTGACGGATCGTTTTATATGTATAAGAACGGTGAAGTTTTTATTGAAGATTTACAAAGTAATATAGTGCATTTTTCATTCGCGCAATTATCTAACCAAGATCAAACATTTGTATTAAAAAAAGAAAAATTAATAGAGGCAATTAACACTCAAATTTCAAATACTAATACAAAAGCTGTAGCCATAAAAAACTTTTTTGATTTTAAATTTTGGTTAATTATTGGTGGTTTAATAATGCTTGGATTAGTAATACATACGTTTTCAAATAATAAAAAAATAAAATATTTAGTTCCAGTTTTATCTGTTGGTGTTATTATGACGTTTTATAGTTTTACTAAAAAAGCGATGAAAACATTACAAACTACAACCACTAGCACTGCATTTATGGATTCTGCATTTGCATCATTTAAACCAAATGTAAACACGTATTCTACATCAACTTATTTTTATATAGAATCGAAGGGTATACCAACAACACATACAATGATGGTGGGTATATCAAACCATGGCTGGCAACAGCAAGTGCCACTTCCTAAATGTTATATAGGTGCAAGTGCTTGGCCTGTGCCTATAAATCCGGTAATTGCTGCTACGCCAGTTGCTGTTAATGCATCACATTTTACAAAAGGCGCTATAGCTATTGCCGTTAATGGTGTTCCTATTTTTAATCCTTATACAAATACAGGTGTTGATGCGCTTTTAGATGGGCAACTAGATACCTATGGCGGCCATTGTGGCAGAGGCGATGACTATCATTACCACACTGCACCATTACATTTATATGGAGTACAATCACCAACGCTGCCAATTGCATTTGCTTTAGATGGTTTTGCAGTTTACGGAAGTGTTGAGCCTGATGGTAATGCAATGATTGCTTTAGATGTTAACCACGGACATTATCGTAATGGCGTTTATCATTATCACGGTTCCGTAGCGGCACCTTATATGATTGGCAGTATGGTGGGAGTAGTAACAGAAGACGCTTCTAATCAAATTATACCACAGCCACAAGGCAATCCTGTAAGAACTGAAAACTGGGGGCCTTTAACTGGTGCGTTAATTACATCTTGTTTACCAAATGGAACTAATAATGGCTATAATGTTGCATATACATTAAACGGCACTGCTGGCTATGCTACAAATTATAGCTGGCTTGGCACAATTTATACATATAGCTATGTAACTCCAGCAGGTACTACAACCAATAATTATACAGGTCCTGCACAATGTTTGGTTCCAACGTCAATAACTGAAAATTTTATAGATCAAAATAGTATAACTGTTTATCCAAATCCTACATCTGATATTTTAAATTTTAATTTATCAAAAACGATTAAGGAAACTGACATAAAAGAGATAGCTATATATTCTTTAAAAGGTGAAGTTGTTTATAAAGCAGAAGGCTACAAACAAAACATAGATATAAAACAGTTATCTAAGGGAACTTACATTATTAAAGTACTGTTAGATAAAACACAGTTAGTGAAAAAAATAGTTATTCAATAATATAAAACTTCAACGATGTTAATTAAAAATAGTTGTTCATTAATAACGCTGTTAATTCCATTTTTTTGTTATTCGCAGTATACAGGTACAGGCAGTATAACGCAAGGCGTTGCAACTACCATAACAAGTAATTTATATACTTGTACAGGTGGTCGAATTGCAGGGATAGGAACGAAAACAGCCACTGATAATTCGGTATGGATTTTACCAGCGGTTGTAAACTATACTAATACAAATTTTCCTTTTGCTTCTAATTTACATAATGTTTGTACGGGGGCTAATTATGCTTCGTCATCGGCTGCATTAGCAGCACTTACAGGAACAGACATTGTAACCATAGATGCTAATGGAGAAGTTATAACGGCTTATATTTTTGCAGATAATTATTTTGAAATGTACATTAATGGTATAGCTGTTGGAAAAGATAATGTGCCCTTTACTCAATTTAATTCAAATATAGTTCGCTTTAAAGTTAACAAGCCATTTACAATTGCAATGCTTTTAGTTGATTGGGAAGAAAACTTAGGATTAGGATCTGAAAACAATAATGGCTTTACCTATCACCCTGGCGATGGTGGCATGGTAGCTGTTTTTAAAGATGCAACTAATAACATCATTGCAACTACTGGTAGTAATTGGAAAGCACAAACATTTTACACATCACCTATCACAGATTTATCCTGCCCAACAGAAAGTGGAACACATCGCTTAACTACCAATTGTAGTACAGCCGATTCAAATAATGGTACTGCTTATTATGGATTGCATTGGAGCAGGCCTGTAAACTGGGCGAGTGCTTCTTTTAATGATGCTTCATGGCCATCTGCAACTATATATTCAAATACTACTATTGGCGTGAGTAATAAACCTGCCTATACAAATTTTACTAATATTTTTGATGATGTTACAAATGATGCTCAATTTATTTGGAGTAGCAACGTTATATTAGATAATGAAGTAATTGTAAGGTATACAGTTAATGCTACTACATCAATTAGAGAAAACAGTAATATCAATAAGCGTATTGGCTTATATCCTAATCCTGCAAGTAATCAATTAAAATTAGATATAGATGAAACAATTAAATTAAGTGATATAAAATACTTAAGTATATTTAATAGTAATGGGGAAAAGATATATGAAACTAAAACCTATGATGGAAATATTAATGTAAATGCCTTTTCAAAGGGATTATATATTGTGAAAATTTTGTTGAATGATTATCAGATTACCGAAAAATTAATTATTGAGTAATATGAAAAAAAATATAGTCTTAGTTTTATTATTAATCATTGCAACTAATTTCTTTGCTCAAAGTGTTTCAAAAACTATGCTGCGACTACCTGATACTGGTCAAACGACGAGTTACACATCTACTTTTGGCGAAGATAATGATTATACAATTTACTCTCCATACTTCACATTAAATGGTGATGGAACAGTAACAGATACCATTACTGGATTAATGTGGCAGCAAGCGGATGGTGGGGAAATGACAATTGAAAATGCAGTTACCTATTGTAGTACACTTACTCTAGCTGGTTATACTGATTGGAGGCTTCCAAATACGCATGAATCCTTTAGTATTCTTAATCATCAAAATGTTAACCCTTCGTTAGATAATACTGTCTTTCCAACATCACTTGCTGAATATTGGTGGACAAGTGACAGGCAACCTAATGACAGCACGAAAGTATGGGTAACTAATGGAGGAGGAGGAGTAGGAAATCATCCAAAAACTGAAACAATTAGCGCAGGCGGTTTAAAGCATTTTAATACGAGAGCCGTTAGAGATATTCATCCAACATCTATCATTCCTAATCATTTTACCGATAATTTAGATGGAACTATAACAGATAATTTAACGAATTTGATTTGGCAAAAAAAATCAATGAATGATTCATTAACTTGGGAAGATGCTTTAGTAAAAGCAGATACAATGCTTTTGGCCGGCTATAGTGATTGGAGATTACCTAACATAAAAGAACTTCAATCCATTAATATTGAACAAATAATGAACCCTTCTATCAATATAACGTATTTTACTAATATTGGAATTAATAAAATATGGTCATCTACGTCACTTCCAAATCAAACAACAAAAGCTTGGTATCTTGATACGAAGTACGGCGTTACTACATACCAAACCAAAACAAGTAAGCAAAAAGTTATTTTTGTTCGATCGAACCAAAACATAACAACAGGTGTTGATGAAAATCCATCTGTAAATGAATTAAATAATATTTTCCCGAATCCATTTACATCTTCAATAAGTCTGCCTAAACATTTAGAGTGCTTTACAACTATTTTATTAAATAGCTTAGGTGATATTATTTATTCAGGTCAGAATATACAACTGCAGGATTTTAGCAAACTTTCAGTTGGTGTTTATTTTTTAAAGGTAATTTCGAATTCGCCAATAACGTACAAACTATTAAAACATTAATAATTTTTAAGAGAAATTTATGCAGATATTTTTATGCGTTTTTTTTAAATAAATGACAAAACCTTAACAATAAAAGTTATTATAATTCAATTTTATAAATTAATTTCGCACCGCAAAAAACATACACATTAAAAATTGTTCAAATCAACTGTATTTTAATTATAAATAGTATATATAAATGATAACCAAAAAAAATCCCATGTTAAAAAAGAAAGCCAGTGCTTACCTAAGTTTATTAATTTTATTGGTATTAGCAAGTCCAACAAATGCGCAATGCCCAACACCATCTATTGTTGCAAGTTCTAATTCAATTTGCCTTGGTAATTCCACAACTTTAACCGTATTGAGTGGAGCAGGCGCTAGTAACGCTTTGAATTTTGATGGGGTAAATGACTATATGGCTACGAATTTTGACTGTGATGTCAATGTA
>Ga0209086_10004491_pt1 | contig 10339 bp, 7 predicted proteins | sample M_130207_XF_Meta_FD_187312 | JGI IMG/M metagenome (GOLD analysis project Ga0209086, IMG submission 187312) | Freshwater microbial communities from Lake Montjoie, Canada to study carbon cycling - M_130207_XF_MetaG (SPAdes) (version 2) | ecosystem: Environmental > Aquatic > Freshwater > Lake...
CGGCGCTAGCCGCCGGTAAACGGAGTTGCGTTTCCAAGCAAAGAACCGGCGGCTAGCGCCGTGCCGCTCACGGAGTGAATGACAAAGTGAGTGCCATTGGGCTGACGCCGCCTCGCTCAGATATCTCATCACTGACCGCGCGAAGTAGAAACGACATTTACATCTGACCGCACAAGATTCAACTTCTCTACATTTTGAGGCCACGTTCATGACTACCGCTTCCAGCGATATCACTCTCCCGATGATGCGTGAGCATCTTTACAGCGCCGTGGTCAGCGATGCTCTCGACGGGCTGGGCTTCAAACACCAGTCGCCTCGGTTGCAGTTCAATCCGTACACAGGGAATAGCCTGTTGGTCGGACGCTGCAAGACGACACTGTGGGTTGATATGGCGCACGTCGATCCGAGTCCGTATGAGTTGGAACTGAAGGCGGTCGATGCCTGTCAGCCTGATGACGTGTTGATCGCGGCAGCGGGCGGTTCGATCCGGTCGGGCATCTGGGGTGAGTTGCTCACGACGGCGGCCAAGAACGGCGGGTGCGTCGGTGCGGTCGTGGATGGCGCGATCCGCGATGTCGCGAAAATTCGGACGATGAACTTTCCGGTCTATGCCCGCGCGACCTGTGTCTACGACAGCCTCAACCGTCAACGCGTTGTCGATGCCGATGTGTCGGTCGAGATCGACGGCGTCGTGTTCTCACCGGGCTGCTTGGTCTTCTCTGATGAAGACGGTGTGGTCGTCGTTCCGCGTGAAGTCGAAGCGGAAGCGATCCGTCGCGCGTGGGACAAAGTTCACGCCGAGAACGTCGTCCGCGATGCGATCCGCGCCGGGATGAAGTCGGTCGCCGCGTTCGAGAAGTACGGCGTGCTGTGAACAGAACGCGATGAAGACGGCCGAACACGGATCTTCGCTAATTCAAATCAGTGAAGATTAGCGAGGATCAGCGTTCCCGTTTTTTCACGCCGGCACCGCCGACTTTTCGGCGAAGCGGTCGAAGGCTCGCTCGCGTTCATCGCGCGTTTCGAAGTGGACTCGTCGGAGCAGTTGCTCTTGGGCGGGAGTCAGTTCGATGTTGCGGCGTTCCATTGCGGCGCGGGCGGTGGCGAGGCCCTTCTCGAACGGATAGCCGTCGATCAAGTCGCCGTGCCAGATGCGCGAGTACGACGGGACGTGCTTCGGCAGCAGCTCGCCATCGGGCAGGATCAGGCACATCACGCCGACTGACGTTCCCGTGTTGAACAGGCTGCCGATGGCCGTCTTCGTGTGGTCGCCGATGAAGCAGCCGACCTTCATCTCGCCCGAGTCAATCGACACACCGGACAGCGGCACCTTCACGACCGAGTAATCGTTTTTGAGATCACTGTTCGTGGTGAGCGCACCGAGGTTGACCCACGGACAGACGTAACTGTGTCCCAGAAAGCCGTCGTGATACTTGTTCACGTAGCCGTGCAGGATCGCCTCTTCGATCTCACCACCAACGCGACAGACGGGACCGATGCTCGTCCCTTCGCGGACGTTCGCGCGGAAGAGTTGCGACTTGCGGCCGACGTGACACGGTCCTTCCAGTCTCGTGAAGGCTTGAATCATCGCGCCGGCTTCGATCGAGACCGGTCCCTTGCGTGCATCGATCACAACGAACGGGTCGATGCTGGCGGAGGGATCGACGAACACGTTGTTCACGTCACCGAGAACGGCGACTTGCGGCCCCAACTCCGCAGCCTTCGACGGCCCGAAGTCACGCGCAGCGAAGTCGGCTCGCAGTTGATCGGCGTTGTGATGGATCAAGTCCCACGGGTAACGAGCGAGCGTCCCCGGCACCGAGACTCGTCGCCGCGTGCGTGCGATTTGCGAGAGGGCATCGTCCCAGTTGTCGCCCGTCAGTAAAGCCACTTCCAACGGGTCGAGTGTGAGGAACACGACCGTGCCGTCGATCACTCCCGCCGCATCGGGATCACAGAGCGGCAGTGTTTTGGGATCAGCCAACCAACGCCCATTGAGTAGCAGCGTCGGGCCACCTCGCAGCCAGCTCAATTCGTTGACGTGCGCCTCGGGATGCTCTTCGCGATAGACGGCCCTCAGTGAATCACGAACAAAGACGCCCCAGTCGTCCACGGGCAACGAACGCACCGCGCGTTCTCGCGCCGAGAACTGTCCGCACAACAACTCGAACACCGGTCGCAGCAGCGCGATCGGCGCGAAGTCCGGCGCAGCGTGATCCTCAAACAAAGCCACTCGCATGACGAACGTCCCTTCCTTGGAACAGTCGCAGCCGTCAAAGCAGACGACTGGAGGGCGGGAATCTAATCGCCATCCAATTTCGAGTGAAGACCGCTTCGCGCCGATCACCGTTCCTCGAAGTCCGGCTTGCGGACGACCGGCCACAAATTTTTCACACAAAGTGGACGAGTCACTCCGTGACTCGACGATTCCGGCCACGGAGTGACCGGACTACTCACTTTTGTCGCGCGCCGACGAAAGCCGAACTTCGGCCCATCAACCGTAGAGCTTGTTGGCTTCAGCGTGATCGATCTTGCGGGCTTTGATTCGTCCTCCGGAAAGCTTCTCGCCGTCGGGGTCGATGTACACGCGGCCCGTTCGGCCCGGCACGACGCTCATGACATGGATGTTGAAGATGAACGAGGCATCACTCGTCGCCTGAAACCAGTGGACGTTGTCCTTGATGTCGGAGAGCGTCGAGAACGTCCCCGGTCCAAATGCCTTGTCGATCGTCGGCTTGACGATCATGTGCTTGGCTTCGTCTTCCAGCCGGTCGTAGTGGCGTCCGCGGAAGTCACCCTTCAGGATCAGGAACGCGGTGGCCATGTTGTCGTGTCCGTGTGGCACGACCGAACGGTCCTTGTTCAACGCGAAGACCTGATGCCCGAACACGAGGTTGGTCGGCAAGCCCTCGACCTGCGGCAGCTTGGCCTTCAAGCTTAGTTCGCCCCGCTCTTGCGGCTTGATCCCGGCCGTGAGCTTTTCAAAGTCGATGAACTTCAGCAGTTCGGGCAGGTCCACTTTGCCGAAGAGTTGTTCGACCTGCTTCTGCCACGCCAACGGATCGAGTTTTCTTCCTTTCAGATCGAGGCTCATTGAGTTGAGTTCCGCGAGCCACTTCGCCGCGATCGGCTTCACTTCATCGGCGAAGGCGTCTCCCGAGAATAATGTCTCCAGCAGTGACCACGTCAGCAGCGATCCGAGTGTCTGCTGTTGAAAGGAACGGCGAGAAATCGTGTCCATCATTCAGAGTCCTTGTGGGTGAAGCGAAAACGGAGGCGATCGAAGTCGGCGAGAGTCTATCAACTCGGGCGTTTCCATCGCACCACCGACCGGGCCATCGCTTTGTCGGGTCTGCAAATCCTGTAGGGTGGAACCAGCGGCGCTTCGCCGCGCCGGCCCACCATGATCGATCGGCGATTCTCAAAGGTGGGCCGGCGCGGCGAAGCGCCGCTGGTCCCACCCTACTCTGAAAAAGGCGACGGCCCTCGCGTCACCGACCGGCGGGACCGGCCCCGGGAACCTTGAGCGTCGGTGTGATGAGCGTCTTCTCTAGCGTCTTCTCTTCCGAGTCGGAATCGGGCGATTCCTCGCCCAGCACCGACTTGGCTGTCGCGCGTGAAACCGGGACGGTGACATCCGTGATGTCGGCAGAAGGACCATTGCCGCTGTTGCGCAGCGACAGCTTGATGTCGTTCTGCTCCAGCGCTGAGATCCGAAAGACCGGATGTTGCCGCCCCGCCAATGAGACGCCTCCCAGGCTTTCGGATGCCGTGCGTGAATCACTGCCGCGCGACTTCAACGTAAGCCGGACGGGGGCCGAGTCGGGGTAGCGAATCGTCACGGCGATCTCACGGTCATCTGGGACCGGCGCGAGCGGGCCTCCGAATTCCGCAATGCCATCAAAGCTAATGAGCATCGCGTCGCGACCGGCGGCAACGCGCGGAGCCGTGAACGTTTTGTCACCGATGTGCAACGCGATCGTCGCCGTCTGCAACTGCCAGCTCGGGCTGGCCGACAACACGAAATCGTCCTTGCCGAACACCAGTCGCGGAGTTCCCTGCAACGACGATTGCAGTTGATCGGCCACCGCTGGCGGAACGGCCGGTGACAGTTTGGCCGCACACAGCATGAGCTGTGCGGCGGAGATGTCTTTGACCCACTCGGGGTCGGTCAACCGTGCGGCCAGCTCGGGCCGATTGTCGCTGTGATAGTAAACGCCGAGCAACGCGACGCGGCTTTGAGGCCGCTCCAAGTTCACGTCGATGTTCCTGAGGATCGCGTCTTCGGCCTCTTGGTGACGGCCATACTTCTCCAGCACCGAGGCGCAGACAAGGTTTGCTTCCCACGCATCGGTTGAAAACGCGAGTGCCTGCCGCGCGGTCTCGGGAGCACTCGGCTGACCGAGGAATGCCTGAATGAACGCCCGATTGGCGAGGCCCGCCGCCAGCATTTCATCCTTGCGGAAGTGGCCGACCCCCAGCGTCGCCAGCTTCTCGTAGGTCTCGGTCGCCGCGAAGAGTTGCCCCATCGACTGCTGTGTTCGCGCGACGTAGTAATAGTACGGCGGGTAGCACTCCATGAACGACTCCATCCGCTTCAAAACTCGCAATCGCACGGTCGTGTCCTTCTCGTTCCAAGCCTCTTCCAGCTTGTCGAGATCATCGTTGCGCACGAGCCACCGGTCGGGAATCTGTTTCGCCCGGGCCATCTTCCACGACGTATCGAGAAACAGGTTCGACTTCTCCAGCACCGTCGTCATCCGCCGCTTATCGACCTGCCAGAGATCCAGTTCCTTGGAGACCGTCTGGTTGCGATGGTCCCACCAACTGTTGGCTCCCGTGCGCACAGCCGTCGCGTACTGAACGGTCGCCACTTGAGCCGCGATCTCAAACGCACTCAGTCCGATGTTGCGATTGAACGCGCGGCGATACTTCTCGCGCAACACCTCGCGTTCGCGGTCGGCGATCTGAACTTGGGCGACTTCGTCCAAGACCGACGAATACAGCTTCATCACCTCTTCGTCGGCGATGCCGTTCAAGTTGAGATGGTTCAGGATTTTCTCCTGCTCCTCAACCATGACTCGCACCGAGGAATTTTTGCGGATGCGATGCAATGCCGCGCGACTGTAGTTGAGAGCGACGGCGGCCGACCGACGCTGTTCATCCGTGGGAGCAGCAACGGCGACGGGAGCCGTTGGAGCGACAGCCGCGGTCTTCGTCTCGGATGCTGCACCGGGTGCATCGGCGGCCCGCGCTGTCGGCATCACTTCCACGCAGATCAATGCGGGCAGCACCACAACCACGGTTAGACAAAAGTATCGCATCGCAGTCCCCCACCAGTCCCAATTGGTCATGACATCCTCAGGCAGTCTCATACGAGACAACATCTTCGCGCTGACGGTTCGATGGCCGTCGAAACAGGTCGCCAGTTCGTCCTCCGGGTCGAGGGCATTTCAAAACTAGCCCGACGCGCAAGCGAGGGCTTCACCATCATCGAATGCCCAGCCCTCGCTTGCGCGTCGGGCTAGTTTTTCGAGGCAAAAACAAGTTTTGAAACACGCTCTAAGCACACGCGATGCCGCATCGGCTGTGCGGGATGACGACGACGGACCTGGCATCACGATTGGACGGCTGAGTCGATTCTAACCGGCAGAACGGGCTGGAGCCTGAAGCGACTTGGTGCGTTGAGTCGAGTTTGTCGAGGCTCGCGCCGATCCGACGGATCACCGAAAGATCAGGGGTCGTGGCAGTCCTGCCGATTGGTGAAGCCTTCCGGTTTGAGCGAACTCAAACGGCCGACTCGACCCGAGCAGGAACTACAATCGCGGGACAGTTCACGCCTCGAAGCCCTGTAACTCTTACACCTCGCCGCCAGCCACACTTGTGGACTGTCGGTTTAATTGTTTGACCGACAGTCCCCTTGGGACGTTATTGTGGCCCCGTTCCTAACGACTGCACCCGAGGGGCTCAACGCCTCAGCGGCTTGCTGTAAAGTTGTCGGGCACATGATTACGATTCCGCCCCGTTCGGCAGACCGGCTGCCGAGTACGAAATCAATCTCATCACAGGTATGCCGCCAGGAGACACGCATGAGTCGACAAACGTCACGTCGCGAGTTCATTCAAAACACAACGGCGATCGGATCCGCGCTGTTCGTCGGGGGAGCTGTCGATCTGCGTGGGCAGGAACGCTCGGCCAACGAGCAACTCAACGTCGCCTGCTTTGGTGTGGGAGGCAAAGGGGGGAGCGATTCCGCCAATGCCGCCACGTTCGGCAACGTGGTCGCAATCTGTGATGTCGATCGTGGAACGCTGGAAAGCAAAGGGAAGTCCAAGGGATTTGAGAACGCCGAGAAGTTCACCAACTATCGTGAACTGATGGACAAGTTCGGCAAGAAGATTGATATCTGTAACGTCAGCACGCCCGATCACATGCACGGCCCGATCACTCTTGCAGCCATGCGACTGGGGATCAGTTGCTACACGCAAAAGCCACTGACGCGCACGATCTATGAAGCGCGTTTGCTCGCCAATGTCGCGCGAGAAACCGGCGTCTGCACTCAGATGGGCAACCAAGGAACCGCACTCGATTCGTCTCGCGAAGCCATCGCTCAGATCAAGTCGGGCGTGCTCGGGACGTTGAAGGAAGTGTTCGCTTGGTCAAACCGTCCGGTTTGGGCGCAAGGCCCCGGTCGCCGCATGGACCTCGAAAAGTTCTCCACGCAAGCGAAGAAGGAAGACCCCGAGAACGCGGGCAAGTTGATCGAAAAGAAGAAGGAAGAAATCGCGAAGGCGATGGAAAAGGTTGATTGGAAGAACTGGCTGGGTGTCGCGCCCCCGCGCGAATTCTGGCCCGGCATCTACCACACGTTCCAACATCGCGGCTGGTGGGACTTCGGCACCGGTGCCTTGGGCGACATGGCCTGTCATCAGTTGACCGTTCCGTTCGCCTCCTGCGGTCTGCGTGATCCGATCTCCGTCGTCGCCAAGTCCACCGGACACGACTTCGACAGCTTCCCGGCCAGTTCGATCATCAAGTTCGAGTTCCCTGAGACCTCGGAACGACCAGCCATTCCCTTCTGGTGGCTCGACCGCAAGGGAAATAAGCCGCCGATGGAAGTCTTCGAGAAGCATGGCATCACCAATGTCTCCGACAGCGGTGTGCTGATCGTCGGCGAGAAGGGGGCCTTCTACAGCTCGGACGATTACTGCGGTAAGTACGAGTTGAAGGGTGTCGACAAGGTCAAGGTTGACTACGAAAAGGCTGAGGACAAAGGCAACAACGACCTCAACAACATGTACGAGTTGTTCCGCGCGAAGCGAGCCAATGACCCGAAGATCTGCAAGTCGAACTTCATCGACCGAGCTGGCCCGCTGACCGAAACCATCCTGCTGGGCAACCTCGCCGTGTGGGCTGCTGCCGCCGGTGGAGCAGAAGGCGCGATGGGCGAATGGGGCGAAAAGGTCGAGTGGGACGCCAAGAACCTCAAGGTCACCAACCTCGCGGCACTCAAGACGCCGAAGGTCGCCGACCTGATCAAGCCGGTCTACGCCGAAGGGCACAGGCTCGATTAGTGTCTTGTTGAAAAACGTAGAGCGGGCGGCTCGCCTGCTCTACGTTCATTCGAAAAAGCACAGGATTCATTTGAAAATGCACAGGCGAGCCGCCCGTGCGACGGCTTTTTCAACAGGGGTACGGCTTGCCGTACCCCTGTTGTTTCCTAGGTATCGAGTGAGGCGAGGTCATGTCGAGTTTGAGTTGGTCGCGAGTCACGATTACTTCTGCTGTCGTCGGTCTATGTTGCCTTGTCGGTTGTCCCAAACCACAAGGCGGCATCGTGCCTCCCTCCGCGAATGGCTCGAAGGCGGAAACGCCCGCCGTTTCGGCGAAGGCTGCAACAGCCATCGCCGACGATGTCAAAGCGGCTCGCGCCCGGCTCGATGCGTTCGGTTCGCGCACGAAGTACGCCCCCAAAGCTGGCGGATTGCTCACCGAAATCGTCATTCAAGATGGCTCGAATCTCACCGCCGATGATCTGGCTCTGTTCGGAAAGCTCTCCGATCTGGAGAAGCTTCAAATCTTCAATTGCCGGTCGCTGAACGACGAGATGGCAGCGAGGCTGAGCGGCTTGAAGGGGCTGACCAGCTTGGCGCTGACGAACACGGTCATCAACGATGTGACGGTGGAGATGATCGTCAAATCGTTTCCGAATCTCATCGACCTCGATCTTTCGTCGAACACCAACATGACGAGTGGCGTGGTGAAGATCGTCAGTGGAATGGGCCAGCTTCAGCGTTTGACCTTGGTACAAAACCAAGTCAACGACATCGGCGCCCAGCGTCTGTCCAAGTTGCAGGAACTGCGGGCACTCGACTTGCGCGGCAACATGGAAGCGGGCGACATGGCCCTCGAAGTTGTTGCCGCTCTCCCCAAACTCACCGGACTCAAGCACCGCAGCACGGCGGTCACCGATTCGGGTTTGGAGTACCTCAGCCACAATCAAACATTGGAATCACTGCTGATGCAGGACTTCGCCGTGACCGACCAGTCCGGGCCGCATCTCGCAAAGCTCGGCAAGCTTTCGCAACTCGAAGTCTTCCGCTGCCAGCAATTCGGGACCGAAGGAGTGCTGGCCCTCAAAGGAATGGGGCTGACTCGACTGACGCTGCGCGACCTACCCAACATTGATGATCGAGCAATGGAGGTCTTCGACGATCTCCCGAAATTGAAACGGCTCTACTTGCATGAGATCGCGTCGGTCAGCGATTCGGGGCTGAAGCATCTGGCCGCGCAGAAGTCGCTCGAATTGCTCGACATCTGGACGGTACCGCAGATGACCGACGCGACGGTCGATGTGATCGCCACGCTCCCGGCTCTCAAAGAGTTGTCGATCCGGGCGACCGCCATCACTGACGCGAGCCTCGACAAGTTGCTGGCGATGCCAAGCCTGCAAACGCTGACTCTCAAAGAGAACGGCTCTGTGACGGCCGACGGGTTGAAGAAGCTATCCGCGAAGAAGTGGACCAAGTTGGATATTGGGGCATCCGACTCCGGCGAAGCGGCTGCTCCTTGAAGCCTAGAGGGCATTTCAAAACGAGCTCGACGCGCAAGCGAGGGCTTCACGATCATCGAATGCCCAGCCCTCGCTTGCGCGTCGGGCTAGTTTTTCGAGGCAAAAACCGGTTTTGAAATGCCCTCTACTCATGCTCGATGACGCCCTCATTCGCGGAACGGCTCGATTGTTTGTCGCCTGCTATGTGGGGCGGCTTTGCTTGGACGCGGCCGGTTGGCGCGATGCCTCTTCACAACGAGTCGCCCGCTGGCTTTGGACCGCGGGCTGCTTGGGCTTTGTCCTGCACGTCGCGGTGGCATTTCACTTCCGACACGGCTGGAGTCATGCTGCCGCTTTCGAGCATGTGCGTTTACGGACGCTGCGCGAGACCGGATGGGACTCCGGCATCGGTCTCTACGTCAATTACGCCTTCGGCCTGTTGTGGTCGGCCGACACGTTGCTCTGGTGGCGACAACTCGATTGGCCTGAGAAGCGGGTGCCGTACTGGACAGTTCAAGCCAGCTTCGCCTTTTTGATGATCCAAGCGACGGCTGTCTTCGGGCCACCATTCTGGAAGCCCGCTTGCGTGGCGATCGGGCTATTGTTGGTCATGCTGCACATGTCGCGGCCTCATTCGGCTCACAACTCGTGATCCTCGAAGCACGGCTTGTCGGGAATATGTTCGTCTTCAGGCAAGCGACCCCAATGGGCTTGCCCCGGTGGCTCGCGGGTTTTTGCACTACTCGCTTCTCGGGTTCAGGTGCATGCTAAAAAAGTAGTGCAAAGACCTGAATCCACCAAGGCAAGCCCGGTGGGCTTCGCTTGTTTGAGGACTCGTCCGGACTACGGCACCGACTTCATCGCGTTGGGAACTTCGCGGCGGTCATGCTGCCATAGCCACCGGGCCAGCGTGAATCGACTTCGATCTGACCGACGAAATCTTTCTCGCCGAGTTCGGCCTGCCAATCCTTTTCCAAACGTGCCGCACGATCAACGTAGATCTTCACAAGGTACTTGCCCGGCGGCAGCGTTGGCTTGGCAATCAACTCTTTCGCGCGGGCGGAGTCTCGTGGCGCGGTGATGCTCAGCGAGTGTTGCCACAGCTTTCCCTTGCCGAAGACTTGGCGATCCGATGTTGCCCAGCGTGCTTTCGACCAACCGCTCTTAGACTTCGTGTCCTGTCGGTACAGATCGACCTGCAACAGTTGCTTATCGAAGTCCTCGGGGACATCGGTCAGCTTGAACCAGACCTCGCCAATGCGCGAGACCTCTTCGTCTCGTTTGGGC
>Ga0209086_10004494_pt1 | contig 10337 bp, 11 predicted proteins | sample M_130207_XF_Meta_FD_187312 | JGI IMG/M metagenome (GOLD analysis project Ga0209086, IMG submission 187312) | Freshwater microbial communities from Lake Montjoie, Canada to study carbon cycling - M_130207_XF_MetaG (SPAdes) (version 2) | ecosystem: Environmental > Aquatic > Freshwater > Lake...
AACATTGTGACTGGCTGGATTGAGCATGAAGGCGATGTGCCCGCGATCGCGCTCGCCACAAAACTAGATGCGAAATTAGTCGAGCGTTGGTGCTTGGCCATTGATCGCGCGCAATTCAAGCGCGATCAATCTCCGCTTGTGATCAAGGTCGCCGCGCGAACGTTCGGACGGGGCCGCCCGATGCCCATCGCGGCGCGGTGGCGACTGGCGTAGCGCCAAATCCATCGCGCGCGGGTTGCTGTGAAGCGACCATGATCAATCGATCTTCCTCAATGCAATAGGCGGTCAAGAATCCGCCGTAAGCGCAGCCCGTGTCCACATTGACCACGATTGGATTTCCATCGCGGCGCAACACCATTGGCTCGAACAAAGGTTTGTGTCCAACAATCAGCAAGCCATCGTCGCCGTTGTAGGACTCCCACCAATGTGGCCGACCAGGCGCGGCCTTCTTATGAATTTTTTCAAAGTCGCTTGTGCCTGCAAGTCCAAGTTGTGGATCGATTCCGCCATGCACCACGGCCCAACCCGCGCCTTGAATATATGTTTTGGAAATGGTCTCGGTCAGAATGCGACGCGCGGCGGTGAGTTTGCCCGCGCGATCAAGCACGCGAATGGCATACGCCTCCGCGGGAGTGAGTTCATCCAGTGGGGCGCCCGCGTCGTGTTTGCGCAGCGCGTCCATCAATCGCAAATCATGATTGCCACAGACGCTTTCAACGCGTCGTCCGCCAGCGCGCAATTCAGAAATGGCTTCAACAACAAGATCGGGGCGTGGACCCTTGGTGAACAAATCGCCAAGCAAAATAATTCGCGCGTCAACGCGGTCGCGGCGTGCGATCTCCAAGAGCTCAATGAACTCCATTCCGCAGCCGTGCAGGTCGCCTATGACAAGAGTTGCCATTCTAGGTAGAACCATAGAGTGTTATCGTCAACTTGTCTTGTGGATAACCAAACATTTATGTGAAGTATTGGTGAAGAGCGGGCAATTTCACACCGTAGAATCGCCACATATGCCCATTCACCAACTTTCACAACACTTGGTCAATCAAATCGCTGCGGGCGAGGTTGTGGAGCGGCCAGCGAGCGTGGTGAAGGAGCTGATTGAGAACGCGCTTGACGCTGGAGCGACTGAAATTGAAGTGCGCATTGAGGGCGGCGGCCGCGAGCGCATTGAAGTGTCAGACAATGGTTGCGGCATTGGCGCGGACGAATTGTTGCTTGCAATTTCTCCGCACGCCACCAGCAAGATTGCCACGGCGGATGACTTGGTGGATATTTCTAGTTACGGTTTTCGCGGCGAGGCTCTGGCCAGCGTTGGATCGGTGGCGCGCCTTGTGGTGGTGTCGCGCAGCGCTTCAAGCGAGCAGGGCGCAAGTATTGAAGTGGACTTTGGAACGCTTTCAAGCGTGCGTCCAGCGGCGATCGCCGTGGGAACGCGCGTTGAGGTTCATCAATTGTTCGGACAAGTTCCGGCGCGGCGCAAATTTCTGCGCAGCGATCCAACCGAGGCTGGGAAAGTTGTGGATGTGGTTGAGTGGTTGGCGCTTGGCCGCCCCGGCGTTGCGTTCCGCCTGTTTCAACACGCGCGCATGACGCTTGAATTGCCCGCGGTGGATGATCCGCGCCTGCGCGTGGAGGCTGTTTTAGGCAAAGAATTCGAGGGAAAATTGCTGCAAGTGGATTTAAGCGGCGCCGGCGCCGTGGCTATTTGGGGATTGATTGGCCGACCCGAGCAAGCGAAAAGTTCCGCCAATGGTTTGCGCATGGTGTTGAATGGTCGACCCATTTCGGATCGCGGATTGTTGCACGCCATGCGCGAGGCCTACCGCGGCTTGGTGGAACCTGGGCGCACGCCAGTTGGTTTCATCGCCATTGATATTGATCCGCGTGAAGTGGATGTGAATGTGCATCCCGCAAAAAGCGAAGTGCGATTTCGCCAACCCGCGTTGATTCACTCGGCGTTGTTGCGCGCTGTGCGAAGCGCGTTGCAGGCGGCCAACTTGGTTCCAAACTTGCCCATGGGCGGGGCGTCGCTGGGTTCTTCTTTTGGTTGGACGGGGCGCCGCAATGACAGTGGAGCCAATTCAAATTCAACTCGCGATTTTAATTCTGATGTACCAGGTGTCGCTTCAAGTGGCGCTTCTTCAAACGTGTGGCAGAACGCAAGTTTTGCGCCGCACGCTTCGTCTGGCGATCGTGGATTTGAATTTTCCGCGCTGCGTGAGGCGCTTGCCACGGGCGCGTTGACGCAATCACATTCCGCCGCGACACATGCTGTTCGCCAAGACAACAGCGAGCCATCGTTGTTGGCGGCGCCGCGGCCGGCGACTCGATTTATTCAGGCGGGCAAAGCGTGGTTGATCACCTTTGACGAAGATGGAATTGTGATCATTGATCAACATGCGCTGCATGAGCGCGTCATGTTTGAACGCTTGCGCGCCAAGTTGACGGTGGGGGCGTTGCCTTCGCAGCCGCGCCTAGTTTCCAGCATGATTTCCCTGAATGGCGAGCAATTGGAGCGCCTTGAAGCGTCGCAGGAATTGCTCACGCGCCTTGGATTTGATGTGCGCCCGTCAGGCCCCAAGAGCGCCACCATTTTCGCCGAGCCGCTCTTTCTGATCGAGCGCAAAGTGGATGTGGCAGAAATGATTTTGAGTTGGCTTTCGCGCGACCACGCCAGCACCGAGGACGGCGAGGCTGTTCTTTCTGAAGTGCTTGACATGATGTCATGCAAGGCGGCGGTGAAAGCTGGCGACGCGCTTTCGGATATTGAGATTGCGGCGTTGCTTCAAGATTTGGAAAGCGTGGAGCGCGCCACCAATTGTCCACACGGACGACCAACAGCCATGCGCATTCCATTTCGAGAACTTGAGCGGCGCTTTGGACGCGGCTAATTTCACGCATTCATTTTTGCGTGCGCTGAGAATATTGTCTTGTGCACGCTACAGCGCCGTTGCAATCACACCGCTCTCATTCCAATTTCATCCAGGCTCGTCGGCATCGGTGATGATGTATTCAAATGAAGTTTCCCCAGTGCGCATACAACGCCGCAAGTAGGGACGGCACAATCCGCATCCGCCACCGCATCCCAATGACGACTCAACTTGCTCAACGGTGCGCTGCTTCTCTCGCGCGTCCTTGAGGACGAAGGCAAATGTCAAATCAAAACAAACGCAGCGATCAATTTGCATGGGTACTTTGAACGAAATGGATCATCGGGGATCGTAGGCTGAATCGTCGGCGCTTAAGAAACCGTTCTTGGGAAAGTCGGTGACATATTTCAACAGTTGCGCGTTTGAAAATGTGCTTGTGCATGGCGCGGAAAAAGCACCCGAATGTCCATCCAAGAAGCAGGCGTTGCAGCAACCGGCGTGGCAAAAAGCGCTTGTTCCCGCATGAATCATGCCCACATCCAATTCCACCGTATTGCCTGGAGCGCGCATGAATTTATTGCTGCCGCCACGGAAACCGGCGTCGGCGAACAGCGCCACATTGGCCGCGTGCCGTTGCTGCGAGGCTTTCAATCCCATGCGCACGCGCGACCAACCATCTTGCAGCACGCCGTCTTGGTCAACTTCAGGATAGAAGCCTTCGTGACCAATGAATGTTGTGTTGTAGTTGTAACCAGTCAACGCTTGTGAAGAGGTTATGGCTGTTTGAAACTCCGGACACTGCATGGCGTTGAGCGGATGATCCGTGAATGCGGTCAAGGCCCCAGGCTTGGTTGCGCCGCCTTGGGTGCTTTCAAAATCCCAGGCCACAGTACGAATGGAACTTGCCTCTTGAAAATAAATCACGGCCGCTGGAAATGAACCGCGATTGGTGGCGGCGTACATGTGCGCGGCCACGCCCATGTGGCGCAAGTTGCTGGAGCACGCCGAACTTTTCGCGGTTGCAAATGCCCCGCGAATTCCGCTTGTTGCAAGCGCGATCAACAGGCTGATGATGCTGGTGGTGACCAAGACTTCCACCAAGGTGAATGCGCGCTGAATGAACGCGCTCCGTTTCAAAGCGCCGCCACTCACGCGCTTACTCATTGCCCATCTCCAATAAAACCAAACTGACATCACCGCTATCAACAATGCCGCTGTGATCCAAGTCGCCGGGCGAATTCACTTCGCCAAACATAAGAAGCACAAGCGACACATCCGCGGAATCAACCACTCCATTGCCATCAAGATCGCAAATCAAAATGGGTTTCACCACCATCACGGCGTCCACTTCAGGCGAACTTGTGGCGCCAGCAATTTGCCGAATACGCACAAAATGAGCCTGATTCAAGCCCACACTGGCCAAGTCAACTCCCACGCCGCCACCCGAACCGTTGTAGGCGTGTATCACGTCGATGTAGTTCAACTCTTGCAGATCGTAAAGCGTGATCGCGGGATTCATGGGCTTGCGAAAATCGGTTGGCAAATCGCCAGGCGAAAAATCAAACGGACCCGCGTCCATAAAACCCATGGTGGGCATTGGCCCATCCGCTTGTGTGTTTGGAATTTCAAACCATATCACGCCGTCGTCACTCACATCAATCACGCCGCCGTCAGCAAAGCAGTAGCCCGGACTTCCTTGACCGCCAGAGACATCGGAAAAGAACGCGTTGGAAAACACAATCAAGTCCACGCCAAATGGATTGTTGGGTGAATCAATCGCCGCTTGCCCAAGTTCCAGCGTGAGCGATCCACCAGCGCCAATGGAAACAATTTGATTCGTCATCCACGCGGGTTGAAATGGCGTCACGGTTTCTGGCGCGCTTGATGTTCCAGTCATGCGCGTGGGTTCACCCAACGCGGTTTGTGGATTGCGATGTCCAGTCGCCGCGCCCGTGCCGGCGATGTAGGAAACAACGCGCGTGGCAAATGGTGAATCGCAAAAGCATTCGCCCGTCATGAACAAGCTGATCAATACAGTTGTCATTTGCAAACCGTGGCGCAATGTTGTGCGGCGCATGCATGAAAGCCACAACCACATCAAGCAATCAGATGGGCAATCGGATGTGCAATGCAAAGATGAATGAACCGATTTCAGCGAACGCAATGTCGGGCTCCAAAAGAGGAAGCCATGTCCATGCCCTACTTCGCGAGGGCAGTGACCGATGGTCTTGACAGGTCTTCCGACTTCGAGCATTCAAGCGCCCGCCTTCCCAGTTCCAAATGGAACCAGTGGCAATTGGGCGCTTGTCGTGGGTTTGAAGCCCACAACTCGTTACGGCGGCGCGTCCGCGGTGGATTCTCACCACCTTCCCTAGGCAACTTTTACCGACAATTCGCAAAAGTTGTCTGCAATTGTGGAACTACCACAATCCATCAAGACGAAATGAGTTTAACCACTTTTCAAATATTGGCTTTCGTTTCATTTTTAAGATGCGATTGCGTTGACCAGTGATGCAATTTTGCCGTAGATTCAACCCCTCACTTCTTTGAAATGAACCCGTACGGAGACCCCTGTGAAACTGATTGCCTCTTTGATTGCTCCTTCGATCGCGTCAGCCCTACTTTTGGCGAACGTTTCTTTTGCGTCCTTTGTCGCTCAAGATGATCCCGCGCCAGCAAGTGACACGCCAAGCGCACCTTCCGCGGACGCCGCGGGGGAAGATGCGGAGTTGGAAAGTTTGCCCGCGCCAATGCGCGCGCAAGTGAAGCAAATGTTGGCGAAACTTTTAACGGTGACGGATCCAGCCAAGCTTCATCAAGCGCTCACTGCTATGGAAACCCAAAGCGCACAAATGCCTGCCGAGGCGAAACCCATGTTTGATTACTTGACGAAGAAGATCCAAGACAGAATCACTCAGTTGGAGACTGGCGCAGGAACCGCAAGCGCCGCGCCTGCCGCGGGTGAAGCAACTTCCGCCACCGATGCCGCTGGTGAAACCGCAGCCGCGCCAAACGCCAAATCCGAAACGCCGGCCGAGGCGCAAAAAGCCATGACGGATTTTTTATATGGCGTGTTGGCGGGGCGTAAAGAATTGGCGCTTACAAACGCAAAATTTCTTTTGGCAAGCGGTGTGACGGATCAACAACTCGCGCAAATGATTGATGATGCCGGCATTCAAGATCGCTTGAATCACGCTGTAAGCGCCGCCAAAGGCATGGGCGAAGTTGGAGATCTTGCCGCGCAAATTGAAATTCGCGTCATGGCCGGGCGACTGGAATTGTCGCGCGATCAGGCTCGCATTGACGCGGCCGTTGCGCAACTTGGCGGAACCATGCGTCAGCAAACCATGGGCAGGGCCACATTGATTTCGGCGGGCGCATATGCGGTGCCCGCATTGTTCAAGGTTCTTTTTGACGCTCGCAATCCGCAGTTGGAATTGCGCGCCTCGCAAACACTGATCGACATTGGTCGCGCCGCTGTTCTGCCGTTGTGCGAAGTGCTTGTGACCGCCTCCGCGCAAGAGCAAATCGCCATCTGCAACATGTTGACGGCGATGAATTCCAAGACCGCCGCACCATGGTTGGCAAAGACAATGCGCCTTGCCTCTTCAAGCGATGTTCGCAAAGCATGCGACACCGCATTGCGCGCGCTGAAAATGGAGTCCATTCCTGAAACCACATTGTGGTCGAATTTGGCAAGGGATTATTTTGTCTCGCGCGACAAGTTGACGCCGTATCCAGAGGACAAAATGCAAATCTTGTGGAGCGTCGGCGCCGGCGGAGCCATTCTTCCCAAGCGTGTCGCCACCGCCCTGTACGGTGATTTCATGGCCATGCAATGCGCGCAAGAAGCCATGCGTCTTGACGCGAATGGCGCCGAAGCATTTTCAATTTATCTTGCGGCTGGTTTGCGCGCGGAATTGGGTGGCGGTGAAATCAACGCCGACTCACGTTCCATTCAAAGTATCGCGCTGGCGGCGGGCGCCGCTCAATCGGAGCGCGTCCTTCGTTTGGCGCGCCAAGTGAATGATCCAAATCTCACCATGGTTGCCATTGGAATTTTGTCCAAGACCGCCAGCGAGTCCATGTTGGTGGATTCAAAAGCTGGAAGTCCAATTCTTGGTTGCCTGACCAATCCAAGCCGCTCAATTCGCACCGCCGCGGCGCTGGCCATTGCGCATGCGCAACCGCGCAAAGCCTTTCAAGGCTCGGAGCGTGTTGTTCCAATTTTGGGCGCGGCCATTCAGCAGGGTGGTTTGCCACGCGCCATTGTGATTGCCAGCGATGAAACTCAGCGGCGCGATCTTGAGGGACGCTTGTCACAAATCAATTGCGTGCTTCTTTCTTCGGATGCATCGGCGTCGGTTGTTTTGCAAACACTCGCTGGCCGTGGCGCGCCTGATTTGATCATCGCCAATGGTGGCGCCGACGAGATGAAGGCTGCGATCACTGTGCTGAGATCCAATTCCGCATTCTCGGCAACGCCAATTCTGCTGGTGATTCCAGAGACCGATGAAGTGAGAATTGATCGCGCCATTCGGCAAGATCCATCCATTGTGATTTGGTTCCAAGGAAGAAGCGAGGCGCAATTTCAAGAGGCGTCCAAGCAACTCATCAGTCGAACAATCGGCATTATGTCGGTCGAGGATTCAGCGGCCTTGCGTCTTGAAGCGCTCGCCGCGCTGCGCATGATCGGCGATATGCAAACATCGCCGCTGAAAGTGGCCGATGCGGAACGCGATTTGATCGACGCTGTCGCAACAACTACTGATACGACGCAAATTTTGGTCGGCCGCGTTTTGGCCGTCACGCCAACCGTGGCCGCGCAACGCGCGTTGATTGACGCCGCGCTTGCAGCGACGGACGCCCAGCAAATCGCACTTCTGCAATCGCTTGCGGAAAGCGGCCGCCTTCAAGGCAACAAAGCCGAGGAAAGACAACTTGATCGCATGCGTCAAGCGTTGACCGACGCGAAGGGCGCAAACGCGGACGCTTTGGCACAGGCGTACGGCGCCATGAATGTGGGTTGCGCCCAAGTCTTGAAGTTGATTTTGCAATAATTTCTGCCGCGCGCGCACGGTATTGAAACTATGTGTGCGCGCGCATTCACGCCTTGCCGCCTTAGCTCAGTTGGTAGAGCGGAGCTTTCGTAAAGCTCAGGTCACGGGTTCGAGTCCCGTAGGTGGCTTTGATACTTGCCGCAGCGCGTGGCGCTTTCAGCCACCCAAGCGTTGCAGTTGATCCGCAATTTGCTCGGCGTAGTTGATGAATCCAACTGCGCCTTCCGCTTCCACTTTGATGCGCGACATGGACTTTGTTAGATCTTCACGCTCCGCTGGATTTTGTTCGCCGCGTTCAAACGCCGCGACCAGTTGGTTCATACCAACTTGCAGCGCGCCGGCTTCGCGTCGCAAATCTTGGATGCTTCCAAGCACGCGGGTTTTGCTTATGAGCGCGGCCGAAGCCAAGGATGGATTCAAGGATTGCATGGATTGCAGGGAAGTTAAAAATGATTGACGAAGCGCGCTCGAGCCAAGATCGCCGCAGTTGGTGATGTTCATGTCCTTGGCGGCGGAGAGCAGGGAGTTCTGCAGTTGCTTGGTCGCCTTGCGCAGGCTTGTTTCTGAAAGATCAACATTTTTCCACGCCGTGGAGATTGGAACCACCGCCGTGTTGCTGGCGCAGTTGGCCAAGGCGCATGTCGCGCACACAATGCTTGATTGCATGAACATGGAGAAATTTTTGGATTGGAATTTTTGTTTCATGGTTGGTGCGCCTTGTGGTTGAAATGGTACGAATATTTCTCGACTCGCAAGTTGCAATGACATGCCGCGCCAGGCGCGCCCATGTGTACACTGCAAAAATGCCTTTGAATGCTTCATATGTTGCATCAACTTCGCGCGATACAAACACATTGTCCATGCTGGAATTGTCGCCAACTCCCTTGATTCCAATTCAATTGGACGCGGACAGTCCGACCATTTGGTGCAAGTGCGAGTTCATGAATCCTTCCGGCAGCACCAAGGATCGCATCGCCACATTTATTTTGGCCAAGGCGTGGCGCGATGGCGTGGTCAAGCGCGGCGATATCGTTGCGGAAGTCAGCAGTGGATCAACCAGCATCGCCATGGCTATGGTGTGCGCGCATTTGGGTTTGAAGTTCATCGCCATCATGCCCGAAGGCGTGAGCCGCGAGCGCATTCTCATGATTCAAGGTTTTGGCGGACAGGTTCGCTTCACCGAGAAATCTTTGGGCATGCAGGGCGCCAACGACGCGTGCCACGCGTTGGCCGCGTCCACCAAAGTTTTTCTGCCGCGTCAATTTCAAAACATGGACAACGCGCAGGCGCATCGACAATCCACCGCGGCGGAAATTGCGTGTTGGGTGAAAGAGAATTCGCCCGCGTCCGTGGACACCATCGCGTTCACCAGCGGAGTTGGCACCGGCGGAACCATGGTGGGTCTCTATCACGGATTGCGCGATCACGGATTTAAGGTGCTGCCATTCGCGGTGCGTCCCATTGCAACTGGAAAAGATATTTTGTGTGGAGATTGCTTTTCATCCTTGGAGCAGTGCTCGTTCTCGTCGCGCATTCCTGGCGTGCTGGACGGCATGAGCCAGATTTACAAGCCAGCTGAAATTGAGCATTTGCAAGAGATTGAAGTGTCCGATGAAATGGCCATGAGCGCCACGCGCGCCCTCATTCGCAAGGGTTTTCCCGTGGGACCAAGCAGTGGGCTGAATGTCGCGGCAGCGCTGCAAGTGGCGCCAACGCTTTCGGAAAATACGCGCCTGGTCACCATTCTTTGCGACCGCATGGAGCGCTATTTCAGCACCGAACTTTTCACGCAGTGGCAGTGATATGAATCACCCAGATACGCCAACCAGTCGGCGCTTCTGCGCTATTCTTTGTTCATGAGTCATTCACACAATTCAGAGCATTTGCATTCCAAGCCGCATGAGACGACGCGCAAGACGCCACCGTTTCGCCACGCTGTCCGTTTGTTTATTTTGAACGCCATTTTGTATGGCGCGTGCGCGGCATTCATCGGCGCCATCATTGGTGATTCGCTGCCGGACAACCAACAACTGAAAGTTGTGTTCGCGTTGTTCGTGGTGCCATTTGTTCTTGCCATCATCAGCACAGTCTTGCATCTCAAATCACATACATGGACCAGCGTGGATGACATGGCGGAGCGATTGCTTCATCCGCATCAGACTCCGCGCCAGTGACGCGCCCCATGCGCGCGGAAGATGTAATGCAACGACGATTGTTCATTGGAAGCGTGTTGAAGCCAGTGGGATTATTGGCGGCGGCTTGTGTCGCGGCGCCAACAATTCCCCACACTGCGAGCGCTGAAAAGCCAATTGATCCGCAGAACCCGCCAACAGATGTGACGCAGGACGCCGCGGCAATTCGCAAGGCGCAGTTGACGCTGAATCCATTGGCGGTTGCGCAGGCT
>Ga0209086_10004495_pt1 | contig 10331 bp, 7 predicted proteins | sample M_130207_XF_Meta_FD_187312 | JGI IMG/M metagenome (GOLD analysis project Ga0209086, IMG submission 187312) | Freshwater microbial communities from Lake Montjoie, Canada to study carbon cycling - M_130207_XF_MetaG (SPAdes) (version 2) | ecosystem: Environmental > Aquatic > Freshwater > Lake...
AAGCACTCTTCGACATTGCGTTAATCGGAACACATCTTTCTCGTATTGGTGAAGAGTTTGTGTTGTGGACAACAACCGAATTTGGTTTTGCTTCACTTGACGATAGCTATGCAACTGGCTCATCGATGTTGCCACAAAAGAAGAACGCTGACATCGCAGAGCTCGCTCGTGGCAAAACTGGTCGTTTGATTGGCAATTTGACAGGACTGCTGGCCACATTGAAGGGGCTTCCGCTTGCATATAACCGCGACTTGCAAGAAGACAAGGAACCACTGTTTGATTCGTACGATCAAGTTTCATTGGGCTTAACAGCCGTGGCCGGAATGATCGCAACTGCCACTTTCCACCGTTCAACAATGGGCGAGGCTGCTGACGCAGAAATGCTGTTTGCGACAGATCTTGCAGAGTGGCTGGTGCAACAGGGAACGCCGTTTCGCCAAGCTCATGCAATGGTTGGGAGCCTGGTGCAACAATCGATCAAAGGCAACGAGTCACTTCGCGATCTCGTTCTTAAAGATCCGAAATTTGGCAAAGACGCTGCCGCGCTCATTGGCAAGGGTCTTGGCGTAGGTCATCGCACGTCGCCAGGAGCAAGTGGACCAGCGGCTGCCATTGAGCAACAAACAAGATTCTCAAACCACATTGCTTCATTGAGAGCACGCATCAACAGCAACTAACCACCTATTATTGGCGCATGGCCTCGAATGGTGTTCCGTTGCATCGCGACATCGTTGCCGAGTTTGCATCTCGAGGGTTGATTCATGATTCGACCGACAGGGCGGAACTGACCGCGAGGAGTACTACTTCACAGATTTCTGCATATGTTGGTTTTGACCCGACTTCTGATTCGCTGCACGTCGGAAACCTCTTGGGGCAAATTTCACTGAGGCGTTTGCAGTTGTTGGGACATCGCCCGGTTGTGTTGGCTGGCGGGGCAACGGGCATGGTTGGCGATCCATCTGGTCGTAGTGACGAACGAAATCTGCTCGATGCGGAGACTCTGAATCACAACGTGCAGTCGATCAAACGGCAGCTTGAACGAATATTGGATTTCACCCCTGGACACACTCAGGCAATTTTGGTGGACAACGCTGAATGGACTGCAAAGGTTTCTGCGCTTGACTTTTTGCGCAATGTTGGCAAACACATCACGGTCAATCAAATGCTGGCAAAAGATTCGGTCAAGTCTCGTCTTGCGGAAGGCAACGGACTTTCATTTACTGAGTTCAGTTACATGTTGCTGCAAGCAAACGACTTCCGCCACTTGTGTGAGCACCACAGTTGCGAAATGCAAATGGGTGGATCTGATCAGTGGGGCAATATCACGGCAGGCATAGATCTCATTCGCAAGACATTGGGGCGAAGTGCTTTTGGTTTGACGTGGCCGCTCGTTACAAAATCTGACGGGACCAAGTTTGGCAAAACCGCTGATGGTGCGGTGTGGCTGGATGCTCGTCGCACATCGCCTTATCAGTTTCGCCAATTCTGGATGCAATTGAGTGACATTGACATCGAAAAGATGTTGCCACAGTTTTCGTTGCGTTCGATGGATGAAATCAATGAGATTTTGACCGAACAGCGCGCTCGACCAGAGTCGCGCGTAGCGCAACGAACTCTCGCGCGTGAGTTAACCGAGTTGCTACACGGCGAAGAATCAGCAGTTGCAGCAGAACAAGCGGCCGATGTGTTGTTTGGGGCAAATCCAATTTCGGCAAGCCCTGCGGCGCTGCATTTGATCGCCTCGGAAGTGGCGGGGAGCGCGATGGGCAAAGCGGCTTTGGGTGATGCCGTGAGTGTTTTGGTGTTGACCGGGCTCGCAACATCAAACACTGAAGCGCGCAGGTTGCTTACTCAGCGAAGTGTGCGGGCCAATGGCGAGCAAATCGATGAGCACACCAAGCTTGACAAGATCCCACTGTTGCATTCAAGGTGGTTATTGCTGCGTAAGGGCAAGACTGCCTATCATCTGATCGATTTTCAGGGTTAATTTTTCGAGTAGATGCAAAATTGATCAGTCGCATTCTGTCAATCTGCGACGTTTAGGAGTTGTCTGCAAGTAGACTTCGTTAAGTGCCAACCCCTGAAAATCGCGGTCCACGTCGTCCGCGACGGGAAGAAGAATCTGGCAGACCTTCGCGTCCCGCACGCCCCGGTGGCGCTGGTGGTCGTTCAGACAGGCCAGCCGCAGGTCGGGGTCGTCCTTCGGACAGTCGCGGTCGTCCATCAGATAGTCGCGGCCGTCCGTCAGCGGATCGTGGCGAACGTCCAGCCCGTCCAGGTAGTCGTCCAGCAGGTCGTCCTGCATACGGGCAAAGTGATGGCCCAAGTGGGCAAAGTGATGGCCCAAGTCGCGGTCGCCCACCAGCAGATCGCGGTGATCGCGGTGATCGTCCGTCGTATGGTCGTGGTGATTCGGCAGGTCGTCCACCAGCAGGTCGCGGTCGTCCTTCTTCTGATCGCGGTGATCGCGGTGATCGTTCGTCTTATAGCCGTGGTGATTCGGCAGGTCGTCCTCCAGCAGGTCGCGGTCGTCCTCCAGCAGGTCGAGGTCGTCCGTCAGCAGATCGTGGTGATCGTCCGTCGTATGGTCGTGGTGATTCAGCAGGTCGCGGTCGTCCAAGTAGTGGCCGTCCTCCAGCGGGTCGTGGCCGTCCAGATACTGGCCGTTCGTTCCGTGATGACGATCGCCCAGTAGTTCCTCAAACAGCAGCGCAGCGCAAAGCGGATGAAGTTCGTTATCGCACAGGCGGACGCAAGAACGATCGAGATGCTTTGCCGCGCAATACACAGTCAAACGAAGTTTGGAAAGACGAAGGTTCGACTCGTCCAGCACGTGGTCGTGGTCCACGTCGCGAAGAAGAATCGGCACCAATTCGCCTTGAGCGAGATGAGCGTCGTGCATCGGCAGCCGCGATGGCACATGTTGAAGCCACAGTCGCTGGAAGCATCATCGCAATTGTCGGTGAGCGCGCATCTAAGCGCCTGATCGAGAAACTTGCGTTGGCACTCGATGCATTTGAGCGCGGTCGCTATCAAGATGCAAAGAAGATCATTATTCCAATCTCGCGGGATTGCCCAGGGGTAGAGCTGATTCACGAAATCGCTGGATTGTCGATGTATCGCATGGGTCAATGGCGCGATGCTGCAGATCACCTCGAGCAAGCACGTGCACTCACTTCCGGCTCAACTCTCAATCATCCAGTGCTCGCAGACTGTTATCGCGCCTTAATGCGTTACGACAAAGTCGACGAGTTGTGGAAAGAACTCAAAGATGCGTCTCCGGATCCGACGATTGTGGCTGAAGGTCGCATCGTTGCTGCAAGCGCTCTCGCCGATCAGGGTGACATTCAGGCCGCAGTGCGTTTGATGCAACAGTCAAAGCAAGACCCAGCCAAGGTTCGTGAGCATCATTTGCGCGAGTGGTATGTGCTCGCCGACTTGTACGACCGATCGGGCGACGTAATTCAGGCGCGCACTATTTTCCAGCGCATTGCAAAGAACGATGCAGACTTCACCGATGTTCGTGATCGGCTCGAGACTCTCGGTTCTCGCTAGTTGCAATTAATCGCGAGTATTAAGCTCGCGTATTACAAAGCCAGTACGCAGTTTTGGCGTAAAAAACGTTGACTTTGGTGGCATCAAAATGCCTTCAGTAGCGGTGCGCTTGATCTCGGCAACACTCACGGGTCGAATCAGGATTGCTGCATTGGCTTGATGCTGCGAAAGAACATCGACAACCTCTGCAACACCATGCTGAAAAGAAACCGTATGAGCAAGATCACGCAACGCATGCTCGAGGCGAGCGCTATCGAGCGAGCGAATGCCCTTAAGGGCATCCTCGCGAGGAGTCAGCCACTTCGTCTGTAAGTCACCATCAATAAAACATAGACAGCCGTCTTTGTCCATGGTCGAAAGCGTGTTCGCACCAATTGGCGGAGCATCACTGATAGTGAAAGATTCTGCAAGTGCTTCTAGTAATGCTGTTGTCGAGACATCGGTGTATAGACGATGGATTGCTGCAACACTGAGCTGTTCGTCAATGAGTTCGTTGACAAAGGTAAGCGTTTGTTCTGCGTCGGTGGCAGTCGAATTCGTACGGAGGCGGGTTTCGTCTCTGTATGTGCGACTAATTGCGTAGCGGTGATGTCCGTCAGCGATGATCACCGGATGTTTGGCAATGCAATCGGTTATTGAAGCGATACGAGTTGGGTCGCTGACTCGTTCAACCGTGTGTGTGACGTGCTGATCGTCAATGTACGAACCAACAACTTCTGCAGGGGCTTTGAGTATTTCGCTGAGACCAGGAGCAAGACTTAAGCCCCAAACTGGAGAAAGATTGGCATCTGTTGCCCTGGTGAGATCGAGTCGGTCGGTCTTTGCCTTTGGCGTGGTGCGCTCGTGGGGCAGTACATCGCCCGCACCTTCGTCTACAACTTCGATTCCACCGAGTACGCCAACAATGTTTCGTTGGTTGCCGATTGTGTCGAGAAACTGCATGCGATACAACGTGAACGAAGGCGATTCATCCCGCACGAGCACGCCATTTTGGATCCAACTTGTAAGCGTTTGTGCAGCTGCAAGATACGCGTCTGGCTGATTTGAGGTAGCGATGGGTAAATCGATATTGACAATGTTGTGATTGTGCTGTGCGACCAAATTGGCGCGGTCGGTGTCGTTTAATACGTCGTACGGGGGAGCACATGTCTTACCGAGGTCAGTAGATGGCGCATATCGAAGCGCGCGAAACGGAAGAAAACGAGGCACAATTACAGTGTGCCATCTGCAGCCCCGATTTTGTGCGATTTGGATGGTGTCGTTTGGCTAATGCATCAACCCATTCCGGGATCGGTGAATGCGATTGAGTCGCTTCGAAATGCTGGTCATCGCGTCTTGTTCGTCACGAATAATTCATTTTCTGTAGTTTCCGATCAAGAAAAGGCACTCGCCAAGATCGGCATAGATGCGCACAAGGATGTCGTTACATCGTCTCAAGCGGCTGGTGCTCTATTGCACAAGGGCGAACGAGTGTTGCTCGGTGGTGGACCTGGCGCTGTTGAGGCAATTGAAAATGCTGGTGCTGTTTTGGCGGGACGTTCTGACGATCACACTCACGGAGACGCATCTACACACGACACGAGAAGTGGAGTCGATTCGGAAATCGATGTGGTGATGGTTGGGTATCACGCAACATTCGATTATCGCGGATTGACAAGGCTCTCTCACGCAGTTCGCAATGGCGCTCGACTGATTGCGACCAACGACGATGCGACATATCCAACACCTCACGGGCTGATTCCTGGTGGTGGATCAATCTTGGCTGCGGTTGCTGCTGCATCGGGTGCTGAGCCAGTCATCGCGGGCAAGCCTCACAAACCGATGGCCGATTTGGTGCGTCACGTTTTGGGCATTGATGATCTTTCAAATGCGTGGATGGTGGGCGACAGGCCATCCACAGACGGATTATTTGCACAGACTGTCGGTTGCAATTTTGTTCAAGTGTTGACTGGCATCTCGTCGCTCAATGATGTGAGTGATGATGTGAATGATGATGTGAGCAATCTTACAAATGGAAAAACACACGTGTTTGCCGATCTTGCTTCTTTCGCCAAGATGATTGTTGGTTCGTAAGCGGATGTCGAAAGCACGTTTGCGATTAGATACATGGTTGGTCAAACAAGGACTCGCGACGGACGCTACACACGCAAAAATTTTGATCGATCAAGGTCTGATTCTGGTCAATGGATCTATTGCACTGACGGATAATCGAATGATTGCTAATTCCGACAGTGTGTTGTTGTCAACGCCCGCACGATTCGTTTCGCGAGGTGGAGAAAAGCTCGAAGCGGCCCTACTTGCCTTTGGTGTTGAAATGAATGGCAAGCACGTGTTGGATGTAGGGGCTTCAACTGGTGGGTTCACCGATTGTGTGTTGCAACGCGGAGCGGTCGCAGTCACTGCACTGGATGTGGGCAAATCTCAATTGCATGATCGTTTGGTACGAGATCCACGGGTCAAAGTACTCGATTCAACTAATGCAAGGTCAATGACTGTTGCCCTTGTCGGCGACTTTGATGTGGTTGTTGCCGACCTTTCCTTTATTTCGCTAAGTCAAGTTGCCACCGCACTTTGCAATGTGCTGCGTCCACATGGAGACATGATCTTGCTTGTGAAGCCACAGTTTGAAGCCGAAAAGTCCGAAGTTGACAAGGGTGCTGGCGTGATTAGGGACGTCAATATTCATCAACGAACGATTACACAGGTAGTCGATGCCTTCAATTCACAGGGGTTGATGCAGTCGGGACTCATCGAGTCGCCTTTGCGTGGGGCAGATGGAAACACCGAATTCTTGCTCCATCTGCGCAGGGAACTCGTAAGTGGTGCGCACTCTGTGAGTGGGGTTGAGTAAGTTGGCAGGCATGGAGATGAGCCGATGAAATCCATTTTTGTGGTTGCCCACCACACGCGCGGCGAGATTGCTCAGTTATTGACCGACTTGGAATCTTGGTGCTCGAAACACGGTCACCATTTGTGGATGTTGCCCGCAGACGCAAATGCGAGAGGTTGCGAGCATTTGGCTAGCGAACGAGCAGCAATGGATGCCGACATCGTATTGTCATTGGGCGGTGACGGAACAGTATTGCGTGCAGTTCATCTGTTGGACGGTGCCCCAGTGCCGATTCTTGGTGTCAATGTAGGAACGCTTGGCTATTTGACCGAAATCGAACCATCAGAATGCATTGCGTCTCTGCAGCGTTGGGTGGATGGTCGAGAAGACAAAGATTTCATTATTGATAAGCGGATGATGCTTTCCGTATTGCTGAAACGAGCTGACGGAAGCACTGATCTTTCGTGGAGAGCACTCAACGAAGCGGTTCTCGAAAAGCAACAGTCGGGTCACACTGTTTGGCTTGACGTTGTTATTAATTCCGAGCTCTTCGCAACGTATTCAGCAGATGGGTTGATCGTTTCCACGCCAACGGGAAGCACGGCATATTCAATGTCGGCTCGCGGTCCGGTTGTTTCGCCACGTCACCGAGCGTTACTGGTTACACCAGTTTCTCCGCACATGTTGTTTGATCGAGCTCTTGTGCTTGACCCACACGAGTCATTATTGATCGAAGTCGTCGGCACGCGTCCGGTGGACATGGCTCTCGACGGGCGCAAGGTAACGAGTTTGACGCAGGGCGATGTTGTGAGTTTTGCTCCAGACACATGCACTGCAGAGTTCTTGCGTTTTAAGACCCCAAAGTTTCATCAGATCGTGCGCACCAAATTTGGTCTTGGAGATGATTGATGCTCAGTGAATTACACATTGAGAATCTTGGTGTAATTGAAAAACTTGATCTGTCCATTGGTGAGGGCCTCGTTGCGTTAACGGGTGAAACTGGCGCAGGCAAGACCATGTTGGTGGAGGCAATTGACTTGCTCGTGGGTGGACGAGCCGATGCGTCGGTTGTTCGAACCGGATGCGAAGAGGCTCGCGTTGAAGGCAGATTTGTTACCGATGAGAACGAAGTTATTTTGTGTCGAGTCGTTCCAATAAATGGGCGATCACGTGCCTATATCAATGGTCGACTCGCAACGGTTGCGCAACTTGCCGAATATGGTGCTGATCTTGTTGATCTACATGGACAGCACGCACACCAAAGTTTGCTTGGTGCATCTGCGCAACGCCTGGCACTCGACCACTTTTGTGGAGTTGACCTCGAACCGTTGCGCAGCGCTCGCGCTGAATTGACAGAAATTGAAGCCTTGCTTGCAACACTTGGTGGCGACGAACGAGCACGTGCGCGAGAAATTGACCTATTGCGTTTTCAGGTCAAGGAAATTGCTGACGCCGGTCTACGGAGTGCGAACGAAGATGAAGACCTCTCTCGTTCAGAAGACGTGCTTGCTGATGCGGTGGCTCATCGCGAGGCTCTGTATGCGTCGGCTTCGGCTTTGCAAGATGATGATGGTGCAAGCGATGTTGTCGGTCGGTCGATTGCGGCAATTAGCCATCGAGAGACATTTGAGCTGTTCGTTGAGCGACTCAAGAACCTGCAGGCCGAGATTGATGATGTCGCACGTGAAATGCGTGATGTGGCCGAATCGATCGAAGAGGATCCAGCCAAGTTGGAAGAGGTTCGACAGCGCCGTCACTTGCTCGTTGACCTACGCCGCAAATATGGAGAGTCTCTGAGTGAAGTTATTGCATACGGAGATGAGAGTGGGCTGCGGCTCAACGAATTGGAGAGTTTCGAAGCTCGTGCTGCAACATTGGATGCTGAACGTGCGGCCGCGATGCAACAGCTTCGGGCTGCCGAGAAGGTAGTGGGCGAGGCTCGTCGAGCCGCAGCGCCAAAGTTGGCAAAGGCAGTGCAACTCCACCTGCGCACGTTGGCAATGGCACATGCAGTTGTCGAGGTTTCCGTTGGCGATGATCCTGGCGACGAAGTCACATTCTTGCTTGCTGCTAACCCTGGTTCGCCACCGTTGCCGCTCACCAAAGTCGCGTCGGGCGGAGAATTGGCTCGCACTATGTTGGCCCTGCGATTGGTACTCACTCAAGGACCATCCACGCTGGTGTTCGATGAGGTTGATGCCGGTATCGGTGGGGAGGCAGCCGTTGCGGTAGCCGGCGCCTTGGCTCAACTTGGACACAGACACCAGGTATTGGTGGTCACCCATCTTGCTCAAGTAGCGGCCGCGGCTCATCGGCAAATTAGGGTCTCAAAAACGGTCAAATCCAAACAGACTTTTGCCGAAGCCAGTGAATTGGCAGATCAGGATCGGGTTGGAGAGATTGCGCGAATGCTCTCGGGTGGCATGGCCGAGGAAGCCGCCCTCAACTATGCCTCCGAATTGCTCAAGGCTTCTAGCGATCGTTCGAGCATCCAGAGGCGCACACGTCGCTAACCACCGCGAGGGTATGCTTATCTTCCGTCGTGGAGTTTTTGGTCCCAGTCGGGAGCGCTCCGCACAGAGACGGGAGCAAGTAGTGCCAAAGCATGTTTTTGTAACAGGTGGTGTTGCAAGTTCGCTCGGCAAAGGTCTTACTGCTTCGTCCCTCGGTCGTCTTCTTAAGATGCGTGGGCTTCGTGTCACGATGCAAAAGTTGGATCCGTATATCAACGTTGATCCAGGCACGATGAATCCGTTTGAACACGGAGAAGTTTTTGTTACTGATGATGGTGGGGAAACCGATCTTGACCTCGGTCACTACGAACGTTTCATCGATGAGAATTTGACTCGTTCGTCAAACGCAACAACGGGAAGTATTTATCAAGCAGTGTTAGCGGCCGAGCGTCGTGGCGACTATCTCGGGCGCACCGTGCAGGTCATCCCTCATGTCACTGATGAAATTAAGCGTCGTATACAGCGTCTTGCTACAGATGATGTCGACGTAGTGATTACCGAAGTAGGTGGAACCGTTGGCGACATCGAAATTCTTCCTTTCCTTGAAGCGATCCGCCAATTCAAAAACGAAGTCGGTCGTGACAACATTTGTTATGTGCACGTGACATTGGTGCCATTTATCGGACCAAGCGGTGAACAAAAGACCAAGCCAACTCAGCACAGCGTCACCGAGTTGCGCTCGCGTGGTATTCAGCCCGACCTGATTGTTTGTCGCAGTGATGAACCAATTAGTGATCAACTGAAGCGCAAGATTTCTGGTCAATGTGACGTGGATCAAAAGAATGTCATCAATGCAGCTGATGTGAAGAACATTTACGAGTTGCCGCTCATCTTGCACGATGAAGGACTCGATACCCAGATTTGTGAAGTGCTCAAGATTGATGCGCCACTTGATTTGACTCCATGGCGCCAATTGGTTGCACGTGTAGAAGCATCAACTTCACCTGTGAGGATTGGTCTCATTGGAAAATATGTGCAATTACAAGATGCCTATCTTTCTGTTGTCGAAAGTTTGAAGCACGCAGGGTTTCATCACGGAGCAAAAGTTGAGATCGTGTGGATTCAGGCGGAAGATGTTGAGGGTCTACTTGCCGATGATCGAATGACAACGCTGGACGGAATTGTTATTCCAGGTGGATTTGGTCCGCGGGGCATTGAGGGCAAGATTCGAGCTGCTGAATATGCGCGTGAGAACATGATTCCGTGTTTGGGATTATGTCTTGGTATGCAAGTGATGACTGTTGAATTTGCGCGGCATGTCTTGGGATTGCCAGATGCCAACTCGACCGAGTTCGACCTTTCAACTCAGAATCCAGTGATCGACATTATGAACGATCAGCGAGATGTCACTGATAAGGGTGGCACCATGCGTTTAGGCGCTTACTACGCGGTTCTTACACCTGGTACACAGGTAGCCAATGCATATGGAGAGC
>Ga0209086_10004498_pt1 | contig 10327 bp, 9 predicted proteins | sample M_130207_XF_Meta_FD_187312 | JGI IMG/M metagenome (GOLD analysis project Ga0209086, IMG submission 187312) | Freshwater microbial communities from Lake Montjoie, Canada to study carbon cycling - M_130207_XF_MetaG (SPAdes) (version 2) | ecosystem: Environmental > Aquatic > Freshwater > Lake...
CTAAAGCCTGACGCGGGGCACCATCCGCGAGCACCACAAGTTCACCACGTAGCACCGCACGCTCACCATTTCGTTTCACATCACCCTCCGCCTCAGACTCCAATGGCTACCGCAGCTACCGCAGCTACCGCAGCTCCCGCACTTCACGCATTCGACGCCGCCAAGGCGGCTGGACGCCCCCCGTTCAAGGTCAAGGACATCACGCTCGCCGAGTTCGGCCGCAAAGAACTCCGCTTGGCGGAGTACGAAATGCCGGGCTTGATGGCGCTTCGCACCGAGTACAAAGGACAGAAGCCGCTTGCCGGCGCGAAAATCATGGGCTCGCTCCACATGACGGTGCAGACCGCCGTGCTGATCGAGACGCTCACCGAACTCGGCGCCGACGTGCGCTGGGTGAGCTGCAACATCTTCTCCACGCAGGATCATGCCGCGGCCGCTGTTGTCGTCGGCAAGGACGGCACGGTTGACGCGCCGCGCGGCACACCGGTCTTCGCCTGGAAGGGAGAGACGCTCGATGAGTACTGGTGGTGCACCGACGAAGCGCTCCTCTGGCCCGACGGCACCGGCCCGAACCTCATTCTCGACGACGGCGGCGACGCCACGCTCCTCATCCACAAGGGCGTCGAGTTCGAGGCCGCCAAGGCCGTCCCACAGCACAACCCAGTGACCGACAGCGAGGAATACGGCATCATCCTCGACCTGCTCCGTAAGACGCTCAAGGAAACCCCGAGCCGTTGGACCGATGTGGCCGCCGCCATCAAGGGTGTCTCGGAAGAGACCACCACTGGCGTGCATCGCCTGTACGAGATGATGAACGCGGGCTCGCTGCTCTTCCCGGCGATCAACGTCAACGACTCCGTCACCAAGAGCAAGTTCGACAACCTGTACGGCTGCCGTCACTCGCTCACCGACGGTATCCTCCGCGCCAGCGACGTGATGCTCGCCGGCAAGGTTGCCGTGGTGCTTGGCTACGGCGATGTGGGCAAGGGCAGTGCGCAGGCCTTCAAGGGGCAGGGCGCACGCGTCGTGATTTGCGAAATCGATCCGATCTGCGCGCTGCAGGCCGCGATGGAAGGCTATCAGGTCACCACGCTCGAGAGCGTCGTCTCCACCGCCGACATCTTCATCACGGCCACGGGCAACAAGGACATCATCACCGTTGCGCATATGGCGAAGATGAAGGACAAGGCCATCGTTGGGAACATCGGCCACTTCGACAACGAGATCGATATGGCCGGGCTCAAGTCGTACCCGGGCGTCGAGCGCATCAACATCAAGCCGCAGTATGACGAATTTGTATTCCCCGACGGCCACAGCGTGATGATCCTCGCCGAGGGCCGTCTGCTCAACTTGGGCTGTGCCACAGGCCACCCGAGCTTCGTCATGAGCTGCTCGTTCACGAATCAGGTGGTGGCGCAAATCGACCTCCACCTCGCCGCACAGGGACTGCCGACCGTGTCGGGCACTGTGTACAGCGAGCGTGCGGTGTATACGCTCCCGAAGAAGCTCGACGAGAAGGTTGCCCGTCTGCACCTCGAGAAGATCGGCGTGAAGCTCACAGAGCTCTCCCGGGATCAGGCGGATTATATCGGCGTACCCGTCGAGGGACCGTACAAGCCGGACGCGTACCGCTACTAGGCGCGCGCACCGAACCTGACTGCCAGAGACGTCCCGCCCCGGTTTCCGGGTCGGGACGTCTTTTTGGTCACAATCCAGCCACGTGTAGCCGGGGGGGGGGGGGGGGGGGGGGGGGTAGGCGAAACGGCCCAGCCCATATAGGTTTATATGCGTAGAGGGTTGCGGCTATCGCGCCGGGACCCGATCAGCTATGTTTTATCAGAAGAATGCGATCCCTCCGTTGTTCCACCCAACGCTCCCCCGGAACCCTCCTATGAAGATTCGGTCTCTCTCTTCGGCGCTCCTGCTCGCGGTCGTTACGCTCTCGTCGCCGTTACAGGCGCAGGGTGCTGATGCGCTCCGAGCGAAGTTCATGTTGCCGGTGCCTGAGATTGGGCTCGGAACTGAGCAAGGCCGCTTCCCGCGTGGCGCGCCGGGCACGAGCTCTGGCTCGCCAATCGCGTACGGCGCAAACTGGAACGACGCCTTCGTCGGCTTCGGTGTGCAGTCGCCAGTGCGCTACAGCACCACCGGCGCAACCGACGGTAGCGCATCCTTCGGATTCGGCCTTGGCAACTCGAGCAGCACGGTTGGACTCGAAGTCGCCGTGAACGCCCTGTCCACGATTCGCAGTGGCGTTGGCAATCGCGTGGGCTTTGGATTCAAGGCGCACAAGTTGCTCGCGAACAACTGGGGTTTCGCCCTCGGTGTGCAAGGGGTGCAGCTGAACTCCAACAAAGACGACAAAAACGCGCTGTACGGTGTGGTCACGCACGCCTGGCAGCTGGACGGCACTTTCCTCAGTGCCTTCCAGTCGCTCACGTGGTCGGCGGGTGCCGGCACTGGGGCGTTCCAGGGCGCCAGCGATCTCAACACGGGGAAGGACGGCTTCGGCGTCTTCTCCTCGCTCGCGCTACGCACATCGGACCGCACGTCGGTCATCGCCGATTGGTCTGGGCAGGATCTGAACCTCGGCGTTTCCTTCGTGCCGTTCAAGGATCTTCCGCTCGTCCTCTCGCCTGCGATTGCGGACATCACCGGTACATCGAACAACGGTCTTGTCGTGAACAGCGGTGCCAAGAAGACCGGCATGCGCTTCACGCTCGGCGTCGGTTTTGCGTTCCGCTTGAATCCGGCCGCTAAGGCGCCGGTGGCTGGTCCTGCCGCAGCGGTGGCACCGGTCGGGATGAGTGCTGATCAGACTGCCGCGCAGACTGCCGCGCAGCTCGAGACTCAGATCGCTGCGCAGGCCGCTGCAAAGGCGGAAGATGAGCGTCGTCAGCTCGTAGCAACTCGTGAAGCCGACGCGCGTCGTGCCGAAGCCGCCAAGGCCAAGGCCGCCGCTGATCTGAAGACCGCAGACAGCGTCGCCACCGTGCGCCGCGCTGCTGCCGAGGCCGCCGCAGCGGCCGCGCTCGAGACTGAGCGTCGTGCCAAGGCTGAAGCAGCGATGGCCGTCATTCGCAATGCACTGACCGCGCCTGTCGCGGCGACTGCAGTGCTCAGCGTCGCGCAGAAGGCGATGCTCAACGCGAAGGTTGATATCCTGAAGGCCAACGCAGCGGTCAAGATCCGCATCGCCGGTAACACCGACGAGCGCGGCGCTGCTGCCACCAACATGAAGCTCGGCCTGGCTCGCGCTAACACCGTCAAGCAGTATCTCGTGGCCAAGGGAATCGCCGCGGCACGCGTCGAGACGATGAGCTACGGCAAGACTCGCCCGATCGACACGGCCCACAACGCCGCTGCCTGGACGAAGAACCGCCGCATTGAGTTCGAAATCACGGCGGGTGGCGACAATCTTGTGGCCCCAGCACCGGCACCAGCACCGGCTGCGAAGCCCGTTGCCAAGCCGGCCGCGAAGAAGCCAGTAGCAAAGCCAGCCGCAAAGCCGGCCGCAAAGCCAGCCGCACCTGCTGCTAAGGCTCCGGCTGCTCCGGCCACCAAGGCACCGGCGGCCACCAAGGCACCGGCGGCCACCAAGGCACCGGTACCGGCTACGAAGAAGCCGTAACGATCAAGCACCACTGTACGACGCGGGGCCGAGCGATCATTGCTCGGCCCCGCGTCGCTTTTATGCCAGCCGAACTTCTCGCCCCCGACGCGCACGTCGGGCCAGAAAACGCTATAATGTACAGATGACACTATCACGATACGCACTGTTCGTCGCCTGCGCGGGCTCGCTCCAGGCGCAGGCCCCCGCCGCCAAGCCATCGGCCGATGCGCTCACGCACGCCAAGGCACTGCTCGCTGCCACGCCGCTCGTAGACGGGCACAACGATCTCCCCTGGGCCATCCGAGAGAGTAAGACTGCGCCGCGCGACGTGGACGCCTACGACCTTCGCAAGACCACGCCGCACCAGACCGACTTAGCGCGAATGAAGGCCGGACAACTCGGTGGGCAGTTCTGGAGCGTCTATATCCCGGGAGAGGTGAAGGACTCGGGCTACGCGCGCATCCAGCTTGAGCAGATCGACATCGCACGCCGCATTATCCAGAAATATCCCGAGCGACTTGTGGCCGCCTCGACCGCGGCCGACATGCGCGCGGCCTTCAAAGCCGGCAAGGTGGGTTCGATGCTTGGCATGGAAGGTGGGCACGCTATCGAAAACTCGCTCGGCGCCCTGCGCACCTACTACGCCATGGGGGTCCGCTATATGACGCTCACCCATAACGTCACGCTCGACTGGGCCGACGCCGCACTCGACAAGCCCACGCACGGTGGACTGACGAACTTCGGAAAGGAGGTCGTCCGCGAGATGAATCGCCTTGGCATGCTGGTGGATTTGTCACACGTGTCGCCCGGCGTGATGAGCAATGCGCTCGATGTGGCGGCCTCGCCAGTGATCTTCTCGCACTCATCGGCCAAGGCGCTCGTGGATCATCCGCGCAACGTGCCGGACTCAATCCTCAAGCGACTCCCGAAGAATGGCGGCGTGGTGATGGTGACGTTCGTGCCCGGCTTTGACTCCCCGAAGGTGCGCGCGCATTCGCTCGAGAGGACACAGGTGAGTGCCGACCTTGCGAAGCGACTCGGGAAGGACACCGTCGCGATTGCCAAGCAACTCACGGTGTGGGATGGTGCGCACCCCGCGCCGCACGCGACTCTCGCCGATGTGGCGAATCACCTGGACTACATCAAGAAGACGGCGAGCGCCGACAATGTCGGCATCGGCTCCGACTTTGACGGTGTCGATGACGATCTCCCAGATGGTCTGCAGTCACAGGCGGACTACCCGATGCTCTTTGCCGAGTTGATTCGTCGCGGTTGGAGCGATGCGGAGCTCACGAAGCTCGCGGGCGAGAATGTGCTTCGTGCGCTCACGAAGGCAGAGCAGGTCGCCACGCGACTACAGAAAGAGCGGCCGCCGAGTACGAAGACGATTCAGGAGATGGACGGCAAGCCGCGGATGTAGTCGCGGAGCTCGTTTAACGACGCAGCGACTACCGCGTTGGCGGGGCGCCACGCATCGGCATAGGTCGACGCGGCGGCGCCCCCAGCAATTATCTGCACGTGCGGTGGCAGGGCAGCGCGAAGCTCGGCGATTTCGAGCGGGAGTCGCGCGTCATCGGTCGGGTACATCACGCTCAGCGCAACGGCCACGGCGCGCGAGCGAGTGGCCGCATCCGCGATTTCTGCCGCGGGGAGGTCGGCGCCTAGGTAGAGCACGCGGGCGCCCTGCGAGGCGATGACGGCCGCTGCAATCATCGCGCCCAACTCGTGCATTTGCCCGGCGGGCGTCCCGACCACGATGCACGGGGCGTTGGCAGGTGGTGTCGTGAGCTCCATGAGCCAGCTGAGGGTTCCGCGAATGACTGCCGTGGCCACATGTTCTTGGGCCGGACGCAAGACGCCTTGGTGCCAGAGCGACCCGATGGTGAAGAGTAGGGGAGCGAGCACTTGCTCGATCATATCATCGCAGCCCATGCGAAGTGCCGCGCCGCGCAGCAGGCGCTCAAGTCCGTCCGCATCCATCCGGTCAGTGGCGTCGAGCGCAGCGGCGATAAGGGAATCGCCGGAGGCAGTGGCCACGGATGGTGCGCTGGGCAGCGGCGCGCTGATCCGCGAGTCGCGTTCGACGATGCTTTGCAACTCGTCATCCGTCGCTCGCGCAATCTGCCCGATCGCGTGCCCGCCATCGACCAGGCGGGCGAGGAGCGTCAGCCGCTCGATGTCGCTTGTGCTGTAGACGCGTTGCCCGCCGGCGGTCCGATGCGGGAGCACGGCTCCGTATCGGCGTTCCCACGCGCGGAGCACGTCGGCCGAGAGTCCAGTGCGCTGGACTACCAAGCGAACTGGAAAGTGGAGACTGGCCGAGGTATTTACCATATATGAACGTAACGTATACGCTGTATCTACGTTATGTCAAGCTATTCTTTGGACAAAGCCTTGACAAAAGATCGACAGAAGGTCATTATCAAGGCTTACGCTGGGTAGTGATGGTAAACGATTTGTCCAATAGGAGTCGCACGATGTCACTGAAATCTCTGCTCGTTGCTTCGTTTCTCGTAACCGCACCGCTTGCAGCACAGATGCCGGCTGCCGCTCCTGCAAAGGACATCGTCGAGACCGCCGTCGCGGCGGGCTCGTTCAAGACGTTGGCGACGGCACTTCAGGCCGCCGGCCTGATTGAGACGCTGAAGGGGAAGGGCCCGTTTACGGTCTTCGCGCCGACCGATGAAGCGTTCGCGAAGATTCCCAAGGCGCAGCTCGACGCGCTGCTCAAGGACACGAAGGCCCTCGCCGCCGTGTTGACGTATCACGTGGTGGCTGGCAAGGTCATGGCCGCCGACGTCGTCAAGCTCAAGGAAGCAAAGACCGTGAACGGCGCATCGGCCAAGATCATGGTTGCTGGCGGCAAGGTGATGGTTGATGGCGCGAACGTGGTGAAGACCGACATCGTGGCCTCGAACGGCGTGATCCACGTGATCGACGCGGTGATCATGCCCCCGAAGGGCAAGTAGTACGTACTCGTATGACGAAACACGCGACCGGGGCTTCGCTCCGGTCGCGTGTTTCGCTTCTCCCACTTCCGCGCCTCTGATGACTGTTCATCTGCTGACGACGTCGCTCACCCTGCCCCTCGAACGCGACGAGGTTTTCCCCTTCTTCGCGGACGCGGCGAACCTCGGGCGCATCACGCCGCCGGAGCTGTCGTTTCACATCCGCACCCCGCAGCCAGTTGTGATGCGACAGGGCGCGCTGATCGAGTACCGGATCGGATTGCACGGGATTCCCATGACGTGGCGCACGCTCATTCAGAGCTGGGAACCCAATAGAGAGTTCACCGATCAGCAGCTGTCGGGCCCGTACGCGGAGTGGGTGCATCGGCACACCTTTCATGCGGTGCCGGGCGGAGTGCGTATGGACGACGAAGTACGTTACGCGCTCCCCTTGGGCTTTCTCGGCAATTTGGCCCACCCGATTGTGCGTCGACAGCTCACGCGGATCTTCACCTATCGGAACCAAGAAGTGGCGCGCCTGTTACTTGGAGCGCGTGCTGGCGAGGCGTCGTACAGCCCGGTGGTGATTAGCTAGGGGTTTGTAGCGTCTCCGGCAGTACAGCGGGTTCGGCATGCGCTGGGGCTCGGGACTGGCTGGGGAACACTGAAAATAAGCCCGTACGTGTCTAGATTGATCGTCGTGACCATCGAACCGCAGTGCTCCAGTGCGGAGCCGACAGAGGCTGGGGAGTATGCGCGATTCCTCGCCGACATCTTTCGCCAGACCTACGGGCACGGGTACGCCGAGGACCGTCTCGAACGGCACATCGCGAGCTGCTTCGGTGAGGCACAACAGCGGGCACAGCTGGTTGACGCGGCGCGCTGGACGTTGCGAACCGCCCGCGAGGGGCAGTGGGTGGGCTTCGTGATGGTGAATCGCGCCTCTGCGGTGCCTCGCGCGGTCGCGGCGGCACGTCCGGCGGAGGTTGAGCGCTTCTACGTGGGGGCTGAGGCCCACGGGAGCGGCCTCGCCCAGCAGCTGCTGGCGGCGGCGGTCGCGCGAGCGGCGGGGGAGGGGCACGACGCCCTCTGGCTCACCGTGTGGCAGCACAATGCCCGGGCCAAACGGTTCTACGAGAAGGTCGGATTCGTGCACACGGGCATGCACCCGTTCGAGTTCGACGGTGTACCGGAGCTCGACGACCTGTACGTGCTGCCGATCGGCACGGGGTGAAACGAGCGCGGGGCGGGACCGCCGAGGTTCGGCTGTCCCGCCCCGAGGACACCGAGCCACCTTACTTGGCGGCCTTCATCTTGGCCCAGCGGGCGACAAACATCGCCAACTGCATTTTGCCCATTTCGGTGTTCTTGGAGACCCACTCGCAGTTCGTGAAGATGCGCGGGCTCATCTGCTCGCGGAGTTGCGCGAGGTAGGGCTCGAACCGCGAGTAGAAGAACATCCCCTCGCCGCTGTTTTCCATCAAAAACTCGCCATGCGCGATCCCGTGGCGGGCCATGCCGTACACCATCTCCCAGTAGCTGCTGAGCTGGCGGAAGGCGGCATTGTTTGGGTGATCCGGCTTCATCAGGGCGACGACGTCGTCCCACGACGCTGGCATCCAGGCGCCCATTGCCTTGCGGGCGTCGCGGGTGAGGGCCTCGCGGCGCATTTCGTAGAAACGGAGGACCAAATCGGCGTCGTGATGGTCGGGAAAATCTTTCGGCATGGGCGCGGCCTAGAGCGAATGGTGGGTGAGGCATCGGAGCGATCGGGGCTCTGGGCCGAAGAATAGCCTCCGAGCGTCCCTCAAACCACCGTTTGGTCTAGAAAATCCGTTCAAGATGGCCCCGTCCTGCGCTATAATTAGGGGACGCTTGGCACTCCAACCTCCGTTCGGGATCGCTCTTCCATGACTACGCCCCTGCACGCGCTGAACGCCGCTGGCCAGTCCCTGTGGCTCGACTACATCGACCGGACGATGCTCCACAACGGCGAACTTGAGCGTCGGATCCGCGACGAAGCGCTGACTGGCCAAACGTCGAACCCGACCATTTTCGAAAAGGCGCTCGCGCAGGGGACCGCGTACGACGCGCAGATCACGTCTGCGACGTCGGTGACGAACGCGTGGGCCATGTTTGAGCTCGTGGAGACGGACGACGTGCGCCGCGCCTGCGATCTGTTCATGCCGGTGTACGAACGGACCAAGTCAATCGACGGCTATGTCTCGATTGAGGTCAGTCCCGGTGCGGCACATGATGCGGCTGCGACGGTCGAGGAGGCGCATCGCCTCTGGAAGACGGTTGATCGACCCAATGTCATGATCAAAGTGCCGGGTACCGCGGAGGGGACGATCGCACTTCGCCGTTTGATTGCCGACGGCATCAATGTGAATGTGACGCTGCTCTTTGCCGTCGAGGCTCATGCGCGAGTGATTGAGGCGTACCTGAGCGGACTCGAGGACCGTGTCCGGGGCGGGGGAGCCGTCGATCGTATCGCGAGTGTGGCGAGTTTCTTCGTGAGTCGGGTGGATTCCGAGATTGACAAGCGCTTGGCGGCCATCGGCACGCCCGACGCGCTGTCGTTGTGCGGACACGCGGCCGTCGCCAACGCCGTGCTCGCGTACGCGCTCTTTCTGGAGCAGTTCGCGGGGCCGCGCTGGTCCGCGCTCGCGGCCAAGGGCGCGCAGGTGCAGCGCCCGCTCTGGGCCTCGACGGGAACCAAGAACCCCGCGTACTCGGACGTGAAGTATGTGGAGACCCTCATCGGGCCGGATACGGTGAATACGCTGCCGCCCGCGACACTCGACGCCTTCCGTGATCATGGCACAGTGGCCCGCACAGTCGATGCGGACATTGACGGTGCGCGACGGGTGTTGGACGCGATTGCCGCACAGGGGGTCTCGCTCACGGCCGTTACGGACCAACTGCTGGCCGAGGGGCTCTCGAGCTTTCAGAAGTCCTTTGACACGCTCATCGGCGGATTGGTGGGCAAGGCCGCGGCGCTGGGGCGCCCGTTCACGTCATGATTGCGCATGCGCGGACCAAGATTGTCGCAACGATTGGCCCTGCTTCTTCGAAGCCGGAGGACTTGGCCACGTTGATTGCTGCTGGCGTCGATGTCGCGCGCATCAACTTCTCGCACGGCACCCACGAACAGCACGTACGAACGATCACCACGATCCGCGGTCTCGCGCTCGACGCCGGGAAGCCGGTGGCAATCCTTGGCGATTTGCAGGGCCCGCGCATCCGAATCGGGAATCTCCCTGCGCCGCTGGAAATCGCTGACGGCCAGTCCCTAGTCTTTACGACCGAGTCGCTCGCCACTGGCGACGAAGTGCCCGTCACGTACGAACACCTCGCTGGTGACGTGCGTGTCGGTGGTCGTATTCTGGTGAACGATGGTCTGCTCGAGTTCTCGGTGACTGCCATTCACGGCGACCGCGTGCACGTGCAGACGCTCCATGGCGGGCGGATGTCGTCACATAAGGGAATGAACCTTCCCGGGATCGACGTCTCCGCTCCATCGCTGACCGAGAAGGATCGTGCGGACATCGTGTTTGCCGTCGAGCAGGATCTGGACTACATCGCCCTGAGCTTCGTTCGGCGTCCCGAGGACATCCAGGAGTTGCGAGCACTCCTCCCAAAGGGGATGCTGATTGTCGCCAAGATTGAGAAGGACAGCGCGCTCTTGCGTCTGGATGAGATTCTCAAAGCGTCCGATGCGGTCATGGTCGCGCGCGGTGATCTCGGGGTCGAGCTTCCATTC
>Ga0209086_10004499_pt1 | contig 10325 bp, 8 predicted proteins | sample M_130207_XF_Meta_FD_187312 | JGI IMG/M metagenome (GOLD analysis project Ga0209086, IMG submission 187312) | Freshwater microbial communities from Lake Montjoie, Canada to study carbon cycling - M_130207_XF_MetaG (SPAdes) (version 2) | ecosystem: Environmental > Aquatic > Freshwater > Lake...
GTCGGCGCCTAGATTTAGCGATGTTAGGTCAAGCCAGGCCAGGTAAGAACAATCAGGAACGCGATAGCCAACGCTAGGCAACTTCTGCGTTAACAACTTAGCAATGTACTTTCTATTACTGTCCAGCGTTTCAATCGCGCTATCCAACCAATCGCTACATTGATAGGCGGTTGCGGAGGCAATCGCACCAAAAAGTGAGGCCCGATAGTGAACAGCAACCGGCATCGAATTTGCCCGAGCTAACTGCCTTGGATGGGCGGTGATTATTGTTGCGCATTTGAGGCCGGCCAAATTCCAACTCTTACTTGCCGCTGTAATACAAATCCCAACTTCCCGAGCGGTTTCACTAACTTCAAGAAATGGTGTGAACTCAGATGCGTTGTAAGTCAGAGGCGCATGGATTTCATCACTGAAAACCGTGACGTCATAACGCTTTGCCAGTTCAGCAAGTTCGGCAAGTTCGGCCTTAGTGAAAACAGTTCCGACTGGATTATGCGGATTGCATAAGAAGTGAATCTTTACCCCACTTTTGAAACCAATTTCTACCGCTGATAAATCGAGTGTGTAGTGCAACTCTTCTTTAATAAGTGGTGCGTCATAAAGAACGCATTTCAATTCGGAGATCCAATTTTTGAAATTGTGATAGACCGGTGAATTAACCATTATCGAATCACCTGGATTAACTATGGTTCGAGCCATTTCAACCATGCCAACACCAACATCTGTTGCAGTGAAGACCTGGGCTGGATCTACCTCCCAGCCCCAACGTGATTTAGCAAATTTAGCTAGGTTAATTCCGAGCTCTGGAACTGGCCCAAGATAACCAGTATCTGAGCCTCTAATCATTTCTTCTAAAACATCTCTTATTGGTTTTGCGATTTCAAAATCCATCTCAGCAACTGGGAGCGGTAAAACATCGGCTGGAAAACTTCGCCATTTGTCACTCTTACGTTCTTGTAGTTGTGAAAGTGGAAGTGCCGTTAATTTTGACATCTTTAGGGGGTTTTACTCTTTACGAGTCTTAAGCAAACTCAGTACGGCAGTAAGGGTAAGAGTTCCGATAATAAAACCTAAACTAACTTGCAGCGAAATATGTGGAATCTTGAAGTTTCCGATGTGATCCCAACCTTGGGAATGTAGCGCTTCGATAAGAAGTTTCACTCCGATGAATGCAAGTATCAAGGCTAGGCCTTCGGTCAGATAGATTAACTTCTTCATCAACCCACCAATTAAGAAATAAAGTTGGCGCAATCCCATTAGAGCAAAAATATTTGCCGTAACAATTATGTATGGATCCTTGGTTAGACCAAATATTGCTGGAATTGAATCGAAGGCAAAGAGCACATCGGTCATCGCGATTGCAACAAGTGCCAAGGTGAATGTTGAGGCCCCCTTCTTGCGAAGGTAGGAGATGATTTTGCCCTCTTCCCACTCCTCTTCTTCACTCTCTTTAATTAACGTATATGCGGTGTAAATCAAGAATGCTCCGAAGAAGAAGAAGACCCACGAGAACCTGCTGACAATCACAGACCCCAGTGCTATGAATCCACCTCGCAATAAGAGCGATGCAGCGATTCCAAATAACAGAACTAATTGTTCTTTCTCTTTCGCAACTTTCAGGCGCGCAAGAATTAATACAAAGACAAAGAGATTGTCGAATGAAAGTGAGTACTCAGTTAACCAGCCAGCAAAAAATTCTTTTTGTGCTTGAGCATCTGCCCACTGGCCAAGTGAAATTCCAAAACCAACTGCAAGTGCGATATAAAAAAATGTCCATTTAACTGCGGTCGATAGTGAGGTTTCTACATTTCGCTGCCTGTAAGCCATGGCAAAGTCGAAGGCTAAAACTAACAAGAGAATTCCGAGGGTAAGTTCCCAAACATGTGCACTCATGGTTCGTAAAATACGCTATTTTCTAATAATTAACACTTTGACGCGACAACTCATTACTTAAATCTATGGCTTAAATGCGACTCCAGTGCTGGAATGGCAATCATATCCATTTGGATTCTTAGCCAAGTATTTCTGGTGATACTCCTCAGCCGGCCAATAGATATGTGATACAGCGCTCTCAATTTGGGTGACAATCTCGCCGATGCCCTCTGCGGTTAAGAGTGATTGATAAATTGCTTGAGTTGCGAGCGCTTCTTGTAATTGTTCAGCTGTAGTAGTAAATATTGCACTTCGATATTGCGTTCCAATATCGCCACCCTGTTTATTTAGCGTAGTTGGATCATGCATTATCCAGAACTCTTCAAGTAATCTGCGATAAGAAATTTGATTTGGCTTAAAAATTACCGAGACAATTTCAGCATGGTTTGTGCGACCAGTACAAACTTCTTCATAACTAGGATTTTCCCCGGCCCCACCCATATAACCCACGCTAGTTTCGATTACGCCATCTAGCTGCCAAAATCTGCGCTCAGCGCCCCAGAAGCATCCCGTTGCAAAGTATGCGATTTCGATCTGAGTGCTATCTGTTAAATTCATTGCCTAATCATTTCAGATAATTTGCAGGTAGAGTTCACTCAATCCATTCATAGCCATTTATAGCCATTAAATAGGCCCCCGTAGCTCAGTGGATAGAGCACCGCCCTCCGGAGGCGGGTGCGCAGGTTCGATTCCCGCCGGGGGCACAAATCACATAATCAATTCCTGAATGTCCTTGTTATGTTGCGTATTAAACAGGAGAATGCTCCCTGATAGAAGCTTATGTAACACTCTGTAAATTGTATTTACTAAGTATTACTTCCCCCGATTTACGAATAATTCTTTAGAAGGAGCCCTGAACTATGGATTGGCGCCATCAATCTGCCTGCCGCGATGAAGATCCGGAGCTATTTTTTCCGGTCGGCAACACTGGCCCAGCCCTGGCTCAAATAGAAGAGGCGAAGAAAGTTTGTAATAGATGCATTGTGAAAGAACCATGTCTTGCATGGGCCCTTGAAAGCGGCCAAGATGCCGGAGTTTGGGGCGGACTTTCAGAGGATGAGCGTCGCGCACTTAAGCGACGTGCTGCTAGAAATCGTGCACGCCAACTTGAGAACCAGAACAGCTTCTAGTTTTTTACTTCGCTAATTTCTCTAAAACTTTAATACGGCCTGAGTCTCACTTCCAACGCGAATTAATTGGATACTTCCTTTGAGTTCATTTTCAGTAAGAGTCTTAACGATCTGAAGTCCCAAGTTTGAGGATTGATCCCAATTAAAGTCGGTTGGTAATCCAGAGCCATCATCAATGATCTTAACTTCACAATTTTTAGTACTTCTGACAATTTCAACGCGCAAATTTTCACCAGAGTCTACAAGGCCATGCTCGAGCGCATTATGGATCAGCTCAGTAATAACCAGCGCCAATGGAGTTGCGACCTGTGAATCAAAAGTTCCAAATGAACCGACCTTTTTAACGCTAATTTTATGCGTGCTTAATTCAATAGCGTTATGAACGATACGGTCATATACCTCATCGAAGGAAACTGATTCCGTAGAACTATTCGAGAGCGTCTCGTGAACTATTGCGATTGACGCAACCCGTCGCACCGCCTCTTCAAGAGCGTTCTTCGCCGTTGCATCTTCAACTCTCCTCGATTGCAATCTAAGAAGAGCGGAAACAGTCTGTAAATTATTCTTAACTCGATGATGAATTTCGCGGATTGTTACATCTTTAGTTACTAGCGCCCGATCTCGCCGACGCAACTCAGTCACATTGTGCAGCAGAATAATGGCGCCGATATGGTCTTCGCCAGCAACTAGCGGCATTACCAATAAATCAAAGATTCCGTTCTCATTCTCAAACTCTTCGCGACGCAAATTCTTTCCACTCATAATGCTGCGCCAAGATTCATCTGTTGGAATACTTAAATTTGGTTTAACACTCTCTATGACATCACCTAAGAGGTGCCCTTCCAATTCATCGCTCCAGCCGGCGCGATTAAATGCAGATCTAGCATTTGGACTGGCATAAGTAATCAAACCCGACGCATCTAACCGAACTAAGCCATCGCCAACACGAGGAGCCGATTCCGACCTATAAAAACTATTTTGGATTGGAAAAGTTCCTTCGGCAACCATCTGATAAATCTTGTGTGCTATCTCGCGATAATTTAACTCTAAACGGGATGGTGACCGCATTAGCTCAGCATTCCGATGGCGTGAGATCACAGCAATTACTCGTCCGTCAAAATAAACTGGAACCGTCTCTTCTTTAATCAAAATCTCGCCTACAAGTTCAGCTTCGGAATCGCGGTCAATCTCACCAGTCGATAGCGCGCCATCAATTCTTGGATTACTTCCCCAAGTAATTACATCACCAATTACATCATGGGCGAAAACTGTGGCTGCTGTTGTTGGCCGAATATGTGCCATTGCAATATGTCCATCTGGCCAAGATTGATAATCTTTACGCTTTGGAATCCAGAGAATTAAATCCGCAAAAGATAGGTCGGATAGCAACTGCCATTCTGCAAGAAGTTCCATCAATCGAGCGCGGTCTTCATCGGTAAGAGCGGTCTTAGAGAGAATTATTTCATCGATAGATAACATGGCTTAATCGCCTCTCTCCTCATCTACTAACTAATCCACTAATTAACTTCCTGTGCGATCCTACCAATCTCTGAGATTGCCTTACCAAATCCAGTTTCCCGTTTGGCTGGCTCCACCAAATTTGTATTGATTCGAGCATTAATGGGCAATATGAAGAAGGTTTCACCATCACACATCTTCTTAAATCGATTGGCCAAGGCTCTATCTTCTCGGGTACTTCCAGATTGATTCAAGATATAGATGATTGGCAAATTGCGAAGCAGCGTTGGAAATTGTGACATGAACTGTTCTAACCTGATCAAACTTAAGCCATTTGATTTACACAAGTAGATCAGAGTCGTAGTCTCTTCCAGAGTCCTGTTAATAAAGCCCGCCTGCCAACGTCGATCATTTACTACTTCTTCCAAGGGTGGCAGCGGTCCCAGATCAACAACGCTGATTCGAGAGGCATCTCCAATCTTTAACTCGATTGATTTCTCGTGCGAAGCTAGGCTAACAAGGCTTAATTTTTCACTGTTCTTATCTGCTCTGCCAATAAAGTATTCAAGTGCAGGAGCCCGAATATCGGCATCATAAATGTTAACCGTGGATTGAACAGCCAGAAAGTTTGCAATGTTCAGGGCTACAGAACTTCGGCCAGGGGCTCCAACTGTTCCAGTAATTGTGATCACGCAAGGTTTACGAATCTTTAGCGCGGTAATGGGAGCTATTGCAACAGATTCGCCTATTTGGGCTACTCCCTCGAAAATTAGCGGAAGCCGAAGCTGACCTCTGATGTGTGTCATTAATTTGTGCGAATTGGTTTCGATATTATCGATACAAATATGTGTGACTTTTGAATTAGCCAAACCTTGTAAAAGATCCACATCAAAATCTGGTAGATCACTCTTAAATATGACAACAGTTCTCAGCGCACCACTTCTGGCCGCTAAGAAATCTACAAGTCCTGACATATCTATTGCTCGATAAATAATGCTCCAACTTTGACTAAAGAGAAGTTGGGAGACAAAATCTTCGCAATCTGCATCACTTATTGCGGTTACAACCTCTAGTTGTGGAATCTCAGATCGCATTTCTAACCACCACAATTCTTGAACTATTGACTGAAGCTAATAGGGATATAACATCGGGCTCTGGAATTTTGAGAACAATGCCGATATCGCCTCCCATATCCCGCGATTTAATATCTATGCTTTCAACAATTACCGCTTCGGAAATTAGCTCAGTTTTCTGATTCTTCTGGGAATTCAAATCTGGCTGGGGCAATGAGTAAATATCTACGCTCTGACCAGGGGTAAGGTCACTTGGGAGATCATTTCGCGCAATCTTAAGTGGAACGCTACGGATACTCTCTCCTGCGAAATTTGTTGAGATAGCCGAGGCTGGAATCAATTCACCACTAACAATTCTTCTAGTTGCTACCTGGTCCACAATTCTTGAATTTGCCGATAGATACTTAAACGAGTTCCCTGGTAAAAACACCTTAACTTTTTTAATATTGCCCTTGGTGATCAAATCGCCTGCAACCAAATCACCGCTCGCCGACCAGATTGCCACCGATCTATTTGCTTTACCTGTTATTGCAAAAGCTGCAAAGAGCGATAGAAGTAAGAGCGCTATTGCAAAATAAGTCTTGGCTGTTGCTCGCTTTAGAGCGATCTCTTTAATGGAATCTAGGTTCAGGTTATTCATATTCGTGAAATTCTCTATTTTTCTCATGGGCTATGGATACCGAGATTTTCCCCTTTCAAGTAGGGCTAATCCACAGAAATACTTAAAGTGGTTAATTATGGGAGCACAATAAATTCATCCTTTCGGAGGAGGTGGTGCAGGCGTTTACTGCGAAAAGTAGCGCCATGGAAAACTTAATTAGTACAGAAAATAGAAGTCATTCTCATCGGATATTCAATTACGGAGTACCGGGATCACCAACACCGGTTGACCAATCGCTTTGGGCTCATCCAATGCTCGCTTTCTTTCTAGAGCCGACGCCAGCAGAACCAACCTTGGTTCCGACAAAGTTATATTTAGTGCCTACTCCAGAATATTTTGGTAGAGACGTTGAAGATTATTCCGATCCAGAATTCTTGGCTCAACCCTCACCCTTATCTGAACTCCCAGAAATTCAAGAGTGGGTAACTAAATTCGCCTTAAGTGTCGTTGAAATCTGGGGCGGACGTAGATCGGCGAATCAACTCGCAAGATGGTGCCATAGACAAGTCCATCAACAACTCTTAGTGAAATCTTCAACTATAAAAGTTGCCCCAAAGATTCGAAAAATTTATATTAGCCAGCCGATTGAAGGAGTCGCTGAAACAACTGTTACGTTGCGAATTGGTGAGCGAGTACGTTCGTTGATTCTAAGATTTGAAGGTGTAGATAAGCGCTGGCTCTGTACCGAGCTAGTGCTCTTATAATATTTAAGCAGCGCCGTGACAACGCTTGTATTTGCGACCTGAACCGCAAGGACATGGAGCGTTGCGAGAAGTTCCGCCACTTGAAACTACACCGCCAGCATCATCAGCCGCTGAATATCGAAGTTCATTCTGTGGCTTAATTGCCGGACTAAGGCCCTTAGCTTCAACGCCACCAGATTCTTCTTCAACATTTACTTCGACATTAAATAGGTAACCAACTAGCTCTTCCTTGATTGCATCCATCATGGCTGCGAATAAGTCATAACCCTCTCTTTGATATTCAACAAGTGGATCTCGTTGCGCCATTGCACGCAATCCAATTCCCTCTTGTAAATAATCCATTTCATAAAGGTGTTCGCGCCATTTGCGATCAAGTACTGAAAGCAAGATCTTGCGCTCAAGCTCGCGGGTAACAGTAGGAGTTAGATTCTCTTCCCGAGCCTCATACGCTTTTTCAACATCACCTAGAACTCGATCCAAGATAAATCCTTGATCAAGACCGGATCGGCCTCCGACATCAGCGATTAACTCTTCAACAGTAAATGAGATTGGGTAAAGAGCTTTTAGCGCAGTATGTAAGGTTTCAAGATCCCAATCCTCGCCGAAGCCTTCACTCGTTGCTGATTGAGCATAGGCGGTGATTGTGTCAACAATAAAAGTTTTTACTTGCTCTTGGATATCTGCGCCTTCTAAAACTTCGCGTCGTTCGCCATAAACGACTTCGCGTTGGCGATTCATAACATCGTCATACTTCAGAACATTCTTACGCATTTCAAAGTTGAGAGATTCGACTTGGGTCTGAGCCGAACGGATTGCATTTGAAACCATCTTAGATTCGATTGGTACATCATCTGCAACGCCAGCGGCACCTAAGAATCTTTCAACAAGCCCGGAATTAAAACGGCGCATTAAATCGTCTTGAAGTGAGAGGTAGAAACGAGATTCACCAGGATCGCCTTGACGACCAGAACGACCGCGAAGCTGATTATCAATTCGGCGTGATTCGTGACGCTCTGTTCCAAGTACATAAAGTCCACCAAATCCAACTACAACTTCATGTTCTTTAGCTACAGCAGCTTTCTGTTTTGCTAATTCTTCGGGCCATGCAGCTTCGTACTCTTCTGGAGTTTCAACTGGACTTAAGCCACGGCTGTGTAATTCAAAGTCAGCCATAAATTCTGGGTTACCGCCGAGCATGATGTCAGTACCTCGACCCGCCATATTTGTTGCAACAGTTACGGCGCCAACAGATCCGGCACGAGCGATAATTGCCGCTTCTCTTTCATGCTGTTTAGCATTCAAAACTTCGTGCGGAATTCCACGCTTCTTTAGCAGAGAAGAGAGCTCTTCAGATTTTTCAACTGAAACTGTACCGACCAATACTGGTTGGCCTTTCCTGTGATGCTCTGCAATGTCTTCTGCCGATGCAATGAACTTCGCTAGTTCGGACTTATAAATTAAATCTGGTTGATCTATACGCTGCATTGGACGGTTCGTTGGAATTGGAATAACGCCTAATTTGTAAATCTGCATCAATTCAGATGCTTCAGTCATTGCAGTTCCGGTCATACCTGAAAGCCTCTTATAAAGGCGGAAGTAATTCTGGAGGGTAATTGTTGCAAGCGTCTGATTCTCATCTTGAATTTCTAAACGCTCCTTAGCTTCTAGAGCTTGGTGCAAGCCTTCGCTGTAACGTCTACCAGCAAGCATGCGGCCAGTGTGCTCGTCAACGATTAATAGCTCGCCATTCATTACAACGTAATCTTTATCGCGCTTAAAGAGTTCCTTGGCACGAATTGCGCTATTCAAATAGCCAATCATTGGAGTATTCACAGATTCGTAAAGATTCTCTATTCCTAGCAACTCTTCGACCTTTGTGACACCAAGTTCAAGAACACCCACAGTGCGCTTCTTCTCATCTACTTCATAGTGAACATCGCGCTCAAGTTTCTGGGCAATGGTTGCAAATTCTACGTACCACTTTGTTGGTTTATCTGCAGGTCCACTGATGATCAGCGGTGTACGAGCCTCATCAATCAAGATTGAGTCAGCCTCATCGATAATTGCAAAGTTGTGTTCACGTTGCACACAATCTTCTAGCGTCCAAGCCATGTTGTCACGAAGGTAATCGAAACCAAATTCATTATTCGTGCCATATGTAATATCTGCAGCATACGCTTCACGACGTTCTGTCGGTGACATGTTGGAGAGAATTACTCCGACCTTGAGTCCTAGAAAACGATGGATACGACCCATCCATTCGCTATCGCGTTCTGCTAAATAATCATTAACTGTTACAACGTGAACCCCTTTACCGGTTAACGCATTTAAATAGGCAGGAAGTGTAGAAACTAAAGTCTTACCTTCACCGGTGCGCATTTCTGCAACGTTGCCTTGGTGAAGTGCTGCTCCGCCCATGATTTGCACGTCATAGTGGCGTTGGCCAAGAGTGCGCTTGGCGGCTTCACGAACTGTGGCAAAAGCTTCTGGCAATAAATCTTCAAGAGTTTTACCAGATGCAAGTTGGTCTCTGAGTTTGATTGTCTGGGCCCGTAGTTGAACATCATCTAAAGCAGAAATTTCTGGCTCGAGAGCTAAAACATCTTTAGCTATTTTTTCGAGTTGGCGGATATGGCGTCCTTCTCCAGCACGCAAAATCTTGTCTAGTAGCGGTGACACATATCCTCTTTCATATAAACGGCCGTCTTAACGGACATGGGACATATCTTATTGTCAAAATTCTTATTGTGAAAATCCATCAGTTGCACACGAGGCAAGGACCCCATTGACCCTTATGCCGAGGTGATTTAGCGCCCTGTTTGCTGCCTGGACAGTGCTACCTGTGGTGACTAAATCATCAACTATGAATATCAAGGTGTTGGGATTTAGCGTCAGAAAAATTTCATTTTCATAGCGTTTTTCAATCGCAAACGCTCCCCGCATATTTAGCTCTCTCTCACCAATATTTAAGGTTGATTGATCCACAATTTTTTTTGCATGGAATAGGCAGTCGAGAATTCTAAAATTAATTTGTGGATTCTCTTTAACAAATTGCGCCACTAAGAGATCTATGTGTGCATACCCTCGAGCCCGATCTGCCGCCTTTCGGGATGGAATTGGAATTATAACTATGTTGGGGCTAGGAAGGCTTAAATCAATAGAAATTTCTCTTGTAGCCTTTGTTAGGGCTCTCTCCAAGCACTCCACTAAAACGTTTCTCGCCAGAGTTTGATTTCCTTCCTTTGCGCCAAGAATTATTCGAGATGTGGCTTGAGAGTATTTACTCCCAGCAAAGATTTTAAGCGGGCCGCGATTAGTTATTAAAGTTTCGGTTCCAACAATTCTTTTACAAGGTAGGCAGATATTG
>Ga0209086_10004500_pt1 | contig 10324 bp, 17 predicted proteins | sample M_130207_XF_Meta_FD_187312 | JGI IMG/M metagenome (GOLD analysis project Ga0209086, IMG submission 187312) | Freshwater microbial communities from Lake Montjoie, Canada to study carbon cycling - M_130207_XF_MetaG (SPAdes) (version 2) | ecosystem: Environmental > Aquatic > Freshwater > Lake...
GGCGCTGGATGGTCTACATGGAACTATGATTGGCCAGAAATGGCATTTGATCCAGAAATCATAGAGCTTGTTGAAAAAGAAGCTTCAATGGATGTTATCGATAAACTAGCTTCAATTAAGTATCCAGAAGCTTATCTTGGTGGTATTGTTGATTTAGAAGTGGTGTTAGTGAAAACTGGCACAGAATTCATCATACACGAATATGATGGTTCTGAATCTATACGAACAAAGGATGACTTCATATGGCTACAGGCATGAGAAAAAAACAAATATCAGCTCTAGTGGCCGCTGATATTGCTGAGAGTGAAAACTTTGAGCCCATGAATAAAGCAATGAGAGAGCTTGCTGAGGAAGCAGGCTTTATCTTTTGGCGTGATGAACCGTGGAAACCACATGGTGCAGAAATTGATTGGTCGAGTGACTATTCAGAGGAATTCAAAATGTACACAGAATTTATAATTCGTAAATGTATTGAAATTTGCGAACAAGGCACTGCCACACAAACCACAAGTTTTGGTGCCTCTGAGAATATTAAGAACCACTTTGGTTTGGAATGAGTACTTTAGTGTTGTTGTTGTATTTACGCAACACAGGGGCTTGACATTTCCTCTGGGTTTGTTATAATATATCCATGATGAGAAAAAAACGTAGCGATAGAAACCATGTCCTGTATCGTGTTATTTGCATTGATACTGGCGATTCTTATATTGGTCTAACCGTTGCTCAAGGTCAGGCTTTTCTCCGTTCTGTAAAAGTTCGGTGGCAAAAGCATGTATCACGGGCAATGCGTGAAGAAAAATCTTGGAGTATGTGTAAATTCCTTCGGTCAAATACCGATGCCGAATATCGTTATGAAGTTCTTGAAATTGTCCGTGGTCGTAAACCTGCTCACCAACGTGAACGAGTATTAATCTCGGAATTGTCTCCTACTCTTAATACATTTTAAAGGATTAAAAATGGCTTATATGAATCAAGAAAAGAAAGCAAAAATTGCTTCCGCTATGAAACCTGTATTGAAAAAATACAATTTAAAAGCTACCTTGAGTGTGCATCATCATTCCAGTATTTCTGTAAATATTAAATCTGGACCGATTGACTTCGGCGGTGATTATGTTCAAGTGAATCCATATTGGTTAGAAGATCATTATCAAGGTACCGCTCTGAAGGCCCTGAAAGAAATCAAAGAGGCATTGCTTGTCGCTGATTATTTTGATGAGTCTGATGCTCAAACTGATTATTTCCATACCGCATATTATTATCATATTAATGTCGGCAAATGGAACAAACCTTACCAATTGGAAGCATAATGAAAGCATTTGAAATGATGATCGACCTTTTAATTAAAGGTTCAGTACGATTGAGTCCTCGGAAAATTAATGGTCATGTTGGCCAACAACTTTTTCAAAAAGGTCAGAATATCGTATGAACGAATGGGATTATGATAATATGATGTTTTTAATTAGTACCGAGGATTCGGTATTTCAAGATTGGATAGAACAAGCTGATAATGATGATGTTGCCTATGCTCTTGAATTATTTGAAAAACATCGTGATATGATTGCCATGAGAGAAATTTATCTCAGGGATGATATTACAGATTTTTCTGATGCTAAAAAGGCGTTATTCAAATTTAGGAAATAAATTGGAACTGATACTAGATATGCGGAAAAGTGACCGCAAACTATTAATTGATGCTTGCATTAATTTTTATGCTCAAGAGTTGAAAATCAATAAAAACAAATTTTGTTTAATTGTTAAATCTATAAGAGGTTTAATAAAAAATACAGATGCTGCTGGTAGCGCTTATCATGTTCCTAAGTATCTTAGGAATGATAAGCTATCTTCAAAAATGTATTTCATGCAGCTTGATTCTGGTATCGAAATGGAAAAACTTATTCAAACAATTGCACATGAAATGGTGCATATAAAACAATTTGTAAAAGGGCAAATTACATATAAAGGCCGCAGTATGTATTGGCTTGGTAATAGAGTAGTTAAGAGTAGAATTAACTATTATGACCAACCATGGGAAATTGATGCGTGGTCTAAAGAAAAAGTTTTATCTGCAAAGATATATAAAATCCTTACAAAGCTAGAAGATAAACATTATGCAAAACTTAAATTATAAAGCTAAATGAAAATAAAAACTTTTGACGGTTTCTTTTTCACACCAGGAAAAGAAGATAATGAATTGCAATTATCTTTCTTTGAATTTAATAATTCAGAATTTTCTGGTGGTGTTCCTTTAGATACCACAAGCGTTGGTGACACCTATCATATTGCGTTTTTTAAGCCTGATGATGAAGGTGTGCCAATTTTTGATGAATCATTCGAAGCTGTGTTTTCCGATCCGCAAACTTATATAAATGGATTGATAGGTACAGATTTTTTTGGATGCATTCTCAGAAAAACAACAAAATCTGGCAAATGGTTCAATGATTACCTCACTAAAGCTAAAGAAAGTGTTATAATACTCAAAGATTCAGTGAAAATGACTTAACTTGAAAGTTGTATTATGTTTGATAGTAGTTTAAAGGTAGTTCTTGCCTTGATTTTTGTTGGTGTTTTGTTGTTTGTTGTGCCATTTTTGCTTATATGGTCTTTAAACACATTATTTCCAGTTTTAGAAATCGCATATACATTGGAAACGTGGACCGCAAGCGTGCTTATTAGTTCTTTTTTTGGAACTAATCATATTAACCTGAAAAAATCTTCGAAATGAGAAAAAAATGAGTGAAAAATTTGAATTTAAGACAAAAAAAGAAAAAAATTGGCTTTTGGGCCTTCTTCAAAGTGAAATTGTAGACATTACATTCACAAAAAAAGATGGATCTGAAAGGATTATGAAATGTACTCTATTGGAATCAAAAATTCCAAGTGATAAAATGCCAAAAGGCACAGAAAAAGCAAAAAATGATGAAGTTGTGCCAGTTTTTGATATTGAAAATGACGGATGGCGCAGTTTCCGTTGGGATTCTATTCGCGGAATACAATTTTCAATAGGAAGTAAAAATGTTGCAGAAAAACAACAAAAAACAGCTTGACTTTTACTAAATAAACCTGTATAATACAACTATGATGAAAAACACTAAACAACATTTATCGCCGATATCTTGCCAAATGTCACCTACGACATGGCAGGCTGAGTATCGCACATTAAGCGATAATAACGGCTTTATTGGATTCATAGGGGTTTGTGCTTAGATTAATTCTAACAAGTTTTTAAACACAAACCTCTAGACCTAAAAATCTAGAGGTTTTGTTTTTTGGCCATCGTGCCTATTAGTTCTTTAAAATTTTAATGCGTTTTAATCCCGAATTGTGTAGTGGTAGCACAACAGACTTTGACTCTGTTAGTATAAGTTCGATTCTTATTTCGGGTGCCATATAAAAACATATTGTGAAGTGTGTTTCTATATGGTATATGCAACTTTAGCTGATGTGGTCATAGCGGTGGTTTGAAGAACCATTGAAGTAGGTTCGATTCCTACAGGTTGCACCAAAAAAATAAATGGAAAGTAATGCAGCGGGGTTGGTCCTGCGACTAGCCTTGAAAACTAGGTTCTCAGAAATGGGATGGGGTTCGACTCCTCTGCTTTCCGCCAAATTTCTCGGTCAGTACAGTGGGATGTACAGGTAGACAATACTAGGACAAGGTTCGAATCCAAACTGAGAATTGAATAATTGGAGAGTGGGCAGGACGGTAATGCAGTGGATTGCTAATCCATAGACTCATGAAAGTGGGTCACAGGGTTCGACTCCCTGATTCTCCACCAAATTGTGTAGGTGTGTCGCTGAATGGTCAGGCTACGGATTGCAAATCCGTTTTATGCAGGTTCGAATCCTGTCACCTATTCCAGTTGTAAAAATACAACACTATGAAAATAGACCTTGACAAAAACTGTGGTTGTGTTATACTCTATACATAGATTGAGAAATCTATCAAAAGTTCTTTAAAAATTTGTAGAGTTTAATTTACTCCGTTCGTCTATCGGTTAGGACACCGGGTTTTCAACCCGATAAGACCAGTTCGATTCTGGTACGGAGTACCATATAAAAACACATTCCGTACCCGTTGCTGGCTGCTTAACAGAAATGTTATTCCCTAAGCATAGAGTGTGTTTCTATATGGTAAATTTTGGGGGTATAACTTAGTGGTAAAGTAGTAGGCTTTTAACCTATTAACCGGAGTTCAATTCTCCGTACCCCTACCAAATCCCGTTACTATTTTCGTTAAAATAGCGTTTGATTAGCGACAGAGATCCGGTGGCAGAAAACCGTTAGCGAGGAATCCAAGTCCTCAGACTCTGATAGGCAGTATTCCTCTGCACACAGACGGTAGAATAAAAGGAATGGACAGAGTAACCGCTCAATTAAGGGCTTGTGTGGAAACAAGTAGCTTATCCTATTTTAGGCTCGTTCGTATAATGGTCATTACTTTGGATTGTCTATCCAATCACGGGGGTTCGATTCCCCCACGAGTCGCCAAATTATCGCAGGTAGGGTGGTCACCACACCGGTCTCATAAGCCAGGTGCATCGGCAGTTCGAATCTGTCACCTGCATCCAAATTATTCCCTTGTAGCTCAGCGGTAGAGTAGTTGACTGTTAATCAATTGGTCCGTGGTTCGATCCCACGCAAGGGAGCCAAACAAAGGAGAATCCGCCGCAATGGTGTGGCAGGGGACTGTAACTCCCCCGACTTCGGTTACGATAGGTTCGATCCCTATATTCTCCACCAATTCGCCCTTTTAGTTAAATGGTATAACAGTTGCCTTGTAAGCATCAATCCGTAGTTCGATTCTACGTTGGGGCACCAATTTTTTCTCCGTGTAGTGAAATGGCATCACCCGTGCTTTGGGAGCATGTAGCGCAAGTTCGATTCTTGCCATGGAGACCAATTTGGGGGATTAGTATAATGGCATTACGGCAGCTTTGCAAGCTGTTTACGAGAGTTCGATTCTCTCATCCTCCACCAATTCGGTTCAGTAGCACAGCGGTAGTGCAACTCCCTCATACGGAGTAGGTCGTTGGCTCAAATCCAACCTGAACCACCAAGTTTTGTAGTAGGAGCAGTGTCTAGTGGGAAGGACAATCAGAGGCCTGTAAAAATAAAGTAGTAAAAGTCTTCATCAAAAGATAAGTAGCGAAAAGCCTTTATGATACACGGAGTAGCGGGAGAGGGTGATGCCTCAATGTGTCTACACCGGCTACAAATTTAATATGGGCGATTAGTAAAATGAATATTACACAAGGCTACGAACCTTGAAGTGGGAGTTTGATTCTCTCATCGCCCTCCAAGACCCGTCAGAGTAACGTCTGGCTACTGTGACACGCAGGAAGTGAAGTGAGTTCGTTACTCAAGTGTGGTACTACTCTTACCAAAGTAGCGTTGGCAATACGATAATTCTTTCTGGTTGGGAAGCGGGTGGAAGGTATGTGTGATGGTTTATTGTTCGAGAGAACGTGTGAACTTGATGTACTATAATTACCGCCGCAGAAAGAAAGCAATGCCGTTGTAGCTCAGAGGAAGAGCATTCGCTTGATAAGCGAAAGGCCGACATTTCGAAATTGTCCAACGGTACCAATTTATTTCTCCCTAGTGTAATGGCAGCACGCCGGTCTCCAAAACCTGTAGTAAGAGTTCGAATCTCTTGGGGGATGCCAAGTTTTTAAAGGTTATCAATATGAAAAAATTCGATATAAACGAAGTCAAAGAATTCCTTGCAAAACAAGGACCAAACACCAAAGTATATCTTGGTGCTGACTCTGAAAGAATCAGAGTGAATGAAGTTTGGTATGCTGACTACGCTTTAGCTGTTGTAGTTCATATTGATGGATGTCATGGCTGTAAGATTTTTGGTTTTGTTGACCGTGAATTAGATTACGACCATAAGAAAAGTAAACCTGCTATGCGTCTAATGACAGAAGTGTATAAGGTTTCGGAATTGTTTCAATCATTACAAGATGTATTGGAAGATTATCATGTTGAAGTCCATTTGGATTTAAATAAATCAGATGAGTACGGTAGTTCTTGTGTTGTTCAGCAAGCGATTGGTTATATCAAAGGTACATGTAACATGACACCAAGAGTTAAACCTGATGCGCCTGCGGCTTCATTCTGTGCGGATCGTTTAAAACGGATTTTAGCAGAACAAGAATCAGCGACTACATAATATTATGCGGGATTAGTTTAGTGGTAAAACGTCATCCTTCCAAGTTGAAGTTATCGGTTCGATTCCGATATCCCGCTCCAATGCAGGTGTTAGTTTAGTGGTAAAACCTCGGATTGTGATTCCGATATCAAGAGTTCAATTCTCTTACGCCTGCCCATTTGCATCGTTAGCTCAGCGGTAGAGCAACGCCCTTACAAGGCGAAGGTCAAAAGTTCAATCCTTTTACGATGTACCAACGCCCTCTTATCCCAATCGGTAGAGGAAGCGGCCTTAGAAGCCGTGTAGTCTCAGTTCGAATCTGAGAGAGGGTACCAAATATATTTTAAATCATGTCAACGTAATTGTAGTCTGATGCGTTATATTAGTAACACAATAATTTTGTTGTGTTTGTTTCTAACTTTAAGGAAATTCTTATGAAATTATTATCTGCTCTCATCGTTAGTTTGTTTGCATTATCTGCTTTCGCAGCTGAACCTGCTAAAAAAGAAGAAAAGGCTACCGCAACTCCTGCCGCAGTAAAACCTGCGGAGGCGAAACCTGTACCTAAGGTGGATGCCACCAAAAGTGCACCTGCTAAGAAAGACGCAACAAAAACAGAAACTAAAGCCACTAAGTAAACAAGACTTAGACGATGGTGAAGACCTTGTCATTGATGATGAGGTCTCATTTGGCCGTAATCGAAAAAGTTTAGAGTTTGGTAAAGTAATACATGAAGATGTTGAAATATCAGACTATGTAAAATTTCGATTATGGTTGGCTAGACAGTCAGCTCTTAGAAAGTATGAAGAAGTCTGGACATAAGTCCGGACTTTTTTCTTGGCGAGTATGGTGGAATGGTATACACAGCAGACTTAAAATCTGCCGCCGCAAGGATTGAGGGTTCGAGTCCCTCTACTCGCACCAATTAACGCATTAATTTTTTATCTGCCGTTCGTTCAACGGATAGGACATGATTCTTCTAAAGTCATTATGGGGGTTCGATTCCCTCACGGCAGGCCAAATCACTCCGATAGCTTAACGGTTAAAGCAGCGGACTCATAATCCGTTGAGTGTAGGTTCGATTCCTACTCGGAGTACCATTTATAATTTTTTCTTTTTTTCATCTTTTGTGTTAGACCTATCTTTCCATTCTAAGCAATAAACTTTACGGTCATATACATCACCCACCCAATACCATCTAGTGCATACTTTTTCCGGTGGAATATATTGAGTCAGATAAAAGTATAATATCAATGCCTCCATATTATTTTCCCAGTATCGTTGGATTGTTATAACAAGTATACCTATTTATAGAATAATGACTTGTTCCAGTGTTGCATAAAAACAACAGTCAAGCTTGACTAGGTTGTATACATATGATATAATGGGGCTATGAAAGGCTAAAATGAGCGATGGAATTTATATACTAAAAACTAAAGATGGGTATCGAGCAACATATTCTAAAAGATATGACGATTTTGTGTCATATGACGCCAATATTAATTTTATATTAAATGGCAAAGTTGTACAAGAATGCTTTGGAAATTGTATTAGGTATGATACAATGGCTCTAGTTATGGATGAGGCTCACAGACTCATTAAAAAATACCTTGAAACTGATGACGGTATTTGTGTTATTGATTTTTGTGAAAATTTATTGTTTGATGATATTGTGAAAGATTAAAATGGCAAGACTTCTAGATGCTAATCATGCATTTGTTGGTGGTGAACCAAAATTCAGTTATGAATTATCTAAAATGGAATTGATAAGAACGCTGAATTGGTATTCCCAAAACAAAACAAATAAAGATGCGTATGATTATTCGGTAGATTATTTCAAGAAACGACTGAAAATAAATGCTGAAGAAGCATTAAAAACAAAACCGTGTAATTTTGGTTGGATTTGTAGAATCATTTATAACGGTGGTTCTCTATCAGTTAAAGATCAAATTTGGTTTGATGATGAAATAGAATCAATTAAAAACTTTTCTGCGGTCACTAAAGAACCTAAAAAAGTTGTTGATACTAGTAATGTGATTTCTATTCAAGACCGCATCCGTGAGAAAGTTTCCGAATGTATTGGAGAACTAGAAGGTCAAATTGATGAATTAGTCGAAAGTAATTTTACAGCTAATGTGTCGCCTTTTGGTGTTATGCACACAATGGATATTAAAGGTATTCATTCAAATCGTGTTGTTGATTTCTTTAAAGAAAAGCGCCAAGACTTTGATAGCATATTGAATACCGATGATAAAGAAATTAAAGAAGGTTATTCTAATTTCACAAAATCTCAATTGAAAAAGTTAGTTGCATATTGTGATGCTGTGATTGTTGATGGCATGAAGATTAGTGGTGAAGCTGTTAAGAATCGTAAACCACGAAAACGTAAAGTTAAGTCTCCTGAGGAATTGGTTTCTAAGATTAAATATTGTGTTGAGTTTGCAGAATTGAAATTGAAATCTATTTCACCGAAAGATATTATCGGTGCGATGCAATTATGGGTATATAATACCAAGACTAGAAAAATGGGATGTTATCATGCAGATGATGCTGGTGGACTCTCATTGAAAGGTACATCATTGCTTAATTTTAATGAAACCAAATCAATACAAAAACGATTGAGAAAACCAGAAGTTACTTTACCTGAAGTTTTAACTGGTGGTAAAGTATACCTGCGTAATGCAATTGAAAACATACGAGCTGTTGATTCTAACTTGACAGGCAGATTAAATGATGATACAATTTTGTTAAAGATTGTGAAATAAGGAATTGAAAATGAAAATTGCTATTTGTTCTGATATACACTTAGAATTTGGACCAATTAGTTTAGAGAATACCGAAAATGCTGAAGTGTTGATTTTGTCTGGTGACATTTGTGTTGCTAAAGATATACTTGATCGAAATCCATATGAAACTAAATTTGATGATAAATCAAGTAGAATTCATTTGTTCTTCCAAGAATGTTGTGCTAGATTTAAGCATGTAATTTATATTGCAGGTAATCACGAACACTATCATGGTGACTTTGCAGAAACTTTTAATGTTTTCCGTAATCGATTAGGATACTTGGTCAACTTACACATTTTGGATAAAGAATCAGTGATTATCAATAGCGTAATGTTTATTGGTGGAACATTGTGGACTGATATGAATAAGGAAGATTCAATCACACTTTTGCAGATGAAAGGCATGATGAATGATTTCCGTTGTGTAAATAATAGTGCCAGAAAAAGACAATTTCGTGATCTTGACGGCAATACACAATTTCAAGCCGCAAACTTCACACCAGAAGATGCCGTCGAAGACCATAAGAAAATGCTTGGTTATTTGAAAGTTATGCTTGAAGGTAAACACAACCAAAAGTTTGTTGTTGTTGGCCATCATTCACCAAGTAAATTATCCACACACCCTAGATATGCTGATGAGCATATTATGAATGGTGGTTATAGTTCGGACTTGTCAGAGTTTATTCTTGACCATCCACAAATTAAATTGTGGACTCATGGTCACACACATGAAGAATTTGATTATATGATTGGTACAACCCGTGTTGTTTGTAATCCTCGTGGTTACATTAAATATGAGGATCGTGCTGATAACTTTAAGTTAAAATTTGTAGAGGTCTAAAATGGAATACGATTACGCACGGTATGAGGAATTAATTACATTGTTGATGGACGCCTCATGGCGTGATTCAGATGATCTAGAAATCGGTAGAGATATCTCTGACCATCCAGAAGTGAAAATCATTTTTGATGGTTACGGCGACTTAGATGAAGAAAATATGGATGGGGAATATAAGTATATTGAAGGTGGTAACACCAACATGGAATCATATGCTATTTTCATTCACAAAGATGCCTTAGAACCAGAGTTTATGTTTCCAGATCATGATAGTTATGCTTTTACATTTGGTTCAATGATTCAACATAGACCAAAAGAAGAAGTTTGCATTTATGCTTGGTACGATGTAGAAGCTGATACTTGGGAAGTTACACCTCTAGAAGATAGAATAAATGAAGACAGTACAATGACTGCCGAAGATGTAATGAAAATTCTTGAAGGTCTTTATGAATATTATTTCAAACCGTGGGAAGGTAAATTTGAGAATGATCCAGTAACAGGATTACCAATGTGGCCTTTTCCCACTAAAGACAATCTTTAATTGCC
>Ga0209086_10004503_pt1 | contig 10322 bp, 15 predicted proteins | sample M_130207_XF_Meta_FD_187312 | JGI IMG/M metagenome (GOLD analysis project Ga0209086, IMG submission 187312) | Freshwater microbial communities from Lake Montjoie, Canada to study carbon cycling - M_130207_XF_MetaG (SPAdes) (version 2) | ecosystem: Environmental > Aquatic > Freshwater > Lake...
AATATGCCAAGGGTGCCTTGTGGATAAGATTGATGATGTCCATCATCTTACATATAAGAATGTAAAGAATGAGTTTGCGTTTGAGCTTATTGGTTTATGTAGGGAATGCCATTCAAGACTGCATCAGAAATGACCCCCGCACAACGGCAAGCTGAAGAGATCGTAGGCCAAGTGGATTGGCAGTCCGACAACCACGGGCTGTGCAAGTGTCCTGGTGAGGCTGCGCATACGAGCCACACTCGCATCCGTGATACAACGGTGTTCGTAGATGGCGCGCCGACTATATTCTGCTGGCATACTTCCTGCACGCCGTATCGTGATGAGGCTAACCGCAAGCTGCGCCGAGCTATATCCAGCGATGTGCTTTACAAGCCAGTCAACATCATGTCGGGTGGTACTGTTGCGCCCAAGTTAATCATCAAGAAAGACCCGCACTCCGAGGTGTTGGATAGGATTAAGACGATTGCTGAGTCAAACAAGCAACGCTATCTCACCCACTACAACTGGGACCCAGCGGATATGTACGAGGAGAGTCCAGTAAAGCTAGGCGATCCAGCGCAGGACTATCAGTTGTTCCTCTCAATGTTTAATGTCGCTGACAATATCTGGATCGGTGATGTCAAGGATAGTGGCAGGCATCCGCAGAACTTTAGGTCAGCTTGGGATTGGCGGAAGCTTGACGAACCAATCGGGCAGTACACGACTGGTGCGACCTACAAGCTGGATACGGTTAGTAGATCAAATGACACCGTTGAGCATAGAGTGTTCCTTGTTGTCGAGTCGGATATTTTAACTAAGCCAGAGATGGGCGCGGTGTTCCAATTGATGCGTGATTTGTTTAGCATGAAGTTACACGCCGTTGTGGATACTGGCGGAAAGAGCTTGCATGGTTGGTTTGAGATGCCACCTAAGAATGAATGGGTGGATCAGTTAAAAGCTTTTCTTATTCCGTTGGGATGCGATCCTGCAACATTCAAACCCAGTCAACCCGTTAGGATTCCTGGGGCAAAAAGAAACGACAAGATGCAAAGCCTACTTTGGTTTTGCAAAGGAGGAAAATGATAGAACCAGCCGTAGCACTTGGTATCAAACCCAAGACCGATGAGTGGCCGCCGATTAAATCTTATGCACAACTTATTAAGGAAGACCTGCCAGCACCAGAGACGTTAATCGAGGGGATGTTGCATAGAGGCGGGAAGATGTTGCTGGGTGGAGGAAGCAAGGCGTTTAAGAGTTGGAGTCTTATTGACCTAGCCTTATCGCTACACGCTGGTGTGCCTTGGTGGGGGCAGCAGTGCAAGATGTCGCGGGTGTTGTTTATTAACTTTGAGATTCAAGAGTGGAGTTTCCGCAATCGGTTGGCTGATGTTGTCAAGGCAAAGGGGTTGGAAGACAAGGCTGATGACTTTGATACATGGACGCTCCGAGGCCACGCTGCCGACTTGACTCTCATTCGCCCCATGATCGAGAAGCAGATTGAGGGCAAGGGATACCAAGCGATCATCCTCGATCCAAACTATATGCTGATGGGTGAGAGGGATGAGAACAGCGCGGGCGATATGTCGAGCTTGATGAACGAGTTTGAATACCTAGCGACCCGCCACAATCTGTCGATCATCCTGTCACACCATTTCAGCAAGGGAAACAAGAGTGGATCAGAGTCGATTGATAGGTTCAGTGGGTCAGGTGTATTCGCGCGTAACCCAGATACCTTGGTCGTTCTGACTGCCCACGAGGAGGATGAGAAGACTTACACTTGTGACATCACACTGCGTAACTTTCCGCCAGTAGATAGCTTTGTCGTTCAGTGGCATTACCCGCTGTTCCAAGCCAACTTTGCACTCAACCCAGATAAGCTAAAGAAACCAGGCGCACACAAGGCGGTTGACGATAAAAGGTTCTTAACCGAGATGGGTAGCAAGCAGTGGCAGGCGGGTGATTTATGTCGTCATATCATAGAAAAGTTGGAAGTATCGGAAAGCACGTTTTATAGGTATCTAAAACGCCTTCATAAAGCCAACAAGATATTGTCTGACAGCGGCTTGTATATTGCCAATCAGACTGCTTTCTAATCCACTTTCAAAACACTATCATTTATAGAGCAGTCAGACTCCTTATATATATAAGGAATAATTCGCGAAGGAAAAGTAGGAACAGGACTCCTTAGTCCGTCCTGTCCTTACTACGCTACGCTATTTCCGTAGCGTTCTCCTAAATGAACAAACAAGGCTGGCAGGGCTGGGCTGGGTTGGCTCGCACACGCTCACACCTGCCAAAGAACGAAGTTGGTTATCAGGTGGTGGGTGTGGTACAATCGTGAAATGAACAAAGCCAAGCCAGGTCTATACGCCAACATCAACGCCCGCCGTAAGGCTGGCACTAGCCGTCCTAAATCTAAAAGCACCATCAGCCCCAAGGTGTGGCGCATGATGAAGGCCAAGAAGGGTGGGTTTGAACCAAGATAGAGAGCAGTTGAAGGCAAGCCATAAGTTTATCGGCCTACTTCAGCGAGAGAATGCCCAGTTACACGGCGTACTGAGGCTGCTAGGCCAGTTAGTAGACGATATGAATGCCAACTGCTCCTATGAGGTGTTCGAGGCACAGTGGAATGGGCTGACAGAGCAAGTAAAGAGGCTGTCAGGCTTCTTTGAGAGCCACCAGAAGGCACTACAATCGCTTCAGGACTCAATTCCTGATGATTTTGACACTGATGAGGTAGACGACCAATGAGTACACAAGATTTACCATGTAACAGCCCAAGGCGTACACCTGGAGAGCGCAAGAAGTTTGTGGTACGAGCCTGCCAGAATGGTCAAAGCAAGGTTATCCGCTATGGTGACCCCAAGATGACCATCAAGAAGAGCAATCCAGACCGCAGGCGTAGCTTCAGGGCTAGGCACGGGTGTGACAGCAACTCTCCTAGCAAGCTGACAGCACGGTACTGGTCGTGCAAGAACTGGTAATATGCCAAAGGTAGCCAAAAAAACACGCCACAACCCATCAGAATCGAGCAGAAAGCCTGTTTCTAGGCGTTTTGACTCGAAATGTGATGCCCGAGACCTTCCAGTGGTCAAATTTAAGGTTGAGGAGCTAGGAAATAAAGCCTGCTGTTGCCGTATCGGACGCTAGGCTGCCGTTTGTAGTACCCTTATAGGGCTATTCTACACACCCCTTATAGGGCTAACGCTCCCGCGAAAGGCTACGCTACCGCTTGATAGCTGGCCTACCGTTTTCGGTCCGCCACTTTTGCCAACGCTCCCGCTGTGCCTGCGCTACCGTTTGGTAATGCTCCCGCGAAAGCTTGCGAGCCTTGCAAGACCCTTTGACGCTCCCGCCCTTCTTACCTAGGCGCGAAAGGTAGGCCTTAATAATTTCTTCTTCTGTCATATTTTTGTATTGTCCTTATAAGCTGCGCTGCCGTTTATTAGCAAGCGCGAAAGCCGTTGGGGTTTGAACCCTTGGCGGGTTTGTTTAGATTCTCAGGACGCACAATACCAAGCCAATTCCTTAACCTCGTCCCAATCCTTTACCACGATTAGTTTCCGCACTTTAGGGCGTAAAAATAACAGCTTATGAATTGCTTTTCTCGCCTCACCGCATAGCCCGTGCGTCTTGAAATAAGGATCTTCTTTTGTAACATCAATTTTAATGCACTTCTGAGGCACTGGACGCGATGAAACAAAGTTTCCTCTGCCCGTCCTCCAATCGCTCGCGGCAACTACGCCGCCCTTTTGAAATATCTCCACCGCATTTTGATCTGTCATTTTCATTCTCATATCCTCTTTCTTTCTTTCATTCGCGCATCGCTGCGCTGCCGTTTGCTAGGCCATCCCGATAGGGTTTGACCTCTCCTCTCCTGCGCTACCAAGAGAGACGAGGGAAAACTATTTTTTCCGATTCTTAGGCCATACCAGCACCACGAACAAGGCCAGGAGGATACCGTGTAGCATCCCAAGGGAATAGAGTTGCGCGCTCATCGCCACTTATCCTTCAGAATGATTGCCCCATCTAGTCCTTCCTGCTTAATCCATCTTTCCGCGCCATCGTATGATGAAAAGCGCGCCTGGAATTGCCCGATGGAATTGTAAACGACATAAACCGCCTTCATGCCTTTACCTCCCCATGATCCACAAGGTGAAAAACGGTATGGCAATCGTGGCAACGCAAGTAAACCTTCCAACCTAGCGCACCAAGGCAAACAAGGTCAGAGTTTCCACACGTTGGGCAGGGTTGCGGGTTGTCGTTTATCTCCTCCTGGTATTCTTCGCGCGTCATACTTCACCCCTTGCCATTGCTAATACCTTCTTTTTTGATCCACCGTGGGGAATAAATCCCACGATGACGGAACGATTAGCACGGGAGCAGAGTTTACACGTCGCGCACGTCACACCTTCGCGCGTTTGCGCAGGACATACGACAACCCTTCTCCCTTGTGGGGTTGTCACGTTTTCGCCTTCCATCGTCGGCAGAATTGTGACAACAGGACCAACGTTAAGCGCGGCCAACTCATCCGCATGGCTCAAACCGTTTGCGGATAGATTGACCGTAAACCCGCTACGGTTTGCGGCTTTAATCGCTTCACGGTTTGACCTTGTCGGGCCATCCTGCCGCTCCAATACGGGTTTATGGGTGTAAGTAAACCCATTCCTGCCCGTGTTGGCCTTGGCAAGTTGACCAAGTAGCGCCCCGTTGACCGTGTTATTATCTCCAGGCAAGTCTCCAACTTGGTTATGCCGCCATAATTGACCGACGGGAAGGCGTGCGATTGACTCGCAGAATCCGTCCCACGTTGTCCCACGGTCTGCACCGTCAACTTTATTCCAATGCCATGACAACGGGCCGCCTTCGCCGTAACAACCCTTTCCACCGTTTGCCTTTTTGAGCGGGCAAGCGTCGGGGCAAGTATTGCGGCCCGATGATGAAACGGGGATCGGACCCGTTTTAACATTGCCGCTCTTTTTAGTTATATGAACGATGGGGGGAGCGTTACGGATCATGAGTGGCTGCCTTCCATCGCGACTAGCACGTGATGAGTAAAGGCATTTGCCATTACCCATTCCATGACATTCGAAGCATGATAGGAGGTTGTCATATCGTGCAAATAAACCGACAACCTGCTTTCATGGATTCTTCCAAAAACCCGACAATCAATTATCTCTTTAGTTTTCCAGTCTTTAATCAATATCTTTACCGTAGTACTTCCAGGGAAGTAAGCGTTTTCGCTAATCTTCGCCTGGATAATACCGCCCGTGCAGCATTCGCCTATCTTCCATGTTTTTGTTTTGTTCATAGTGTGTAGTTTGCTTTCTTTAATTTTTGCTGAAGTAGTTTACCGCCATAAAGACAACGCATGGCGAGAGGAATAGGATTGCAATTGATAGGTCAATCATTTTGCACTCTCCACTTTAAGCGCAATTAAACGCGCCATCTCTGAGCCTGCGGCGTGAATCTCGCGGTAAGTTTCAACCGCGCTGCCTGCATAGCGTGAATGGCGAGTAATCTCGCGAGTCATCGCAGAACCATCCTCGAAAAGATTCCAAAGGAATTGACGATTCTGAGAATCAAGATTGTCATAAATAGTTTTCCCAACGGCTTTGACCGCGTTGGATTCGGTGTTTTCCGCAGTGTGTTTTGTTTGCATAACGACAACCTATACCAGCCGATTGTATTAGTCAAACTTTATTTTCAGATATTTTATAGTAAGGTAAGGCATGGATGAAAACGGCGCAGCTCCAAGCGCACCAATCGAAAAGGCGAAGAATGGGCGTGAGATATTTTCAGATAAGATTGCCGATGAGATAGTGGCAGCGTGCGGGAGTGGGTTTACTTTAGAGAAAGCGGGCGCGCTTGTGGGGGTCAATCCTTCCACGATTAGAACATGGGCGCAAAGGAAGCCTGATTTTGGCAAGAGAGTCGAGACAGCCCGCAAAAAGCATGAGCTGTCTCTTCTAAAGGACATCCAGCTTGCGGGCGAGAAGTCATGGCAGGCCAAGGCCTGGATTTTAGAGCGTGGGTATAATTGGGCGCAACCCAGTGCCCGTCTGAATGTTACGCAAGACGTTACCCACGGCCTATCCTCAAACCTCGCCTCACTCTTGGCGGGAATTGCGGGGCGGAAGAAAATAACAGAGGCAAAAAAAATAGAAGAGGTTAAAAATCAAGATAACTATATTGATGTTAAACCTCTTACAGATAATGCAAAAAATCAAATGTCGCACAATAAAAAATTGTATCAAATATCACAAGTTGCTGATAGTCAAGGTGACAATGCAAATGTTTTGCCAAAGACTCGTCACAAGCGAATGAAACTTCGCAAGCCTAGAGCAGAGTCCTTGGCCAAGTATCCGCCCACCACCACGCCCCCTGCCAGCCCCCCAGCCCCCATTTAATACGCATATACCCCCCCAAATTATTGTGACTCAAAACAAAAAGAGGTCTTAAACATCGCCCATGCCAAAGCCTCCAAAACGCAGTCAAGAAGAGATACTGGAAGACCTTGCTAAACCAGCCGCATTCGCATCTAACGTCCTTGGCATCAATCTTTATGACTGGCAACGCAAGGTACTGCGTGATTTAGAGCCTAGAGACTGTCGCGTAGCCCTGCGTGCAGCCAACGGCTCTGGCAAGACCAGCACCGTCATTTCGGCTATTTTGATATGGCACGCGCTCGTTTACCCGCGCTCAATCGCTGTAACCACGGCAGGCGTTTTCCGCCAAGTTGAAAGCCAGCTTTGGCCTAGCCTGCGCAATCACATTGCCAAGCTTGGAGGTGCGTGGGAAGTGACATCTGGCGAAATCCGCTACCTCCACCCTAACGGCAACACATCACGCATTATAGGCTACTCAGCGACCGATCCTGGGCGCGCTGAAGGCTGGCACGCAGAAGACCACGAATATCATCCATTGCTGATGGTGGTTGACGAAGCCAAGACCGTAGCCGACCCGCTGTTTGAGGCTATCAGCCGATGTCAACCAACTAGGCTGCTAATCGCATCCAGCCCAGGCGGGACTAGCGGTGCGTTCTATCGAGCATTTACCAAGGAAGCAAATATGTGGAGCAAGCACGCAGTCACGGCCTTTGACTGCCCCCACATCACGCCAGCCCAGATTGAGGAAGTAACTCAGCGTTACGGCGAGAAACACCCACTAACCCGATCTATGATCTACGGCGAGTTTGTGGACATAGGACTGGAAAGCTTAGTTATCAACCTCACCCAGCTACAGAACTGCCACAACACACCACCAAGATTCAGACCAGGTGTACGCATAGCAGGCGTGGACTTTGCAGCGGGGGGCGATCAGAACGTGATCTGCATAAGTGACGGCAACAAGATCCTTCCTATGATTGCTTGGCGTGAGAAAGATACGATGGCAGCCGTAGGTAGGTTTATAGTCGAGTTTAAGAAGGCTGGGCTGGAGGCCAACAATATCTACGCTGACGCAAGCGGGATGGGGATGGTTATGTGCGATGCGCTGGCTGAGTCTGGATGGGTGGTCAATCGCGTGAACTTCGGTGCTACGGCGTATGACAACAATGCGTACACCAACAGGTCAGCCGAGATGTGGTACAACATGGCAAAGAAGATTGAGGATGCCGAGATCATACTGCCAGAGGATGAGGACTTGACAGCGCAATTGACTTGCAGGCGTACAATCACCAACAGCAAGGGCAAGCTGGGCGTGGAGTCCAAGGATTCAATGCGCGCCAGAGGCATAGCCTCACCCGATAGGGCTGACGCGCTGGCCTTGTGCCTCAGTAGCTCAAATAGCGGTCTTGACTTGACTTTCCAAATAGAGCGTCCAACTTGGAAGTCACTTCAAGAAATGATGGTATCCCACGATCCCGTCATGGCTGGATTTGACCCAGGAGGATAAACACTATGAATATCTGGAATTGGATTACTTCAAACTGGCAAGAGATTGTAGCCGCTGTTGGTGGCATCGTTCTTGCAGCTCGCATCATTGTTAAACTCACACCGACCCCAGCGGACGATACGTTCTTGGAAAAGATCGTAAACTTCCTCAAGACGGTTGGGTTAAATATTAAATAATCTTTTGTGCTGCGTGCAATCCTTGAGATCATCGCAGCAGTGTTTCGCATCATTCCAGGTTGGAAAGAAAAGCGAACACAAAACTTTGAAAACGATTGGCGCAAGAACCGCAATGCTATTGACAGCGATCTGCGCGCTGAGTCTTGGTGGTTGCGCAACAACGACACCAGTAACCCAGACAACAGGGGCAGTTGAGTCCTTAATGCAAGATGAAAACTATTCTTCTGTCCGTACTGCTGATCCAAAAGTACGTGCTTGGGCCAAGCGTGCTTTGCATTACGTCAACGATCTATCATTTGAATTGAGCAGGGAGAGAGAGAAATGAACGCTAAAGATACACGCCGTACAGATTATTATACAAGGATCATTGACGCGCTTAACCAGCGTGAGACTTGGGAGAATCGCCAGCGGTTGTTCTACCAAGCCCGCTACTTTGGTGTGCGCCGTAAGGTCAAGCCTTGGCCTACAGCCGCCGACCTGCACGTCCAGTTAATCGACACAGCCATTGAGAAGTTAAAGCCTTCCTTTGTCAACAGCGCAATTGGCAACGATATTCTTTCCAGCTTTGTACCGATGCGCCAGCAGCTAACCCCGCTTACCGTATCAGCCGAGCGTTGGTTTGATTACAATATGCGTGAGCGCACCAATTTCCAGAAGGAGATTGTGTCTGTCATCGACAACTTGCTTCTCTATGGGCGTGGCGTGTCGAAGGTAATCTGGAACGAGGACAAGAAGCGAATTGAGTTTGAAGCGATTGATCCTTTCCATATCATCGTTCCTTCCTATACCAAGGAGTTCAAAGATGCCGATTTCATTGTTCACATCATCTCAACGAGTGTCGACTCCTATAAGGCAAATCCCTTGTACAAGCAGGATGAGAACTTTATCAAGACAATTTCTGGTAAACCCTCAAAATCAGTGGGCTTACGAAGTGAGATTCAAGACGAGATTTACAGGCGTGAAGGAATTACTCAAGAGGCTGAGAACGACCGTATTATCCTTTGGGAAATGTACACTCCGTCCGAGGATGGATGGAAAGTCGAAACTTATAGCCCGCTTGTTGTAACCGAAGATGTACGCAAACCTTTCACTTTGCCGTACCGCCACGGCGAACCACCTTTCGTAGATTTCCCCTATGAGGTAACAGGGGGCGGTTGGTACAGCCCGAGAGGCGTAGCAGAGATACTTCTCCCGAATGAGAACCTGCTAAATAAGCTCAAGAACTCCCTCTCCGATTACGTTGAACTGGCCAACCGACCCGTTTTTGAAGCACAGAATCCGATCTCGCTAAACACATCCAACTTGAAGATGCAACCTGGGCAGATTCTGCCTCAAGGATTGAAGCCAGTTCAGTTTAGCCAACCTCCATTTGACTTCCAGAAATTGATGCTCGAAGAGCGTCTACTTTCCGAACAGCGGATGGGCAATCCAGACTTCGGTGCTGGCTCGCAGTACCAGGTGTCGGATCGTAAGACTGCTACTGAGATTCAAGCGTTGCAGTCACAGGCAGCAGCATCTGGCGATCTACGCAATCGTATGTTTAGGATGGGGCTATCTCATCTCTTCAAGCAGTGCTGGTCGCTTTACACGCAGTACAACAAGAAGGATTTGATGTATCGGTATGCGGAAGAGACAGGCACAATGCCGCCCGAAGGCATCCACGATGAGTATTCGATTGAGCCGAAGGGTGGACTTGACTTTATTAACCGCCAGTTTGCTTTACAGAAGTCAGTATCGCGGATGCAAATGTTCCAAAACAATCCTTTCGTGAACCAAGGCGAACTGGTAAAGTCAGTGCTTGAACAAGACGATCCCTCGCTGGTCCGCAGACTCTTCCAAGATCCAAACGCAGCCTCTGGCGATCAAGCTGAAGATCAAGCAACTGAAATTGCGACCATGCTTGCAACTGGATTCCCAGTCGCAATCAAGCCTAGCGATGACCACAAGGCGCATATATCCGTTCTCTTCGCGTTTAACCAAGCGGCTCAACAGCGGCAGCAACAGGTCGATCAGAGCGCAATGCAAGTTCTGATGGCACACTTGCAACAACACTTGCAGGCATTGGAACAAGTTGACCCGAACACATCTCGTGCTATTCAGAAACAGCTTCGTGACGCAGCTAAGGCTAACGCGCAACATCAAGGGCAACAATTGCCTCCAGAAGCAATGCAACAGCAACCCCAACCACAGGTAATTTAATATGGCAACTCAAAGTGATTTAGAAAAACTTAGAAAACAACTTAGCGATTTAGACGCGAAGCTAAAAAGTAT
>Ga0209086_10004504_pt1 | contig 10319 bp, 6 predicted proteins | sample M_130207_XF_Meta_FD_187312 | JGI IMG/M metagenome (GOLD analysis project Ga0209086, IMG submission 187312) | Freshwater microbial communities from Lake Montjoie, Canada to study carbon cycling - M_130207_XF_MetaG (SPAdes) (version 2) | ecosystem: Environmental > Aquatic > Freshwater > Lake...
GTTCTCGACGCTCACTTTCACACCCGCCAAGGTCGGATCGAGACAGAGCAAGGCAAGCAGCCGCCTCTCCGCACCCAACCGGGCGCGTTGGCGAGCCACACTGCCGATTTCCAGCGGGACTTCGACGAACGATCCCTGCAGTGCTTGAGATGTCTGCGGCGCGGTTGCCACGCCCAAGTCCGACGCCGACACTCCACGGGGTCGCATCGTCTGGCAAAGCCGATCGAGGTCGCGCACCGAGATATCGAAGAGATCGGAAAGGCTCTGGAGGACAAGATGGCGTCGGAGACCGCTCATGGTGTTGACGCCGAGGTCGACAAACTTCGCGAGCGTCGCCTCGATCGCCTGCTGGCGTGCGGAGAGGCCACGGCCAGCGAACTTCGCACGAATGCGCGAGGTCATGAATGCCAGCAGGTCCGTCGAAGACGCCAGTGCGCTGCGGAAGCGCTCGGCTCCACCTTCCTGGCGGAGCAGGTCGTCGGGATCGAGCTGGTCGGGCAGCACGCAGACCTTGATGTCGATGGACTCGGTGAAGAACACCTCGAGCGCGCGATCGGCAGCCTTGAGTCCAGCTTCGTCGCCGTCAAAGAGCAGCACAACATTGTCGCAGAGCCGACGGAGCACTCGGGCGTGGTCACGGGTGAGCGCGGTACCGAGCGTCGCGACGGCGTTGGTGAATCCACCGCGGTGGCAGGCGATCACATCGGTGTAGCCCTCAGTGATGATCGCCGTCTTGGAGGCGATGATCGAGCGCTTGGCTCGGTCGATTCCGTACAACGCCTTGGACTTATGGAACACCGGCGACTCAGGGCTGTTGATGTACTTCGGCTCTTGCTCGGGATCGAGCCGTCGACCGCCAAAGGCAATTGCGCGCCCCATGTCATCGCGGATCGGAAACACCAATCGGTCACGCAGCAGGTCGACCGGACCAGAACGACCCTGGCGAATGACGCCTGCGAGCACGAATGCATCGAATGACGGAAACGAACTGTTCGGGTTGGCGAGATTCCCGCGAACGCCAGCGATGAGCGCATCTCCAGCGGCAGGGGCGGCGCCGATTGCGAAGGCCTCGACGGTTTCGGCGTCAAAGCGTCGTTTAGAAACTTCCGCACGGGCACGCGCACCCTTCTGCTCGTCGGCGTAGGAGCGACGGAAAAAGCGTAGCGCAATGTCGTTTGCGCGCATCACATCGTCCCGAGTGGGTTCGCCGTCGCGCCGTTGCGACCGCGCGCCTTCTTGCTCCCATGGCGTGAGCTCGACGCCCGCGCGCTCGGCAAGAAACTTGAGCGCCTCGCGGAACTCGATCTTGTGATAGTTCATCACGAAGTCGATCGCGTTGCCGCCCGCACCACAAGCGAAACACTTGTAGAAACTCTCGGCGCCGAATCCAGACTTGTGCGTGACGACCGCCATCGATGGCGACTTGTCATCGTGAAACGGGCAGAGCCCCACGCTTTCGCGACCCTTCGGACGCAACGCGACGACTTCTCCGACGATCGACAGCAAGTCGGTCGCCGCGAGAACACGGTCGCGATCATCGTTGGGGTAGGTGCCAGCCACTGGTTAGAACTTTCTGAGAAACAAGAAGTCCGTTCAAACAACTTCGATGACGGCCCGGATGAAGCCCGACATCGCTCACGACATCACCTGATACGCAACTGATACGCAGATCGGCGCGCGCGCTCGAAGCGCCTTATGCCAAATAGCCGTAAATCACGGTTTACCGAGCCAACGCAAATATTTTTCACAGCATGCTGTCGCGATTCATCGCGAGAACTCACGATCACTTCGATACCAACACCGTCAGGGTTCACACTGGTTTGAAACTCGATCAAGAGTGAGATCGGGTAGTCCTTCAAACCAGCATTGCTCGTCCAAAGCCATCAAGGGCCATCAAGAGCCATCAAGAGCCATCACACTCAAAACCTAAAGATTCCATCGTGCTCGGACCATGACGCAGGCGTCATGACTCGAGCCGAAAAATCAGACACCACCCCTCAGTATGAACCGGGAGGTCCTGCCAACAACCATGAACGGCGCAACGACTTGCGTCCGATTCAAGAACGACACGAGAACGAACTTGGCAGCAGCGGAGAAATTATCCTGCCCGACAAAGCGGGACGGGGACGGAGGGTGTGCTACCGCAGCAGACGATAGCCCCGATCAGCATCGCGTCAACGAATCGTGTGGATTTTACGGGGGAATATCCTTGCAATCGGTTCGTGACTTGGTTCGGACACCATGATCTGGCCCCGTGATGCGGACCTCGCGATGCGGACCTCCCGATTGGCACCCCCTGATGCGATACGAACTATGTAAAACGCGCCAAGCCGTCCGAATCGGACGGCTGGGCAGCGATGTTTCAGATGGATTGGGAACAAGCGTCGCGGATAATTCCGCGCCTGCTCAAAGCTCGGCTTCGGCCTTTGCTTAGACCGTCTCGCCGTTCTTGATTCGGCGGGTGTACGCGTACTTGCGCTTGATCGGCTTCACAACCAGGCCTTCACGAATGGCTCGCACCGAGGCCTTGACTCTGCGCGGAGAACCGTCTTCGACGATGGTGACCGTCTGAAGATTTGGCTTAAATGTTCGCTTCTTGCGCGATGTGGTCTTGATACCGACGCCGCCAAGGTATTTCGCCTTGCCGCGATACTTGCAGACCCAACCTGAAGAAGTAGAAGCACCGGTGAAGTGGCAGACGCGTGGCATGGAGATACTCGTTTCAAAGCGCCCAACGGGGCGAGTCGCGCACTATAGCGTTCCAATCAATTCCTGCAAGGTGCTACGGCAGCCTATCCACACGAACCGGAAGGTCTCGCTTCAACAGCTCCGCGGCTCGAAGAACAGCGCTGAGGCCCTGGACATCGATGTTCCCGAAGCAGCCGATTTCGTGGCTGTCGACATCGAGGACGCCCCAGCGGAACCCGTTCCGATAAATAGGGAGCACGATTTCGGAACGGTCGCGGGGGTCGCAGGCGATGTAGTTGGCGCCGAGCAGGGCCACATCGTCGACCAGCCGTACGACCTCCTCGAGCAGCGCCTGTCCGCAGGCTCCATGCATCCCGATCGGCGAACAGGCCGGCTTGTCGCGGCGCGCCGCCAAGAGCAGGGCGCCCTTTTCCGTTCCGATTTCCATCGGCGAGTCAGGATCTTCGAGGTAGAAGCCCACCCAGCTCACTCCGTGGGGCGCCAGCTCCTCCCAGATCAAATCGCAGATCGGGGAAAGGCGATCGTGTGGATCAGCAAAGTCCACGGCGATCTGCAGCGCTTTGCGCCGAAGTCGCGTGTAGGTTTCTTGGTCGCCACAACCTCGGCGCATTGCGTTTATCCAAACCTTCTCGTCGGGGCTGAATCAGGCTGATTCTTTGGCGACATGGCGCACGAACTGCGCGAGCGGCGTACGACGCTCGATCAGGTCGGCCGTCAGTGAGTAGACGGCGTCGCGGTTCTCGAGGTCGGGAAGGTGATACATGTGTGGAACCATGATCTCGTCGATCACCGCACGCAGCGCGCGCGCACCGGTCTCACGCGAAAGCGCACGGTCGGCGATCAGTTCCAACGCGTCGCGCGAGAACTCCAGTCGCGCCCCTTCGATCGAGAAGAGGTACTGATACTGGCGAACGATCGCGTTTTTCGGCTCGGTGAGAATCGAGATCATCGCATCGCGGTCAAGCGGCATCAGCGGCGTGATGATGGGCAGGCGGCCTACGAGCTCGGGAATCATGCCGAACTCAAGCACATCCTGGGGAAGAACCTGCGCGAGAACGCGGCGCATGGTGTCGTCCTTCGAGTTGCTCTCGTTCAGGTCGGAACCGAAACCGATGCGACGCTTGCCCAGGCGCTTGCGAACGATGTCATCGAGGCCGACGAACGAACCACCGCAGATGAAGAGAATGTGCGTGGTGTCCATCTGAATGTACTGCTGCTCAGGATGCTTGCGGCCTCCCTGCGGCGGAACATTCGCGATAGTTCCTTCGAGCATCTTCAGCAGCGACTGCTGCACGCCTTCACCGGAAACATCGCGGGTGATCGACACATTCTGCGAAGTCTTGCCGATCTTATCGATCTCGTCGATATAGATGATTCCGCGTTGGGCGCTCTCGAGGTCGTAGTCGGCGGCCTGAAGCAGCTTGAGCAGGAGATTCTCGACATCCTCGCCGACATAGCCCGCCTCGGTGAGGGTGGTGGCGTCGCCGATGGCGAATGGAACATTGAGGATGCGCGCGAGCGTCTTGGCCAGAAGCGTCTTGCCGGTGCCGGTGGGCCCGATGAGCATGACATTCGACTTGTCGATTTCGATCGAGTTGTCTTCGCCTTCGACGACGCTGAGTCGCTTGTAGTGGTTGTGAACGGCGACGGCGAGCGCGCGCTTGGCTCCATCTTGGCCGATCACATATTGGTCTAGGAATTCCTTGATCTGACGCGGCGCGGGAATGGTGGCGAACAGCGGCCGAGCAGAGGCCACCCGTCGCTTCTCCTGCTTGAAGATGTTCTGGCAGAGATCGGTGCAATTGGCACAGATGTAGACATCGCCAGGACCCTCGACCATGGCGCCGACCTCGCGAGAGGTCTTGCCGCAGAAGGAGCAGGTGGTCATCTTCTTGCCGCGGAATCCGCCATCGCCGGTACCTGATCCCGTTCCGGAACCACCGCCTGAGCCGCCGCTAGGACCTCCGCCGGCACCGCCGCCTGATCCGCCAGAAGCACCGCCACCGCCAAAGTCGCTGGAGTCACCGCGGCCGGGGCCGCCCGATCCACCAGGTCCACGGCGTACCGGGCCACTGGCATTGATGATGTCGCCAGGGCGTCCATCCAGATGCTGGGGGGCGAGATCGATCGACTTGAGCTTGCGAATCGGCTTCTTCATGATTTCTGCGCCGTTGAGGCTTTGGGCAATGCTGCGGACAAGGTGAGGGGACTCTATCGCCAGATCCACGCGCGCCCCTGCAGACAACGCTTGGGTCGGTGAAATTGGCTGTCAGTCGAGTTGCGAGGGTCGTTTGGGGGATTTAAGCGGTCTGGTTCCATCCGCGCCGACGCTTGGGTCGGTGGACAGTTGCGCTGGCGGCGTGGGCTTCACTGGGGCGGACAAGCGAGGGGTCAGCGTGGAAGGCTCGATCGGAAGAGGCTTTGTAGGGTGGGTCGATACGCGTTTTGCTGAGTTGGTTCCTGCGGCTGCGCCATCTGTCGCGCCATCTGTCGCGCCGCGTTTCGCACCGCCCGCCACACCTCCGACCGACGCGAGCATCATCGATCGAGCTTTTTCGAACTCCGCTTCCGACAATAGACCCTCGCGGCGAAGGCGCCGCAGGTCATCGAGCGAAAATGGTTTCGCATTGTCCGCGTTGCCCCGCATCCATCCACGGATCTTCACGATGGCAACCCAGCCGATCACCACCACCATCACGAGCCCGAGCAGCGGCAGTCCGATGTTCTGAAACAGGCCCGCGAAATCAGCTGCGGCGAGCGTGGATGGACGAAGCGCGGTGATGTCGGTGATGTTTGTCATGAAGTGATTCGTCCGCACGCAGGGGCAGCCCCTACAACGAGGCCCGAAGGACGCGGGTGCGACTCCTTCGGGCCTCGTAGATCAACCGCATGCGCGGCCGATTCGACATCAATTCTTCGCGCGCGCCTCGAGGAGCTTGTTCCACTCTTCGGCTGGCACATCGACGATCTTCGCTTGGCTGAGGATGCGATCGCTGACCTTGGCATCGCGGATAACCGAGACGACTTCGTTCATGCGACCGCCCTTTTCGATCTGTTCGCGCATCTGCTCAGGACGCACATTCTGCTGCGAGGCCATCAGAGCGATGCGACCGTTGAGTTCCTGATCGGTGACCTGCACGCCGAAATGCTCGGCGAGACGGGCCATGATGAAGAAGAGCTTGAGACGGTCAACCGCGGCAGCCGCGCTCTTTCCGCGCAACTCAGCGAGCCGGTTCTCAACGGCGGCGCCTTCCATTCCGCGCGAGATCATTTCCATGCGCTGCTGCTCGAGGGCGCGGCTCGACTGCTCCTCCGTCAACTTCGTAGGCAGCGGGAAGTCGATCATCGCGGTCAGTTGTTCGGCGACCTGCTCGCGCATTGCGGTGCGCTGCTCGCCATCGCGGCGTTGCTCGAGCGCATCACGAATCTGCTCCTTGAAGAGTTCTTCCGTCTCAACACCGAACATCTCCGCGAGTTCCTTGGTGGAGCGCGGTGCGATGCGCTCGGCCTCGCCGATGGTGTAGGTCACGGTGATGGTCTTGCCGCGAAGTTCCTCGCGCTCATGACCGTCGGATCCCTTGGTGGAAACCGTGATGGTGTCGCCGGTCTTCTTGCCCAGCAGCGACTTGTCGAGGCCTTCGATCATCAAGCCCAGCACTGCGCCCTTGCCTTCGTCTTCCTTGGCCGGAACAACGCAAAGAGCCTTGTCGGTCTCGAAGTACACGCCATCGCGACCTTCGACGGTTACGACGGCCTTGCCGAGCATTCGATCAAGATTCTCGAACGGACCTTCGATGCGCGCGGGCGCGCCCCAGCGATAGCTCTGGCGCAGGATTTCGCCGTCAATGTGCTCGTCAGTGACATCGATGGTTGGCTTCTTCACTTCGATGCCGGAGAACTCTGGGATCTGGAAATCGGGAGCGACCTCGATCTCGACGGTGAACTTGAACGGCTTGCCGCGAACGAGCTCCGGCATTTCCGCGCCATCGACCGGACGGGGGTCGCTGATCGGGCGAAGCTTGTTTTCCTCGACGGCACGGGCGTACGCGTCAGAAATGATCTGACCGCGGGTTTCGTTGATGAGGGCTGTGCCGACGCGCTTCTCCACGAGTGCGCGCGGGGCCTTGCCCTTGCGGAACCCGGGAATGCTGGCGTCACGCAGGAACGCGCTGAGAGCGAACTCAAGGCGTTGGTCGATCGCCGAGGCGGGCACACTCAGCGCGATGCGCTTGGTGCACGGTGCGGTTTCAGTGATTGAGATTTCGACATCGAGCTTGGTTTCGGTCGCGGTGGACATCATGGTGTGTTTCCGTGCTTGGACCCCAATTTGGGGGGAAGCGACGAGTATACAGGCAGTTGGCGATCACACGGACGCTCATGACACTCAGACATCGGAAAGACAACCGCCGGCTCAGGAGCCGGCGGTTGGGGATCTTTCGCAGAATGTTTGACCCTCAAATCGCTGGCCAGGTCATGAGTCGGGTCGAGGGTCAGTTCTGGGTCGAGAACAGGAGCTCGGCGTAGGTCGGGAAGGGGTAGAGATCCGCGGGCATGACCTTTTCCAGGCCGTCGCAGAGTTTGCGAACTTCGAGCATCGCGGGAACGAGGACATCGCGGTAGTGGCGAGCCTCCTTCTCGTGATCGCCGTGAGAGCCGTCGGTCTTAAAGGTCTCCGACTTCTCCAACTTCGCAATTGCGGTGCGCAGCGCCTCGGTCTGAGCGACCACCTCGCGCAGTTGCGCAGCCGTGCCCGGGCATTCGATATCACAAGCCTGGGTCGCGCCGACGATGTCGGCGAGCTCGGCCTGAAAGCGCAGCGCGCAGGGAAGGATCGCCGTCCGCACCATCGACTGCAGCGTGCGGCTCTCGATGCGCAGCAGTTTGATGTACTGCTCGACCATCACATCGTAACGAGCCTCGAGTTCGCGCTTCGAAAGCACGCCGTACTTGCCGAAGAGCTCAGTCGCCCTCTTCGAGCCGAAGCATGCGATGGCATCGACTGTGGAAGTGTGGTTGGGAAGCCCGCGCTTGCTGGCCTCCTCGTGCCAGGCCTTCGAGTAGCCGTCTCCATCGAAGCAAACGCGACGATGCTCCTTCAGAACATCCTTGAGGAGTCCCTTGACCGCAACTTCCAACTTCGCCGGCGTCGGATTCTTGCCCGCGCGCTTGTCGAGTTGGGTCGCCATAAAGTCAAGACTCTCGGCGATCATGGTGTTGAGCACGGTGTTTGGCCACGCCACCGAGGCGCTCGATCCCACGGCGCGGAATTCGAATTTGTTGCCAGTGAATGCAAACGGCGAGGTGCGGTTGCGGTCGCTGCTGTGGCGTGGAATCTGCGGAAGCGTGGTGGCGCCGAGATCAAGCGCGCCGCCCTTGATGGTCTTCTTCGGAGTGCCCGACTCGAGTTGATCGAGGATGTCGGTGAGCATGTCGCCGAGGAAGATCGACATGATCGCCGGCGGCGCTTCGTTGGCGCCGAGGCGGTGGTCGTTGGCGGCGCTGGCAATCGAACCGCGGAGGAACTCGGCATGCAGATCAACCGCGCGAATGATCGCGCAGAGGATTGTGAGGAACTGCATGTTGGTGTGGGTATCGTCGCGCGGATCAAGCAGATTTACGCCGGTGTCGGTGGCGATGGACCAGTTGTCGTGCTTGCCCGATCCATTGACGCCCGCGAAAGGCTTCTCATGCAAAAGGCAGCGGAAGCCGTGGCGCTCCGCCGTTTCCTTCAGAACGCTCATCGTGATCATCTGATGATCGACGGCGACATTTGCGTTCTCAAAGGTCGGTGCAAGTTCAAACTGACCAGGCGCGACCTCGTTGTGACGAGTCTTGACGGGAACGCCCAACTCGAACAACCTCTCCTCGACCTCGGCCATGAAAGCGATGACGCGCTGCGGAATCGAGCCGAAATAGTGATCCTCAAGTTGCTGCCCCTTGGGAGCGGGCGCGCCAATGAGCGTGCGGCCACAGATCCTGATGTCGGGTCGCTCGGCTGCGAGTTCGCTGTCGACGAGGAAGTACTCCTGTTCGACACCGAGCGTGGTGATGATGTTCACGCCCTGATCGGCGCCGAAGATCTTCAAAATGCGCATCGCGTGCTTGGCGACGGCCTGAATTGATCGCAGCAGCGGAGTCTTCTTGTCGAGGGCCTCGCCGGTATAGCTCACAAAAACCGTTGGCACGCACAGGGTCGTCTGTCCGCCGCAACGGTAGAGAAACGCTGGGCTGGTCGCGTCCCACGCGGTGTAGCCACGGGCTTCGTAGGTGTCGCGAATGCCGCCGTGCGGGAAGCTCGAAGCGTCGGGCTCGCCCTGAATCAATTGCGATCCGCTAAACCGCTCCAACGCACCGCCATCGGAGTTCATCGAGAGAAACGCATCGTGCTTTTCGGCGGTGGTGCCAGTGAGTGGCTGAAACCAGTGGCAATAGTGGGTTGCGCCGTGCTCGAGCGCCCAGTCCTTCATGGCGCTCGCAACGGTGTTGGCGATTGCGGGGTCAAGCGCTGAGCCCGTCCGAATCGTGCGCTGAAGGTTCATGAACACCTCCGGCGGCAGCCGCTTCAGCATGACATCACCAGCGAAGACGAGTGAACCGAACGAGTCAGAGGCGCAGGATGTCATCGGCGAATCCTTGGAGTGCGAAAGGGGGGCCGAACGAAATGGGTTGCCGGAGTGCATGGTGGGTCGCGCGGGAACGAGTCGTGGGCTGACTGAGGCCGCCCTCAGTCGAGGTCGAGAGTATCGGACGGGTTGCCCTTGGCTGCAAGGGTGGTTTCCACGGGGTCATCGATTTTTTTGCGGCCCTTCCTTCGACAAAATCCTATAGCGGAAGGCGATTGTTCTTACCGCGTCGGCGCGACAGGATGAGCGCTGTCGGCGAGCGCAAGCCGTCGTTGGCACGGCGGGGTGTAGTCGCAGAATCTTTCTTGCGTTTCATCGGATCGCCGAGCCAACCCTTGTGTCGGAAAAAGCCCATCAGGAAAATCACGCAGACCACCATCAGCAGCAGCGCGTACGGATAGCCGTATTTCCACTCGAGCTCCGGCATTGAATACGGCGGGTCACCGTGGAAATTCATCCCATAGATGCCGGCGATGAGCGTGAGCGGCATGAAGATGACGCTGATGATCGTGAGCACGCGGACGATCTCGTTGAGCCGATTGCTGGCGGCGTTGAGGTAGATATCCAGCAGATGCTGCGCACTGTCCTTCTGGAACTCGACCACATCAAGCAGCGCTCCGGTCTCGTCCTGCAATTCACGCAGCGCCGCCAGTCGAGCGTAGACATCCTGACTTGTGGAGTTACTACGAACTGAGGGACCATGAAGGGAGGACAACGCTTGATACAGCGGTGCGAGGCCTTGGCGGATAAACAGCAGTTGGCGTCGATGCTCATGGATGCGATCGAGCATCGATGCATCGGGTCGTTGCATCAAGACGCGCTCGAACTTCTCGAGGTTATCGTTGTACTCGCGCAGAAGCGGACCGAATCCCTCGCAAATTGACCGTGCCAGCAAGAGGAAAATCATGTTCTCATCGGCGCGCATCAGGTGCGGCGTCGGCGAGCGAAGACGCTCGCGCACTGCGCCAAACGAGTCTCCCCCAGTCT
>Ga0209086_10004507_pt1 | contig 10316 bp, 18 predicted proteins | sample M_130207_XF_Meta_FD_187312 | JGI IMG/M metagenome (GOLD analysis project Ga0209086, IMG submission 187312) | Freshwater microbial communities from Lake Montjoie, Canada to study carbon cycling - M_130207_XF_MetaG (SPAdes) (version 2) | ecosystem: Environmental > Aquatic > Freshwater > Lake...
GTGAATGTTTTTTCAATTTCAAAAAAATTATTCTGATTTTCTGATTTTTGTGTTTTGTTTTGTGCTTTTGTTCTTGCTTGGACTGTTGCTGCTCTTTTCTTGGCTAGGTATTCGGCTCCGCGTCGGCTGTTGCACTTGTGGCAGGCTCCGACCCAGTTGCTTTGGTCTGTGGGGTCTGCTCCTCGGTCTTGTTCTACTACGTGGTCGATGGTTGTTGCTCGAGCGCGTTTGCACCAATGGCACGCGCCGTCCCATTCGGTGAGGAAGGTTTCTCGGTTTTTTCTGTAGGACGCGCTGTCTAGGTCTTTGCGTCTTGCTGTGCTCATTGTTGGATGCCGTCGCCGTGGCAGTCTTCGCAGACGGCTGGATCATCCAGAAAGCCTAGGACTATGCCCTGACCTTTACATTGTCCACAGAGTTTTTTATCAGTACCTAGTAATGTCTCTGATTTTTTCTCAACGTCATTAGTTATTAGTTCTTTATAAGACGCCTGATTATCCGAGTTCGGTTTTTCAGGCTTCGGTGTTTCTTCTTGTCCACGTCTTTTCCACAGCATTTCCACACGGCTCAAGCAGCATTCGTCATAGACAATAATCTCGGAATGCCATCGTCCCCTCGGGTCTTGGCTCTTTGTGCGCTTTACGAAACCTGCATCTTCTAGCTCTTGTAATGCTTTGAGGATGGCGTCGCGGCCTTCTTGCCCTTGGCGTGACATTTGTAGTGCTGATGTGCGCCAGTTGTCCGGCATTGAGAGCAGGTAGGCGTGTATTCCTCGAGCACGGAATGAGAGTGAGTTGTTCCTGAGGGTCTCGTTTTTGATGATTGTGTAGTTGATGTGGGGCCGTTCGGCGCGGATGATGGTCATGTTGTAGGGGCTTTCAATAGTCGTTCGGTAATGAATTGGATGTCGGATGGACGCCAGCAGTAGGCCTCGGCTCCAGCTGCATCGAGTGTGCGGAGCCAGGTGATCTGGGCTGGGTCTAGGCGTCCTTGCTCGGTCTTTAGTTCGGCAAAGACTAGACCTTTACTAGGGTGTGCCATTACAAGATCGGGGAAGCCTGAGTCGCCTTGTATCGCTGTCATCCACTTTCCGCCGACCTGTGAGGCTCTGAAGTGTGTCACGCGCCATCCATACATGATGGCTAGGGCGATGACTTTGTTTTGAAACTCTTTCTCACTTAAGGCGACCATTTAGCCGTCTCCCTTAATGTCAAGAACTGGGCGCTCCCAGGTGAATTGGTAGAACCCGTCGGCGATGGTTTCTCGGTCTTGCCATGTAACTCGGCTCCTCGAGTAATGGTTCAGGATTGGGCCGACAAAACCGTTAAACGTGAGTTCTTTGCTGTATTCCCAGCAGTCGCCGATAAATACGAGTGTCGCTCTCCTGCCGTGTGGGTACACGTGTAGCTCATAGCAGTCGTCCTCTGTCATTTGCGCCATCTTGAAGCCTCCTGTGTCATTGCTTTCCAGTCATCCCGAAAGCGATCTCTGTCCTTGGTTACGTCATGGAGGAGACTTGAGTAGCCCTGCAGCACTTCCTCAAGCTGCACGATCTCGGCTGTGTGCTGAATGATCTCCAGTTTTAGATCCTCAATTTCCTGTAGCGCGTTCTTCAGGAGTCGCGCTTGGAAATTCTCCAAGTCGTGTCGGGCTTTGTCTTGTGCCGGTATTGCGCTTATAAATGCGTTCCAGACTTGGTCGTCACTCATAGAAGGGCTTGTCTTTCTTGTCGTTGGCTGATACTTCGCGCTCGTACATAATCGCCTCAATGAGGAGGGTAGTTATTCCGACGATGATGATGAATGTGATGGCTTTTCCGATGAGCTGCATTAGAACGGATCCTCAAATGACTCGGCGCGGATGGCGAGTGGGATGACGTTGCCTTTTAATTCTTGGATCACCTGGGAGGCGTCGTAGCTCGTGAAGTTTGGAGGGAAGTGTGCCTCGAAACCGAGTTTCTTGGAAAGTGTGCGGATGAGCCCGAGTTGCGCGTCTGACGCTGGCTTATTGGGTGACGCCTGTGGGCGTTGTGTGCCTTCAGGAGCGTCGCTGGGTGTCATGCGTTGTACTTTTGTCATCTCTTCACGAGAGGGGCGCTTGGACGGATCTGAGCCTGCCATCCCAAAATTGCTCAACGCGCGGCCCGTCGAGCTTGTTTCACAGTTCTCCATGAAACTCGTGGAATTGACGCCTTTTTCGGTGTGCTCCTCGTAGGCGTGACCTGTTGAGATCATCTTCTCGCCTTCGTAAAGATCGGTCTTGAAGATGCACCACTTTCCAGGCTCGTAAGCGATGAGCGATGTGATGACTCGAGGATCTTCTGCTGCTTCCAGCCATCGCGCCAGTCTGGGCGCTACTGGCTCATAGTTGTCTAAGTTGAATGTCATGTAGGGGCTCTTTCTGTTATTGGGATGATTTAGTTCCCCAGGGTCGCCATCCGTAGAGCTTCCACAGCTCGAGTCCGACCTTGAGGTTTTGGTTTCTTTTGAGCAAGTCGTCGGGAGTTTTTACCCACCCGTTTCGCTTCGCCCATCCATAGTTAGACATATTAATTTGAAGAAGCCCCTTCGAGCCCCCCCAAGGATCCGCGCGATTGATGCTCGTGGTCTGACAACGCGACTCGCGCCACATAATCCTCATGAGCATCGGTTTCTCCTTTTTAGGCCAACCGAGTTGAACTGCTTTCGTTGCGTAGTATTCGCATCGGAAGGGCAGAACCTCGGCACTTGCTGGAGATGGGTGGAAAGCGGCAATAAATAGCACGGCTGCCGCGAGTCGCTTAACGACGATCCTTTGATCGAGTGAACATAATTCCTCCTAATCAAGAGCTGCTAAGCCCTCTGGGGTAATGGCACAGATCATCTGTGCAGATCCAGCGGATCCGATCCGCGTCTTTCCTGTGTTCACAATATAACCAGCGGAGCGAAGATCGGAGCATCTTTTCCAGTAGCACCGTGAGCGCCTAATTAGCCCAGATCGGGCTCCTGCTTCTTCATCGGTGAGATCGTGGTTTCGGTACTCAATGAGCAGAAGCATCGCCTGTGATGTTCGCCTGTGTTTGACGTCTTTAGCGCCTTGGACGCTTGTGGGCTGGTCGGGCTCTCGATGCAATGGTGCATGGAACAGAGTGCCTGGTTCCCAATCGTCGGGTCGGATAATTTTGCCTGCCATTAGTGCCTCCGTAGTAGGGATAGAAGGTGACGCTAGAGAACTTACACGATCGGTGTGACGAATGTGGGGATTGTCTTTTTCCAGGCTGCGATGATGAGCTGCTTGTTCTGGGCGAACGTTGGTGAGACCTCAATATGGATCCAGTATCCGCCTGGGCCTCCGTTGTTTTCGGCGTCCCATTCTTTCCAGCCTGGAGCGCCGTCACGATTGCAGCGGAAACCCCGTCCGTGTGTTCCCCAGACGTATTGGTGGATCTCCTCGATGCCGAGGGCGACGTGGTTGTCGGCGAGCCAGTCACAGATCTCGGTGACGAGTTTCTGGTTGCTTTGTTTGTAGCCAGCGTCAAAGGCGCGTCCTGTGCCGTGTACTGAGAGCATGGTTGATCCGCGCATGGGTCGGTAGGCGTAGATCCCGAGGTTTGTGAAGCCCCATTTGTTGCCAAGGATTTCAAGAAACTTGATCGCTCCTGGGGTGGCTTTGCCTGTCGCGCTGGCGTCTTTGTTGCCGGTGTAGGGCATGGCGTTACTTTTCGCAGCTGGTTTAGGCGTTGTCATTTGGTTTATCTTTCGGCTTGTCTTTGAGACCGTTCCCAGCAAGTAGCCCGATAAGTCCGCCCGAAAGGGTGAGCAACATACTTGAGAGCACCGATATTTGAGCTGCATCCAATTCGCTCATTTCCATAGGCTGGGTCACAAAAAGGAGTCCGTACAAAATTGTGAACACGGAGCCGACGAAAGATGCCGTCAAGCCACAAGCGACGATCATGACGATCCGCGCTTTTATCTCTTCGTTAGTGAGTCTGTTCTCGGGTTTCTTTAGCATTTTCCGCCTTGTGCATATTGTGGAATGACCGTTGTTGTGGGTGTATCAAATATGAGAATACTTGGAGCCTTGTTTTTAACTCGAGGTTCACAGTTGAGACGTACTCGGTCTCCGCACGCTACGAGCAGGCTCCCGAGTAGGAGCGCCACGAAACTAATTCGCCAAATCATTCTGCGCCAATGTCTTCTATCCATAGCAATTGTTCTGCTGAACCTGCACCAACAACGCCATCAGGGTTTGTGTTTAATGAACCTGCTCCGCCTGTTCTGATGTAAAGCGTGAAAGTTTTGGCGCTGCTACCGCTCGTAACTCCCAAAATTGTTGCAGTTGTTATGTATGTTCCGCCCGCATATTGGGGATAGTTTGCTGCTATTTGGTCGCCTCGATACCACAAAACTTTACTTATGCCAGATGTTTGTGTGAAATAAATAGCGTTACCAACAGAGTTTGCTGATGGTTGCCAACCACATTGCCCCGATATTTTGTATCTACGGCCTGCGTAAATTGTAAAAGATTTAGACAAAACTGCAAGCGGCGTAGCGGCGACAATGGCGGTAGTAGCCGTACCGCCAGCGCTGTCATTAAAGCCCATAGGCAAATTAGTCATTTGAGCCGCTGTTAAAACATTGCCCGTGACGAATGGTGTTGCATTGAATGCCATAGTTAGTACCCCAGTCTATTGAAATCAAGTCTTCCGAAAGTAGCATTGTCAAGAATTAGGTAAGCGTTTTGATCGGCTGGCGAAACATAATAGGTATATCGAGCCTCTCCAGGAACCGCGCTAAACGCCGCACCCTCAATAATGCATTGGTAAGTAGTGCCACGAAAAGCCACGCTTACTTGAGCGCCGACACAAGTGCCTATTTCTAGCGAGCCTCCGCTAGTGGCAAGGTTCCACAGCTTAAAAGAGTTTTGGGCGTTAGCCAGGCACGAAAAAGATGTGATCGCCAGAGGTGCTGCCGTAAAGTTGTTAAGCAGATAGTTTGCGTAATCCGTTGCCTGCCCCGTTGAGGCGTTAAGCGTGTTCACCGAGTACGTGCGGAAAGGTTTTACGCCTGTCTGTACGGTCTGAGCTGCAAAAGACTCAGGATCAACCGTCACTTGGCTGTAAAAGTTGTCGGCATAACTAGCGAACTCGATGTTGTCATACACCTGGTTAGTGGCGTTGTTTGTTGTGTCGCTGAAATTGATGTTTGCTACCTGAGCACCAAATGGCGAAAACAAAGAAACGCTAAGGTAGGTTTCGCGCATACGTCCATTAGTCGTTAGACAAGAACTATTCACCCAGTCGCCCCAAGTGCCGCTGACAGTCGTTGCTGCCATCGCTGGGCCTGTACCGCTACTCGAGTAGTTAATAGTGAGACCGCTGGCTGTGCTTGCTGCTGTTGTTTGCGCCGAAATAGTTGCGGCTGCCATCGCGTAACTTTCTCCGCTGGCTCTGCCACAGCGAGCAAAATATCCTTCAAGGCTGATGGTCATGTAGTCGGCGTTTCCGACGCCACCTGCAAACGGTATCCCGTAGCTCATTTGTACGTTAGAGATTGATGCCGAGAATTGGCTGCGATAGATGCCACCGTCGTCCCAGCTTACTTTCACAGTTGAACCAGGTTTGATGACCGCGTTAGGTGCTGAAGGTTGTCTTACAACAATGGTTCCGCTAAGCGTTGCGTATTGGTCAAGCTGTCGTTCGCGCCCTGTCTTAAAATTGATGGAGACGACGTTGTTTAATGTGATGGCAGGCGTGCCAGACACGCCTTCAACATCAACAGCGAAACTTTGAACAGCCATTAGTAAGCGTTGCTCACTCGGATGGGGACGCTTCCATTAGTTCGCATATAGGCGCGTAAGGCGCTGACTACTGCGTTCGGGTCTCCGCCGTTGACGTTGATCGTGATGTTGTTGCCCATATTCGGCGCATTGTTTCCTGTAAGTGGGACGACGGCTTCTGGGCCTTTTTCGCCGATCATCGCCAGCGTAGGAGAATTAACGATGCCACCATTAGCAAGCATCGGAATATCGGGAACATCGAAGCCTGCTCCTCCGATGACTGGAACCCAGCCTGGGATCTTGAAAGAAAGTTTGCCGACGGTGTTGTTCCAGACTGACGCGATGCCGTTGAATAAGCCTTTATAGACAGCGACTAATCCGTTTACGTATCCGCTGACAGCTGTAACAACGCCAGCGAAACCTGTTTTCATCCCGTCCCACAACGCAGTCGCGACAGCTGCAACTCCGTCGATTGCTTTGCCAAGGATGTTGAACTTGACCTGTAGAGCGACAACTGCAGCGATAATGGCTGTGATGATGATTGCTCCAGTAGCAACTTGGAGCGCTGTGAAGGATGTTGCGAGAGCTGCGTTGATTGCTGTTGTGGCGAGGGCTGTGGCTGCCCACAGTTTATTTGCGGTATTGACTGCGATAACTGCTACTGCGATGGTTGCGATAGCCGCGCCGACAGCAATGAAAATTGTGGTGTTATCTGCGGCCCATTGTCCTAATTGGGTTATGAACGGAAGCACGGCCTCGACTGCTGGAAGTAGTGCAGCGCCGATGGTTTCTTTGGTTTCTTCTAGCCCGATCTGAAATTGTTTGAACCGTCCAGAAGCGGTGTCTGCAGCTGCAGCAGCGTCACCTCCGAAAGTGTCCGCCAGTACGCTCATCGCGCCCTCGACATCTAGACCGTCTTTGAGAAGTGTCTTCATGCGCGGATCTAAGGCTTTGAGTCCTTTGTCGTTGCCTGCGTAAGCCTTAGCGAGGGCGTCGGAAACTGTGGCAAGGTCTTTTCCTGTGCCTGCAGCGATGTCTTGAGCAAGGCGAAGTCCTTGCTGTGCTTCTTCAAGGTTCTCTGTGCCGGTGACAAGTTTTGCTAGTGCTGGGCGCAGCTCATCGTCCGCGGTGGCGGTCGCCATTGACAGCGAGGAAATAAAGTCTTCATTTTTTTTGATTGCTGAGTCTGAGGCATTGGTTACGCCTCGGATGTTGCGAGCGAGTTGTTCTTGAGCTGCTGCGTCTTCCATTGCACCTTTGACAGCGTCGAAGGCTGCAGCGCCGACAGCGACTAGAGCTGCTGCTGCTGGGACTGCTGCTTTCTTGATAGCAAATTGGGCTTTTTCGCCCGTCGTTTCTAACTGCTTGAACTCGCGGATCGCTTTATCTACGCCAGTCCCGATGTATTCGGTAATGATCGGAATGTTGATAGCCATTAGCGCGTCTCCTCGTTAACTTTCTTCATGACGTCGCGCACAAGATCCGACAGACCTTGCTCAACGTCTGGGAGATGTTTCTCTGCCGTAGGCCACAAAACTCGAGAGGCTCTGTCTCTGAGATTGCTGTTAAAGTTTGTGCCTGGGTTCGCCTTGCCAGCGACCTCAAAGATCGCGCCTGCTGGGTCGCTCTGGGTCACGTAAAGCACAGCAGACTTGTTTCGGCGCGTAGAAGTTTTGAACTTGACGCCAGCGCGAACCTTGTTCACAGTCCAAGGTAGAAGAGTCCGACCGCGCTTGTCTGTCCACTTGTATTTCATGCCCGACAAAGGCATCGAAGGATAAGCGCCTTTTGCCTCGGCGATGAGTGGCGCGACAATGCTCTTCGCGTCACGGTTGAACTGTTTTCGGTATTCGGGATCAATGCTTTTGAGAGCTTTGATAGCAGCTGCACCGCCGACAAATTCGGTTCGCGCTGTTGCTGTCATTATTTGCTCTTTCTTTGAGTGTTAATTACATCTACGCAAGTCATGAGATCCTGCAAAGTGAAGTCTATGTCTGGGGGCCAGTAGCCAGTCTCGACAAGTAACTCGGCGAGCGTTCTTGCTACTGATCCCCTTCGGTGGGGTTTGCTGCTTCATTCTCCAACACATCCAGAGTGACAAGTTTTTTGAGGAAGTCGTCCAGTTGTAATGGTGGAGCGAAGTTTCCAGTTTTGGCTGCTTCGTGAGCTAGGAACCCAAGTTGCTCTATTGAGATCCCGTTTGCTAGATCGGACGCTTTCACTTTGTATTTTCGCTCTAGTTGAATGATGTGGTAAAGGTTGGTTTCAACGATGTAGTCGTCTCCGCCGGTGTTAACTCTTATGGATAGTTTCATGGTTTCCTTTGCACGGTAAAGGTTTGATTAGTTATGGGGCGGTGATGTCGCGTACCCAGGTGCCGTTAGTGAACGACAGCGAAACGACAGCCAATTCTCCGACGGTTGACATGATGGCCTGGTTGGCATCAAGTGTGCAGTTCGTGATCGTGAACTCTGGATTACTGGCGGACTCTGTTGTGCCTGAAGGTGAGACAACGATTACGGCACTTCCAGCGGTTTGAATTGCTGCCATGAGCGTTTCAATTTCGCCTGATCCATATGAGAGGAACAATTCCATCTCAACGGAGACACTTTGCAATCCTTGGACTGCACGTCGGCCTGTATCGCCGAACGCGGTGCTCTCGAGGTACTCGTAGCCGACCGACACGGAACATGACCGGCAATTATCGCTTACGTCATATACGGTTCCGCCTGTGGGGGTGATGTTGATAGTTGCGTTTCCGAGGAATGTTGTAGTAGCCATATTTTTCTCCTGTTATGGGTTTCTTGAAGTTGCCACACGAACGGTGAGGTCGTATGACGGGATGTCTTGTGATCCGATGGTCGTGACAGATGGAGCGCCCGAGATGAGGGAGATCGCGCTGTTCATGATTGTGTCGGCTGTTGTGATGAGGTAGTCCTCGGCGTCGCTGTTTCCTGGGGGAGCTGCGAGGATCCTGAGCCCGAAAGTGATTTCGGCGATGTTGTTGTTAAAGCAGGTAAACGTCGGAGGCTCGACAAAGACTGTCATCGGGCGAGCGTTGCGAGAGTCTGTTACGACTGCAAGCCCGAGTCCCGTGAGCGAGGCCACAAGGGTGCTCTGGGCGCTTGCAAAGATGCCAGTAGCACTCATGCGACTTGGCTCCGATTGACGCCGAGAAGACGGTTGATCTGTCCCATAGATCCGACGGATCCTGGGATGTTCATTGCTTCAAAACTAGCGAAGGAGTCCACGCTTCCGCGCTCTCGATAAAGAGCGCCAGCGAGCATTGTTGTCCCGAGTTTGACGTCCGCGCCTGGGACGGTAGTAAGCGAGTCAAAATAACCTGCTTCCTTACGTCGCCGAAACGCGAACGCGCAACTCGCCTCCGTGCAGGCAGTTACGAAAGCAGTATCGTTTGCGGTAGCGACAGCAATACCGAGCCAGGCAAGGACGTCGGCTGAGACGATCCATTGACAGGTCTGAGTCCATGTGAGCGTCCCCGTAGGAATAGCTGCACTACGTTCCAGATCGTCGCCAGCGTCATAGAAGATGACTTGGTTGCCGATGTAGATGTCGTAGTTGAAAAGCAGGTCGCCTTCTTCGTCAACGCCTATGAAGTAATAAGGGCTGATCGCATAGACGGTGTGAGTGCCGTTCAAGCTGTGGCCTAAGCCTGCGAGCGTGATGCTTTGACCGATACCGATATCCGTGTCCTCGAGAGTTTGCACCACGGCATAGTCATCTAGTCGCTGATGAAAAGTGACTGCGTAAACTGCCATGATGCAAACTTTCTCGGGCGGTGCTTAAGGTTTAGGCCTGTGGGATCTTCATGAACTGGTTAGCGTCAATCATCTTCGGTGCAAAATACCCCCTGAAGGCTATTGTGCGAGAGAGCGTAGATGGATTGTCCAGACTGATTGCCCCCTTCTGCTGCTCATAGCAACGGAAAGCACCGGTAGCTGCTGCACCTACGATTGTGGTCTTTGCTGCGAAGTTGGTATCAACTACGAGGCGCAAACCGAACACGACTGACTCGCGTGAGCCTGGGTTCATTGTGCCAAATGCGTTCATCGGGCCGACCTGTGGGAACAATGGACGATCTGCTGTGTCGCTGAGTTGTCCGAGCTGTGCAAACACATCTGGAGAAACAAAGAGATGATCTGGCAGGTAGTAGCCATTGCTCAAGATGGTTGTCGCGCAAGCGTAAACCTTAGCGATCCAGTCTGCAGGGTCTGTCGTGGCGACGTTGCCTGTGGTCTGTGATGTGCCAGCAAGAAGCGCATCGGCTGCTGCATTATCCGTGGCAAGGGCGTATTTTTTACCCATATCCTCGAGGAGCCCCTGGAGGACTTCTGGCGAAGTCCAGTCAATTGAGGCTTCGGAAACTTCTACGTATCCGCCGTAGATGTCTTTTGTGATTTGGATGTCATCAACAATGAATTGTCCAGCGGTGATGGTGGTGTTTTGTGTTTGTGGGCCACCGATTGAAGTGTGTGTCGTGATTTTTGGAACGATGAACACTTTTCCGCTTTGTGGCATTTGGCGTGCGCCGATTG
>Ga0209086_10004511_pt1 | contig 10313 bp, 9 predicted proteins | sample M_130207_XF_Meta_FD_187312 | JGI IMG/M metagenome (GOLD analysis project Ga0209086, IMG submission 187312) | Freshwater microbial communities from Lake Montjoie, Canada to study carbon cycling - M_130207_XF_MetaG (SPAdes) (version 2) | ecosystem: Environmental > Aquatic > Freshwater > Lake...
TCCACCGTCGGATTGCCCGCTTGATCTGATCAACCCTTGATCTAAGAAAGCTTTGATCTGTTCGGCCGGATTGATGGAGCGGGGTGCTTTCTTACGAGGGTTATGGATTTCTGACGGCACGGAACCCGACGTTGTTGCCGATGCTGTTGCTGTCGGGCGGGTCGTAGTCGCGCCGCGACGCGCGGATGTGGTCGAGGGTGCCGCGCCAGCAGCCGCCGCGCTCCAAACGGACCGAACCAGTCGCGGGTCCTGTGGGGTTGGACACGCTTGCTGATGAATAAGGCCCGTACCAATCCTGGCACCACTCCCAAACATTGCCGATCGTGTCATAAAGTCCAAGCGCATTTGGAAGTTTGGTTGCAACAGCGTGCGTTGTGCCGGCTGAGTTCGAGAGGTACCAGGCAATATCGTTCATCACTCCGTATCGCGCAGTCGTCGTCCCTGCTCGGCATGCGAATTCCCATTCGGCTTCCGTTGGCAAGCGCAAACCAGTCGCACTATTGAAACTTTGAATCGTGTTCCAAGAGACTTGTTCGACTGGGTTGTTCGGCTGACCGCCGAATCCACTCGGATTACTCCCCATCGTTGCCGTCCACTGAGCCTGAGTTACTTCGGTCCTGCCCATGTAAAAAGCATTCGTGAGCGTCACTTGATGCGCAGGGCTTTCATCGCCGAGACAGTCCGTATCTCCAGGACTGCAACCCATCGTGAATATTCCCCTCGGCACCAACAGCATCTCAATGTTCGTTCCGTTGTCTCGCACTCTCCACGCAAAGCCACTTGCCACAATCGCAGCGCGAAGATTCGCATCGGTCACAACCGCAGGATCCGGCGTCCACTCCAGAATCGTTCCCCATGTTGGATTTGGGCAAACTCCCCAAGCGCTCAAGACAATGGCGAGATCATTGCCGTCGACACTGCCATCACCATTGATGTCGCTCTCAACAGAACCTCCCTTTGTTCCCCAGGTGCTCAAGATTTGAGCGAGGTCAACGGCATCAACAAGGCCATCGTGATTTACATCCGCAGCGCACTGAGCCTGCACCGAAGAAGTTGAGAGACCGAAAGTCACAGTGACGGCGGCGACGAGCGAGAGCAGAATGCTTTGCGATTTCATAAATGGAATCCTTTTCAGATGAACTGGAAAGGTCCAGCGGCCTCCAAGGTAACTCAAGGCAGAACAAACTCCTACAGAATAAGCGAGTTTGTTGGTTGTGGAGTTTGGATGCCTGCCAATGGTGCTGAGTGCGTGAGTGTCGTTGTGTGGACTGGACTTCCACTCGAAACACGGACACCTCACCCCACATCTCCCAACCCCAGCGCTTCGCCATACGTTCCCAAAACTCGGCGGCGCAGCAGATGTTCGCCGTCCTGCGCCAACAGCGGACTGCGCTTGATCCAGTCGCTCGCATCCATGCGTGCGCGTTCGAGCAGGCCGAGATCTTTCGTGAGATCCGCGACTTTGAACGGCGGCAAACCGCTTTGTTTCGCGCCGAAAAGTTCGCCGGGACCGCGGATGGCGAGGTCGAGTTCGCTGACGCGAAATCCATCGGTCGTTGATCGAATCGCTTCGATGCGCGCGCGGCCGTCGTCGGTGGTGGGGTCGGCGATCAACACGCACACGCCGCCCTTGGGTCCACGGCCAACGCGTCCGCGCAGCTGATGCAATTGCGCGAGTCCGAAACGATCCGCATGCTCGATGACCATGACGGTTGCGTTGGGAACATCGACGCCGACTTCGATCACCACCGTTGCCACCAGCGCATCGATCTTGCCGGCGCGGAAGCGATCCATGATGTCGTCGCGTTCGTCGGGCTTCATGCGGCCGTGCATCGCCGCGAGCCGAGCGCCCTTGAGCGCGCCTGACTCGAGCTTGGCAAGATGGCTCGCGACATCCTTCAGCCCCATGCCCGATTCCTCGATGGCGGGCACCACGATAAACGCCTGCTCGGCGCGGTCGATGCGCTCCTTCACAAACTTGTATGCATCGTCCGACCGCGACGCACTGAGCACGCGCGTGTGCACGGGCGCGCGGTCCTTGGGTAGATGCTTGATCGTCGACACATCGAGGTCGCCGTAGACCGTGAGCGAAAGCGTGCGCGGAATCGGAGTGGCCGTCATCACCAACATGTGCGGCGTCTGTCCGGCAGGGGATTTGCCGCGCAATTCTGCGCGTTGGGCAACACCGAAGCGATGTTGCTCGTCGACGACCGCAAGCGCGAGCGCGTGGAACCGCACATCGCCGGTTAAAAGCGCGTGCGTTCCAACCACAATGTCGAGTTGCCCGAGTTCAACGAGGTCGCGTATCCGCGCGCGCTCGCCGGTGGCCAGGCTTCCGGTGAGCAGCCCGACGCGCACGGTCGTTCCCGCAAGAAATCGCGAGATCGACGCGAAGTGTTGTTCTGCGAGCAACTCGGTCGGCGCCATCATTGCCGCTTGGTGACGGTTGGTCACCGCGACCAGCATCGCCGCCAGCGCGACCGCCGTTTTTCCCGCGCCCACATCGCCTTGCAGCAGCCGGTTCATCGGCTGCGTTTGCGAAAGGTCGCGTGCGATCTCGTGAAAGGTCTTCAACTGATCAGGCGTGAATTCGTAGGGAAAGCGCGCGAGAATTCCCCGTTCGATCACCGCGCCCATCGGCAGCGCCGGCGCGCCTTGCGCTGAGCGCATGCGTCGCTTGATTGCCACCGCGAGTTGCAGCGTGAGCAGTTCGTCGTAGGCCAGTCGCGTGCGCGCCGCACCGAACGCCGCCTCGTCCTCGGGCGCGTGCATGTCTCGGTAAGCCCGCTTCAGCCCGATCAAACCGCGCTCGAGCAGGAACGCCTGTGGCAGCAGTTCGGCGATCTCCGCGCACGACGCATCAAGCAGTTTCAGGATCGTCTGTTCGATCACCCGCGACGGCAGCGCCTCGCTCGACGGATACACCGCTCGCATCCGGCCAGCGCGCGCGGCAGGGGCGTTGCCTTCGACGACCTCCGTCCATTTGGGATTGACGATCTCGAGATACCCATGCTCGAGTTTCGCCTTTCCCTCGACGATTCCCTGCCTTCCCGGATGCAGCTTGGTGCGCATCCACGGCATGTTGAAGAAGACCAGGCGGGCGTTGCCGGTGCCATCGTCGATGGTGGCCTCGATTTTCGGCCGCTTGCCGAAGGAGCTGCGCGAGGCAGCCACCGTTGCCCGCACCGCGATGTTCGCCGACTTCTCCGCGTCAGGCTTCGCGGCCAGGGCGGCGATGTGCGAGGCGATGGTGTCCTCGCCGTGCTCGACCTCGACGCGAAACGGGAAGTGGTGGATCAGATCGCTGACCGTGCGAATTTCGAGCCCATGAAACGCCCGTGCCCGCAGCGTGGTCACGCCTGCGACCGACTCGATTGGACTCGCGAGGATGTCAGTTCGCTCCACCATCCTGACCTTTCTGATCGTCTGTTGCATCGCCGCCGCAGCGTCCATTGCTTCGTACTATACGAACCCGTGAAGCGTCCCCCGTTCGATCCTCTGCGTGCACGCGGCGATTCCTTCGCTGGTGGTCTCTTTGATTCGACGCCGGTTGCGCCCGTGTCTGCTGCTGCATCCGTCTCTCCATCAGTGCCTCCATCAGCGCCTCCATCAGTGCCTGCATCAGCGCCCGCGCCTCCCTCGCCAGCGCCAGCGCAAACTGCCTCCGTCGCTGCTGCGCCCAACGATCTCAGCGTTACTCAATTCAACGAGCTGATCAGTCGCACGCTTGAGGACGGCATGCGCGGATCGTTTCGGGTGCAGGGCGAAATCGCCAACATATCCAAGCGCGGACATTGGTATTTCTCGGTGAAGGATGCGGGCGCGGTGCTGAGTTGCGTCATGTGGCAGTCCGACGCTGCGCGTACCGCCTATGACCCGCGCGAGGGCGATGGCGTGGTGGTGACTGGCCGGATCAAGCACTACGCGCCGCAGGGAAAGACGCAGCTTTACGCTTCCAAAATCGAGCCGCAAGGCGTGGGCGCGCTCGAGCAGCGTTTCCAGCAACTCGTGCGCGAGCTGCGCGGGCTCGGCTATTTCGATGAGTCGCGCAAGAAGCCGCTGCCCGAGTTTCCCCGTCGCGTTGCGGTCATCACCAGCAAGACCGGTGCGGCGTTGCAGGATGTTCTCAAGACCGCGGCCGAGCGCTGTCCCGCCGTCGAGTTCATCGTCATCGATGTGCGAGTGCAGGGCGACGGCGCGGCGGAAGAGGTGGCGCGCGCGCTGCGGGCGATCAATCGGATGGCTGAGCGCATGGCCATTGACGCGGTGATCGTGACCCGCGGTGGCGGATCGCGCGAAGACTTGTGGGCTTTCAATGAGCGGGTTGTTGCCGACGCTGCGTTTGCGCTGAGGGTTCCGCTGGTCGCCGCCATCGGCCACGAGGTCGATACCAGCGTTATCGAATTGGTCGCCGATCAGCGCGCCAGTACGCCCACCCAGGCGGTGATGAAACTTCTGCCCGATCTCGCATCGCTCGCCGAGCGTCGCGGCCGCATCGCTCATGATCTTCGCAACGCCATGCGCTGGGCGATGCAGGCCAAACGCGAGCATCTCGCCGAACTCGCCGCATCATCGGCGCTCGAGTCGCCCGCGTTGCGATTGGCCCACCTGCGCGCACGACTCGCCGGTTTCGAGGCCCGCTCTCGCTCCGCGATGGGCGCAATTTTGGTCGACGAGCGGCGAAACCTCGATGCCGTCGCCGCGCGCCTCATCGCCAACACGCCCGCCGCCCGCGCCGCCGCCGCCCGTGCCGCCTTGGCCGCGCTTCGTCCACGACTGGCGCGCGCGATCGCCAACGCCCTCGGCCAATCCCGCCGCGACACCATCAATCTCGAGCGTCGCCTGCGCTCGGCTGGCCCCGCCGAAACGCTCAGTCGCGGCTACGCCATCGTCACGACCGCCGATGGTTCGCTGTTGCGCTCCATCGCCGTTGCGCCTGTGGGCACGGTGCTCAACCTACAACTGTCCGACGGCAACCTGCCGGTGCGCGTCGAGATTCCCGAAGCTCTGCGAAAGAAGAAGGACGCCTAACTATGGCCAAGAAGCCCGCATCCACTGATTCAAACCCCGCCGCCGAACTTTCCAGCGATCCCAGCATCGCCCGCCTCGGCTACGAAGACGCGATCCGCGAGCTCGAACACCTCGTCGAATCTATCGAGCGCGGCGATGTCGGGCTCGAAGCCAGTCTCGCCGCCTACAAGAAGGGCGAGCAACTGCTGCGTCACTGCAAGGGCCTGCTCGACCGCGCCGAACTCACCGTGCGCGAAATGTCGCTTGCGGAAGCGGAGCAGTCAGCCGGCTGATCGCACGCGAGTAGGCGCGCAGGTTTATGCGTCCGTCGTAAAAACGCCGAAGCACGCGCTCTGCGTCGAACCCCGTTAGCCCACCCATGAACAGCCCCGACATGAACATCCTCTTCGCACAGTGGGCACCGACGCTGATCGGTGGCGTGTTCGTCTTTATGTTCGGCGCGTGTGTCGGAAGCTTCCTCAACGTGCTGGTCTGGCGCCTGCCCACCGGTCAGTCGGTCGTCACGCCGCCATCACGCTGCCCGATTTGCGGCCACAAACTCGGCTGGCGCGAGAATCTTCCCATCCTCGGTTGGTTCATCCTGCGCGGGCGCTGCAAGGCGTGCAAGCAGCACATCAGCTTCCAATACCCAGCGGTGGAGTTCCTGGTGGCGGCGCTGTTTTTGGTGACTTATCTCGTCCTCTACGCGCCACTTGACCGCGCGGGCGGCGCCTTTTTCCATGATGCCGCCAGCGACTGGTGGCGTCTGCAGGGATTTCAGTGGTCGTGGCCGGCGTTCATCGTCGTGCTGATCGCGATCTCCGGTCTCGTGGCCATGACCATCGTCGATGCCAAGTCGATGCTGATCCCCGTTGAGATTCCAACCGGTGTCACCATCATCGCCTTTGCGGGCTGGCTCGGCCAAGGCTTCATGCCTGAGTCGCGGATCCTGCGCGATTCGATGCCGATTCCCGTTGCCAGTTGGACGGTGACCTTTGCCGCTGTCGGCATGTTGCTGGGCCTGGGTGTTTCGCGTTGGCTGGTTTCGACCGGCCGCTTGCGCCACGGTTTTTCCGATTGGAACGAGTTCGTCAAAGAGGGCGACGATGGCAGCGCCTACCCGCACGCACGACGGGAAATGCTCGTCGAATGCGCGTTCCTCATCCCCGGATTTGCGGGCGCGGGCCTTGCTTGCGTGATCGCGGGTCTGCTGGGTTACACATCGTCGTCGGTGGTTTGCCAACCGATGACGCTGCTCGGCGGCTCGATGCTCGGTTGGCTCGTCGGCGGCGGGTTGGTTTGGGGTGTGCGCATTCTGGGCAGCCTCGCCTTCGGTCGCGAAGCAATGGGCCTCGGCGATGTGCACCTTCAAGCAGCGGTCGGAGCGGCGTTGGGGTGGAAAGTGGCATTGCTGGCCTTCTTCGTCGCGGTATTCATCGCAATTCTTTGGGCGATCGGCGCGCTCATCCTGCGCCGATTCGCGACCTTCTTTCAGCGCGAGATTCCCTTCGGTCCTCACCTCGCGGCGGCGGCGATCCTGTTCGTGATCGCTCGCGGGCCACTGGTCGGGACGATCGACGCCTTCGCGCGCGGACTTCAGGTCGCCGTCGAGTCCATCAGCGGTCCGCTGCCTGAACAGGGGAGCACCGTCGAGGGCAAGAAAAAATCCGTCAGGATGCCTCCGGCAGAACTTGCGCGTCCGAGCGATCGGCGGTGAAATGCGCTCGCGTTGGTCGCCAGGCTGAAGATGGATCTTCGGCAGACCACGCACTCACTGGAAGGGACGCCACCCATGCTCACATCGATACTCTGCAAGTTGAACGCTCCTGTTGTTTCCATGGCCGCGCTGCTTGCAACGAGCTTCCTGCTCGTCGGCTGCGACGGAGCTAAGAAGGAAGTCTCACTCCTGAAAGAGGAGAACTCGCAGCTGACCATGCAGCTCGACGAAACCCGCACCGCCCTTGACGGCGAGATGAAGGAGCGTCGTCGGCTTGAGCAAGATCTCGCCAACCTGAAGAAGGCGCCAGTCGCGGCGCCCGTTGAGGCAGTGGTGGTGGTTGAGACCGCGCCTGCCGCCCAGCCAGCGACCATGGTCGACCTCGGGCCCGATGTCACCATCGAGCACCGCGACGGCGCACTCGTGCTGACCATCGCCAGCGATGTCCTCTTCGACTCCGGCGAGGCAAATCTCAAGACCAGCGCGAAGAAGACGCTCGACAAGGTTGTCAGCGAGATCAAGAAGAAGTTCCCCGAGAAGCAGCTGCGCGTTGCTGGATTCACCGACCAGGATCCGATCAAGTCGAGTTCGTACAAGACCAACTACCACCTCGGATTCGACCGCGCGTACAACGTCTCGAAGTATCTCGAGACCAAGGGCATCGACAAGGATCGTCTCGAGCGTCTCTCCTACGGTGACGAGCAGCTCAAGAAGTCCAAGAAGGAATCGCGCCGCGTGGAAATCGCCATCGTCGGCGCTGATGCCTGATCATGACCTGATCATGCTCTGATCATGCTCTGATCATGCTTTGATCATGGCACGCTCATCGCACCGACCCAAAGAAAGACCCCGCTCAAAAGGCGGGGTCTTTCATTTCGTTCGTTGATTCATGCGCGCGTCAGCTCGCCAGCATCGCAACCCGCAACTCAGTTGGAGAGAAACTCCACGCCTAAGCCTTCGGCGCGAATCTTGTCGAGCAAGAGATTGAGCTTGATCAAGGCGTCGTCGAGTCGCTTGGCCGCATCGGAAAGCCCTTCATACAGCGCGGGATCTTGCATCAGTCGTCCCATGGTTCCCTTGCCGCTGCGCGCGGCAATCAAGACTTGCTCAAGTTCTTGCAGCGTTCCGCTGGCGCGGTCGAGCACGGGAAGCGCGCTCGCACGCAGCGATGCGGCGTCGGCGGCGAGCGAGTCGGCCAGCGCACCGATGCGGTTGGCCGACAAGGTCGCGTCGCGCATGAGGTCGCTCGCGCCATGAGCAGCGTCGCGGATGTCCGTGCGCAGTTGCTCGTCGTTCATCCATTCCTGCGCAATCTTGAGTGCCGCGTCGGCAGAGGTCAGCGTGTCGTTGAGTTTGCGCATCGCGCCGCGCAGGCTCTCGGGATTAGGCGTCTGGCCATCGGGCGTCGGCTCGACGAGCGAGTTGAGGTTTTTCGCGAGCTTGGCGATTTCGGTAAAGCTCGCCATCAGCGGGCCAATGCGCTCATCGAGTTGGCGCAGCACGCTTCCTTCGATGGATTGCACGCGTCCACGCAGCAGCGTTTCGCGATCGCGCGGATAGGTTCGCGCGGGAGTTGCCAGCGGCAGGGTGGCGGTGAGTTCGAGTCGCGCGCCGCTGCCCAACAACGACGCTTGCACGCTTGCGGTGCTCGGCTCAGGAATGCGAACGGCATCATCGATCGCCGCGATCACCAGCACCGGCTGGGTTGGATCGGCCCAGAATTCGACATCCTCGATCGCGCCCACGGGCACGCCGTTCAGCGTCACCAGACTTCCACGGCGCAAGCCGCCCGCCTCGTTGAACGCAACTTTGAGCTGCCAACGCTTGGCGAGCATCGGCTCGATTTCGCCAAAGAGGAACAGCAGCGCGCCGCCCGCGCCGAGGGCGCCGATGGTGCAGACTCCGACCATGATGTTGCGTACACGCTCTCTCATTGCGAACCTCTGAAATCAATGTCTTCCGATCCGACCGAGCGGATGGCACGGAGTTCTTCCTCACTGGCCTCGCCGCGGAGAAACCGCCGCACCACCGGATCGGCAGAGTTCCGGAATTCCTCGGGCGTCCCCTCGAGAACGACCCGTCCTTCGTGCAGCATCACCATGTGATCGGCAACCTTAAACGCGCTGGCCAGATCGTGGGTGACCACGATACTCGTCACATCGAGCTGCTGCTTGAACTTGAGAATGAGTTCGTTGATCACATCGGCGCGGATTGGGTCGAGCCCAGTCGTCGGCTCGTCGTAGAGCACGACCTTGGGCCGCAGCACCACCGCGCGCGCGAGCGCCACCCGCTTCTGCTGACCGCCCGAAAGTTCCGAAGGATTGCGGCGGTACACATTCTCGAGTCCGACCAGCCGCAGCACATAGCGCACCCGAGTTTCCTCGTCGTATGGTCGTCCGCCTTCTTGCTCGCGCAGCGCAAACGCGATGTTGTCGGCAACCGACATCGAGTCGAAGAGCGCGCCGTGCTGGAACAGAAAGCCAAACTGCCGACGGATCGGCGCAAGTCGCCGCTCCGAAAGCATGTCGACGCGCTCGTTCTCGTAGAACACGCGCCCTTTGTCGGGCCGCAGTAGCCCGATGAGGTGCTTCAGCATCACGCTCTTGCCGCAGCCCGAGGGCCCGAGCACCACGGTCGTCTTTCCGCGCGGAAACGCCAGCGAAATTCCGCGCAGCACCCGATGGCGCCCGAAGCTCTTGAAGAGCTCCTCGATCCGAACCGGCGCGTCGATCGCCGGCGCGGTTTGTTGATGCTGTCCCTCTGCTACGGGCATCCCCGTATGATCGGCACTCATGCCCAATCCGCAAGTCGGGAATCCGCGCGTTCAGGTGACCCACACCGGTCCAGTCTTTCGCGTCGAGCGCATGGAGTTCGACGCCGACGCGACCGGTGCGGCGCGCACCAAGGATGTGGTTCGCCACCCCGGCGCCGTCACCGTAATCGCCGTCCGTGACGATGGCATGTTGATTCTCATCCGCAACCGCCGGATCGCCGTCGACCGTTGGCTCGTCGAGTTCTGCGCGGGAAAGCTCGAGAAGGGCGAGGATCCCGCCCTCGCCGCCGCGCGCGAACTTGAGGAGGAGACGGGCTACCACTGCGCGCGCATCGAGAAACTGGGCACATTCTTCACTTCGCCCGGCTTCACCGACGAAATCATGCATGTCTTTCTGGCCACCGGCCTCACGCCCATACCCCAGCGCCTCGAGCCTGGCGAGGAGATCGAGGTGGTCGAGTGGACCGAGGCCGACCTACGCGCAGCGATTTCCGCGGGGGAGATTCTCGACGGAAAGACATTGGGCGCCTACCTTCTCTGGTCGATGAAGCGTCCGCCCGCAAGCGGGGCCGTCGGTGCAACTTCAGCAGCAGGGTCGGGGAAGGATCGTCCATGAGCGATTGGAACGAAGCAGACGAGCGGGAGCGGCCTTCGGGTTTCGGCGGCGATTGGCGCGGTGCGCGTCCATCGTTCGACGACCCGATGTCGTGGTCGTTCGCCATCATGCGGGTGGCGGGAATCACCGTTCGCCTGCATGTCTTCTTCCTGGTCTTTGTGCTGGTCGTCCTCTCACACGCCGCCAGCGTGAGCACC
>Ga0209086_10004513_pt1 | contig 10312 bp, 9 predicted proteins | sample M_130207_XF_Meta_FD_187312 | JGI IMG/M metagenome (GOLD analysis project Ga0209086, IMG submission 187312) | Freshwater microbial communities from Lake Montjoie, Canada to study carbon cycling - M_130207_XF_MetaG (SPAdes) (version 2) | ecosystem: Environmental > Aquatic > Freshwater > Lake...
ACACGAACCGAGGGGTCCAGCGGATGGTTCAAGGAACCGGAAGTCACAGTGTCATCACCTTGTCTAGTTGGACACTGAATTTATCAGCGAACCAATGCCTTCGATACGCACCTCGACCGTGTCCCCCGCGTGCAATGTTGAGACACCAGCAGGGGTCCCGGTCAAGATCACATCGCCAGGCAGCAACGTCATGATGCGCGATGTGTACGCAACAAGGTCGGCCACGGAGAACACCATCTCGCTGGTGCGTCCGTCTTGGGCTACTCGATCATCAATGTGACATGAGACTGCTAGGTCAGCGGGATCCAGCCTTGTTTCAATCCACGGACCTAGCGGGCAGAACGTGTCAAAGCCCTTCGCGCGACTCCACTGGCCATCACTTCGCTGCAGGTCCCGAGCAGTAACGTCATTGGCGCAGGTGTACCCGAGGATCACTTCATGGGCTCGTTCCGCAACAACGTCCTTACACAAACTGCCGATCACCACGGCTAGCTCGGCTTCGTGCTGCACATCACTTGACAGTTCCGGCAGGCGAATGACATCGCCAGGCCCAGCCACCGATGTTGAGGGCTTGAGGAACATCAAGGGTTCCTTCGCCACCTCATTTCCCAATTCCGCTGCGTGCTCGGCATATGTGCGGCCGAAGGCACATATCTTTGACGGTAAAACTGGCGACAGCAAACGAACTGCCGGCAGGGGCAGTCGCTTGTCGGTCAATTCGATGTCGCCAAAGGGATGGTTCTTGATGATCGCGATCTCTAGGGCCTCAAGGGGACCAGTGGGATCACCCTCGACCACCCCGTAGCCAACGACGCCTTCGAATGCAAAGCGAGCGATGCGCACTCACTGACTCCTGTCAATAGGTGGTGCTGGGAATTACGCCGTCGGAGCAACGATTTGATGCATCCAACCATGCGGATCCGGACGGGAGCCATGCTGGATTTGTAAGAGCTCGTCGCGCAGTTGCAACGTCACTGGTCCCGATTGACCAGCACCTACTTCCCACGTGGCATCCGTTGATTTGACTTTGCCAACCGGGGTAATCACTGCAGCGGTTCCACAAGCAAAGACTTCAGTAATGTCTCCCGAGGCATTCCCCTCGCGCCATTGATCCACATTGATGCGCTCTTGCCCAACGGCATAACCCAAATCCTGGGCTACCTGGAGCAACGATTCGCGCGTCACTCCCGGTAGCAAAGAACCGGTCAATGGCGGCGTCGTAATCCGAGCCGAGTCTCCGGATCCATGAACGAAATACAAGTTCATGCCACCCATTTCCTCGATCCAATAGCGTTCTATCGCATCGAGCCACACGACCTGATCGCACTGGTTATCGATGGCTTGAGCTTGAGCAAGCAATGACGCGGCATAGTTACCCGCACACTTGGCTTCGCCGGTTCCACCTGGAGCTGCGCGCACATACTCCTTGGATAACCAGACGTCGACCGGCTTGACTCCGCCGGGGAAATAGGCGCCAGCAGGGGACGCAATGAGGAGGAAGAGATATTCATTGGCTGGACGAACACCCAAGCCGACTTCAGTGGAGAACATAAAGGGTCGCAAGTACAACGACTTTTCGATGTCGTCAGGAACCCACTCCTGATCTACCGTCACCAGAGTCTTGATGGCCTCAATAAAGAGCTCCTCAGGAAGCCCGGGCATTGCCAATCGCGCTGCACTGCGCTGAAAACGGCGTGCATTTTCCAAGGGCCGGAATGTGGCGATGGATCCATCGACGCGTCGGTAGGCCTTTAAGCCTTCGAAAACCGACTGACCGTAGTGGATCGAGTTCGTGGCCGGGTCCATGGTGATCGGTCCGTAGGGAACCAGTTCGGCTTCGTGCCAGCCCCGATCAACGGTCCACTTGATCTGCACCATGTGATCGGTGAAGTACTTGCCAAAGCCGGGGTTTTCTAAAATCGCCTGACGATCTGCACTTGAAACCGGCGAGCGCGACAGCGATCGAGGAATTTCCAACGTCATATCTGCCATCCTAACTAGCGTTTATGACGTCAGCGGCGATCGCATCACCGATCTGAGACGTCTTGCGAACGCCCAGGTTGACTCGATCAAAGAGATCCTTGGAGACAGCCTGCTCGACGAGGGCAGCAGCTTCGGGGTGATCAAGGTGATCCAGCAACAAACTCAAAGACAAGATCGATGCCGTTGGGTCCGCCTTTTGTTGTCCGGCAATGTCAGGTGCTGAACCGTGAACGGGTTCGAACATCGAGGGGTTGCGACGGCTTTCATCGATGTTTCCTGAGGCGGCTAGACCAATTCCGCCAGCCACAGCAGCGCCCACGTCAGTAATGATGTCGCCAAAAAGATTGTCGGTGACGATGACATCGTATTTTTCTGGGGCGGTGATGAAGAACATGGCGGCGGCATCGACATGTTGGTAATCAACTCGAACATCAGGAAATTCCTTCGCCACATCATTGACGATCCGTTGCCACATCGAACCTGCGTGGACCAAGACATTTGCCTTGTGAACCAAAGTCAAATGCTTGCGACGCAGCATGGCACGACGGAAGGCATCGCGAACAACACGTTCAACGGCATAGGCCGTATTGATGCTCTCTTCAATAGCGACCTCATGCTCTGAACCGACGCGCACTGCCCCACCAGCTCCAACATAAGGGCCTTCGGTGCCTTCGCGAACAACGACGATGTCGCAGCGCTCAGGAGTAAGCCCAGCGATCGGGGTCGACATCCCCGGATACAACTTGATCGGTCGCAAGTTCACATGATGGTGAAGCGCAAAGCGCAACTTCAGCAACATCCCACGTTCGAGCAGCCCAGGGGGAACACGAGGATCCCCAACGGCACCAAACAAAATCGCATCGTGTTCGCGCAATTCATCAATCACAGATTCGGGGAGCACTTCACCAGTGCGGTCATACATGCGCCAGCCGAGGTCATATTCCTTCAACGTGAAGGTTAAACCGCATTGAGCCGCAACTGCTTCAAGCACCTTTAACGCTTCAGGCGTGACTTCTTGCCCGATGCCATCACCAGAGGCGACCGCCAACGAAATCTGGGTACTCATATGCAAAACCCTTCAAAAAAAATTAAGCGTCAATAAAATCAACGGTGCAACCGGTAGTAGCACCTACGCCGGCAACGATTTGCGTGACCACAGAAGAATCAATGGCTTCGTCAATAGTAAGGACGACCAACGCCTGCTCGCCCTCAGCGCGCCGACTGACCTGCATGCCCGCGATGTTGACTTTGGCGTCAGCCAGGATTCCCCCCAAGTAGCCCACCACTCCTGGGCGGTCAGCGTAGGTGAAGAACGCGATGTGCTCAGCCAAAAGGACGTCCACGTGGAAGCCATTGATTTCCACGATCTTTTCGCGCTGGCGGGTACCGGCCAACGTTCCTGCCACGGACACCAAGGTGCCATCAGCAAGAGCCGCCTTAACCCGGACCAAGTTTTTAAAGTCAGGACTGTCCGGCGAGGAAGACAAGGAAACATCAACGCCCTTTTCGGTGGCCAACAACGGTGCGTTGACATAAGACACTGGCTCATCGCTGAGGTCGGCGAACAAACCCTTTAGTGCCGACAACTCAAGCACCGCGGTGTCTTGGTCACTGATTTCGCCCAGGACTTCGACTTCAACAGTGGCAGGGATGCCAGCAGCTAGCGCGGTGGCGATGCGGCCCAACTTCTCGACCAACGGCAAGAACGGACGAACGTCTTCAGGAACCGATCCACCTTGCACATTGACCGCGTCCGGCACCAGCTCGCCAGCCAAAGCCAACCGGACGGACTTCGCGACGGCAATGCCCGCCTTCTCTTGGGCTTCATCGGTGCTAGCACCCAAGTGCGGAGTAACCACAACGTTGTCCAACGTGAACAACGGTGAGTCCGTACAGGGCTCAGTGGCAAACACGTCCACACCGGCTGAATGCACGCGACCATCACGCAAGGCTTCAAACAAAGCGGTTTCATCCACGATGCCACCACGCGCTGCGTTGACGATGACCACGCTGGGCTTGACCTTGGTCAACGCCTCGGCGCCGATCAGGCCAACGGTCTCTGGCGTCTTGGGCAAGTGAACGGTGATGAAGTCAGCGGTGGTAAGCAGCTCATCAAGTTCGACCATGCGAACGCCCAGTTGGGCCGCGCGGGCCGGCTGAACGTAAGGGTCATAGGCGATCAATTCCACGCCGAAAGCGGCCAAGCGCTGCGCGACCAGAATGCCGATCCGGCCTAAGCCCACAACGCCTACGACTTTGTCAGCCACTTCAATACCGGTGTACTTGCTGCGCTTCCACTGACCGTTCTTCAAAGCAGCGTCAGCCTGTGGGATGTTGCGCGCGGCTGCCAAGAGCAAGGCCACGGCCAATTCCGCGGCCGAACCGATGTTGGAAGTCGGTGCATTCACGACCATGACGCCGGCTTGGGTTGCTGCCTTGACGTCAACGTTGTCCAGACCCACACCTGCGCGCGCCACTACTTTCAACTTGGTGGCAGCGGCTAACGCTTCGGCGTCGACCTGAGTGGCACTACGCACCAAGATCGCGTCAACATCAACGATGCTGCTGAGCAGTTGGGAACGGTCAGCGCCGTCACAGTGACGCACCTCAAAATCGGGACCCAGGGCCTCGATCGTGGCCGGCGAAAGTTCTTCAGCAATCAGGACGACAGGCTTGGACACTGAGATTCCTTAGCGGGGTGGGAAACGTACGCGAATAATCCCATCCTACTTAAGGCCACCACGAGCGAGCCTGTGGGGAATACCTGCGCGAATTAGCGCGTGGCAGTGCCTTCAACGTAGTCCGAGTCGCCGGATTGAACCCATGACATCAGGGCGCGAAGGTCGCGGCCTGTCGCCTCAATCGGGTGCTGCTCGCCCTTGGCCCGCAGTGCCTTGAACTCCGGAGCACCAGCATCTTGGTCAGCGATAAAGCGCTCGGCAAATGCACCGTTTTGAATGTCGGTGAGGACAGCCTTCATGTTGGCCTTCACACTCTCGTCAATCACGCGTGGCCCCGACACATAGTCGCCGTATTCCGCGGTGTCTGACACAGACCAACGCTGCTTGGCGATGCCGCCTTCATACATCAGGTCAACGATGAGCTTGAGTTCGTGCAAGCACTCAAAGTAGGCAACTTCTGGCTGGTAGCCGGCTTCAATCAGTGTCTCAAAGCCATACATCACCAACTGTGATGCGCCACCGCACAGAACAGCCTGCTCACCGAACAAGTCGGTTTCGGTCTCTTCGGTGAAGGTGGTCTTGATGCCACCGGCACGCAATCCACCGATGCCCTTGGCATAGGACAGGGCCAACTCCCACGCATTTCCCGTTGCGTCTTGCTCAACGGCAACTAGAACGGGAACGCCTCGGCCCGCAACATATTCGCGACGCACGAGGTGACCTGGGCCCTTGGGAGCAACCATGGCGACATCGACATCGGCTGGGGGCTTGATGTACCCATAACGAATGTTGAAACCGTGACCGAAGAAGATCGCGTCCCCGGCTTTGAGGTTGGGCTCAATCGATTCGGCATAGAGGCGACGCTGCGCGGGGTCTGGTGCGAGCACCATGATCAAGTCGGCTTCAGCAGCTGCTACAGCAGGAGTGACGACGCGCATTCCTTCGGCTTCTGCTTTGGCGCGTGACTTGGAACCTTCTGGCAATCCCACCCGAACGTCCACACCGGAGTCGCGCAGGGAGAGCGCGTGAGCGTGGCCCTGGCTGCCGTAACCCAAAATGGCGACCTTGCGACCTTGAATGATCGACAAGTCTGCATCTTTATCGTAAAACATTTCAGCCACGGTCTAACTCTCCTGATGTGTTGGGACGTTCTACTTACGTCGGGTCTACGGTACGCGGACTGCGATCACTGATGGAGCGCGCCCCCCGGCCGATCGCCACCATGCCTGATTGCACAAGTTCCTTGACCCCAAACGGCTCAAGAACACGAAGCAGCGCATCAAGTTTGTCCACACTGCCGGTGGCTTCAATGGTCACCGCATCGGATGACACATCAACGACTTTGGCGCGAAACAACTGAACGGTTTCGAGGATGTGCGAGCGGGTTTCGATATCAGCTCGCACCTTGACCAACAACAATTCACGCTCAACAGCCATTGCAGGGTCGAGTTCAACGATCTTGATGACATTGACCAGCTTGTTGAGCTGCTTGGTGACTTGTTCTAACGGAAGGTCCTCAACATTGACCACGATCGTCATACGTGAAACTTCCGGAGATTCCGTTGGTCCTACAGCCAAGGAATCAATGTTGAATCCGCGGCGAGAGAACAACGAAGACACTCGAGCCAAAACACCAGGGGTGTTCTCTACTAATACTGAAAGTGTGTGTCGACTCATGTCAGTCCTCTCGATCCCAGACCGGAGCAGCATCGCGAGCCGCCAAGATGTCGTCATTGCTGGTACCAGCAGCAACCATCGGCCACACCATGGCATCTTGGTGGACCACGAACTCCACGACAACTGACTTGTCGTTAATCCCCATTGCTTTTTCAATCGCCGCGTCAACTTGATCCGGGCTGGTCACACGAATGCCTTCGCAGCCATAGGCGTCAGCCAACTTCATATAGTCGGGGATGCTCTTTGAACCAAGGTCGGTCTCGGAGTAGCGCTCGTTGTAGAACAAGGTCTGCCACTGGCGCACCATGCCCAACGTGCCGTTATTGATCAAGGCCACCTTGATGGGAATGTCGTTCACCGAGCAGGTAGCGAGTTCCTGGTTGGTCATCTGGAAGCAACCGTCACCATCAACTGCCCATACGGTCGCATCCGGACGGCCCACCTTGGCTCCCATGGCTGCCGGAATGGCATAGCCCATCGTTCCAGCACCACCAGAGTTCAACCAAGTCCGTGGATTTTCGTACTTGATAAATTGTGCAGCCCACATTTGGTGTTGACCCACACCTGCGGTGTAAATCGCTTCGGGGCCGGCAATGGCTCCCAGTCGTTCAATCGCATACTGCGGTGAAAGCTCGCCATCAGGTGCTGGCGCATACCCCAGGGGATACACATCCAGCCAATCTTCCAACTGCTTCCACCAGCCGCCAATGTCACCATGGTGGCCTGCCTCATGCTCAGCCTTGATGGCGAGAACGAGTTCAGCGATCACTTCGCGGGCATCTCCCACAATCGGAACATCGGCATGACGCAACTTACCGATTTCGGCTGGGTCAATGTCGGCGTGAATGATCTGTGCATACGGAGCGAAGCTGTCGATCTGACCAGTGACTCGGTCATCAAAACGAGATCCGAGCGCAATGAGCAGGTCTGACTTTTGAAGTGCCGCAACAGCGGCCACCGTTCCGTGCATGCCGGGCATACCGAGGTGTTGTGGGTGCGAGTCAGGGAATGCACCGCGTGCCATCAGCGTGGTCACCACGGGAATGCCCGTAAGCGCGGCTAATTCCAACAGTTCACGGTGGGCGCCAGCTTTAATCACACCGCCGCCGACGTACAACACGGGCTGGCGAGCAGCCACGATCATCGCTGCGGCTTCGCGTACTTGCTTGGAGTGCGGCTTGGTCACCGGGTGGTAGCCAGCCAGGTCGAGCACCTCAGGCCAATTAAATGTTGTCTGTGCTTGCAAAGCATCTTTAGCTACGTCAACCAACACGGGACCTGGACGTCCAGTGCCAGCAATGTGGAATGCCTCGGCCACTGCGCGCGGAATATCGGCCGCATCGGTGACTAAGAAACTGTGCTTGGTGATCGGCATCGTGATACCGCGAATGTCAGCTTCTTGAAATGCATCCGTGCCGATGAAGTAACTGGGGACCTGGCCGGTAATTGCCACCAACGGGACCGAGTCCATGTACGCATCAGCTAACGGGGTCACCAAGTTGGTTGCACCCGGACCAGAGGTGGCCATACACACGCCGACCTTGCCGGTGGCAGTGGCATAGCCTTCGGCAGCGTGACCGGCGGCTTGTTCGTGACGGACCAGAATGTGGCGAACTTGGGCCGAGTCCATCAAGGGGTCATAGGCAGGCAAGACAGCGCCGCCAGGAATACCAAAGATGGTGTCGACACCAGCGAACTCCAATGAGCGGATCAGGCTCTGAGCTCCGGTCAACTGCTCGGTCATTAACGGTCCTTTTCGGGGGAAGAGTGAGGGATAAAACAAAACCCCTCGGACCATCAGGTCGGCGAGGGGCGCGTGTCGGTTGACGGCTCGGTCAAACGACACGCCCGCTAACTACAACACTGGTCTTCAACACCCCACCAGCCTGACGCATAAACAGTGTATTCGTCAAGACCTAGGCACAACGAACCCGCCTGCCTAGTGGCAGACGGCTCCGTAGGCGGCCGAGCCCACCAATTTGGCGTACTTGGCCAGGACTCCCCGCTCATGCTTGGGAGCAGGAGCGGTCCAAGCGGCCTTGCGAGCCTGGAGCTCAGCCTCATCGATGACCACATCAATGGTGCGATCGGCCACATTGACCACGATCTTGTCGCCGTCTACGACAAAGGCAATAGGACCACCGTCGGCTGCTTCAGGCGCCACGTGTCCGATACACAGGCCCGTGGTTCCGCCACTAAAGCGTCCATCGGTGAGCAGCAAGACATCTTTGCCCAAGCCCGCGCCCTTTATGGCAGCGGTGATGGCCAGCATCTCGCGCATACCCGGTCCACCCTTGGGTCCTTCGTAGCGAATGACCACCACATCACCGGCAGTGATCGTGCCCGCCTCCAGCGCATCCATCGCGGCACGTTCGCCGTCAAAGACGCGTGCGGTGCCTTCAAAGACCTCAGCATCAAAACCGGCGGTCTTTACGACGGCTCCTTCAGGAGCTAACGATCCGTGCAAGATGGACAGACCACCCGTGCGGTGAATCGGCTTGTCCATCGCGCGCAAAATTTCACCATCGAGGTCAGGCGGTGCAATGTGTGCCAAGTTTTCGGCCATCGTCTTACCAGTAACCGTCAGAACATCACCGTGCATCAGGCCCGCGTCCAGCAGTGCCTTCATGACCACGGGAACACCACCGACACGGTCAATGTCGGTCATGACGAAGCGTCCAAACGGCTTCACGTCGGCCAAGTGCGGAACCTTGTCACCGATGCGGTTGAAGTCGGCCAAACTCAGTTCAACGCGCGCTTCATTGGCAATCGCCAACAGGTGCAGGACCGCATTGGTGGAACCGCCAAGGGCCATCAGGACCGCAATCGCATTCTCAAAAGCCGGCTTGGTCATGATGTCGCGCGAGGTGATGCCCTGGCGCAACATCTCAACCACCGCTTCACCTGAGGCCACAGCAAATCCATCGCGGCGGCTGTCCACCGCTGGCGGTGCTGCGCTGCCAGGCAAGGACATTCCCAGAGCTTCTCCGATAGATGCCATGGTGTTGGCGGTGTACATGCCACCGCAGGCGCCTTCACCGGGGCAAATTGCGCGTTCAATGGCATCGACTTCGTCGCGTGTAATCAAGCCGCGCGCACAAGCACCAACTGCTTCAAAGGCATCAATGATCGTGACGTCGCGGTCGTTGTAACGACCGGGCATTGTCGAACCGGCATAGAGCAGCACCGACGCCACGTCGATACGAGCAGCAGCCATCAACATTCCGGGCAATGACTTGTCACAACCAGCAAGGACGACCATGCCGTCAATGCGCTCGGCTTCCATGACTGTCTCGACCGAGTCGGCGATCACTTCACGTGAGACCAAGGAGAAGTGCATTCCCTGGTGACCCATGGAGATGCCATCGGAGACCGAGATGGTGCCGAACTCCATGGGGAATCCCCCACCGTCAAAAACACCTTGCTTGGCAGCCTTAGCCAGCCGGTCGAGACTGAGGTTGCACGGCGTGATCTCGTTCCAACTGCTGGCGATCCCCACTTGAGGCTTGAGGAAGTCCGCATCGCCCATTCCCACCGCGCGCAACATGCCACGCGCAGCAGCGCGCTCAAGGCCATCGGTTACTTCGCGACTACGGGGCTTGATATCTGGAGAATCAGTCATGCCCAGATCCTACTTGGCAGCGGTCTTGCGACGCCCCCGCATCACGTTGGTCAAATAGCCCAAACCAAAGCCCAGGGCCAGGGAAATCACCAGCAATAGCCAAAGCGCTACACCCTCAATAGACCAAAACAGAACCTTGAAAGTCACCTGTTCATTGTTTTGCACGATGAACAGGACGGTGATCACGGCAAGAACGATGAGACCGATACGGGCAGGCGTGACCTTAACGGTCTCGCGCTTGTAGGCATCCGGTCCGCGCGTGATGTCATCACGATTAGGTGTGGGGTCAAACTTGTTCACAAGATTCCTCTCACGGAGCGGTCATGACGTTGTGCAGGGGTTCGTTAGC
>Ga0209086_10004518_pt1 | contig 10305 bp, 6 predicted proteins | sample M_130207_XF_Meta_FD_187312 | JGI IMG/M metagenome (GOLD analysis project Ga0209086, IMG submission 187312) | Freshwater microbial communities from Lake Montjoie, Canada to study carbon cycling - M_130207_XF_MetaG (SPAdes) (version 2) | ecosystem: Environmental > Aquatic > Freshwater > Lake...
AAAACCAATTCCCGCCCCACGCAACATCGCCGGCAATAACACCAAGTCCCGCAACTTGCACGGCGATTCCAGCGTGCGTACGACGCGACGGCACATTGGCAACTTCGACAACATCATCTGCCCGCAGCGTAAATTTCACAATTCCCACTGGCGTATCAAGCCGATGCGTTCCAGCTTTGATTCGTCCAAGATGCGCGAGTGTGCGCACGACTCCGATCGTTCCATGTCCGCACATTCCAAGGACTCCGGCGTTATTGAAAAAGATCACGCCAACAACACAATCTACCTCATGTGCTTCCACCAGCATTGCGCCGACAAGCACATCTGATCCGCGAGGTTCTTCGATCGACATTCGCCGAAAGTCATCATGATCTCGCGCAAAGATTTCTCGCCGCTCTCGAAGGGTTCCACTTCCAAGATCTGGTCCGCCCGAAATGATCACGCGGGTTGGTTCGCCTTCGGTGTGACTATCGATTGCTTTGACACGCTTCATGATGCGACTATATAAGGAAGCGACCACTCGGCGAAGACGACGCAGATGAAAGTGGGGGCTATGATCGTCGCAATGAACCAGTCAACCAGCGGCAGTCCATCAGCTTTTCAACTTCTCTTTGATGCACGGCTGAATAAAGGCGCCGCATTCTCCGAATCTGAACGCGAGCAATTTGGTCTTGTCGGTTTGATCCCGGATGGCATCGAATCGATGGACATCCAACTCGATCGCGCGCGTCTTCAGTTCGAGCAACAGTCATCGGATCTTGGCAAATATCAGTTTCTGTCCGCGCTTCAAGACCGTCAAGAACGGCTTTTTTATGCCTTGTTGCGCAGTGATTTTCAGCGCTACATGCCGATCGTTTATACGCCCACAGTTGGCGAGGCGTGTCAAAAGTTTGGCCACATTATGCGCCGACCGAAGGGCATGTATCTCTCAATGAATCGCCGCGGAAAACTTGCGCAAGTTCTGCGCAATTGGCCTGTGAAAGATGTGCGATTTATTGTGGTGACTGACGGGGAAAGAATTCTGGGCCTTGGCGATCAAGGTGTGTGTGGAATGGGCATTCCAATTGGCAAACTTGCGCTCTATACCGCATGCGCTGGAGTGCCTCCTCAGGTTGCTCTGCCTGTTGTGCTTGACATGGGCACGAACAATGAAGGATTCCGTAATGATCCTCTTTATCCTGGACTCCGCGTGCCACGCATCAGTGGTGATGAATATCTCTCGTTCATCGACGAGTTCGTTGCGGCAGTCCAAGAAGTGTTCCCGCGTTGCTGCATTCAGTTCGAAGATTTCACCAACAAGAATGCAATTCCACTTCTCGAAAGATACCGAGACAAAGTCTGCTGCTTCAATGACGATATTCAGGGAACAGCATCTGTCGCAGTCGCAGGTCTCTTTGGTGCGTGCCGAATGAACGCCACCAAGATGAGCGATCAGCGGATTTTGTTTATGGGCGCAGGAAGTGCAGCGGTCGGCATCGCGGATCTTTTCGTCAAGCAACTTTGCGGAGATGGAATGTCCGAAGCCCAAGCAATCGAGCGATGTTGGTTTGTCAATTCGCGCGGCATGGTCCATTCAGGAATGCCTAAATTGCCAGACTATTTGCAGCGGTATGCACATGATGTGTCTGGACTGAAGTTTCCTGTCGGCGCACCATCGGGATTGGATTCTCCGCTGACACGATTGTCCGACATCGTTGAAGTTGTGCGACCAACTGCGATCATTGGTGTCTCCACCGTTGCGCACGCTTTCAACGAAACTGTGGTTCGAGCCATGGCTCGAATCAATGCGCGACCAATTATTTTTCCGCTTTCCAATCCAACTTCAAAATCCGAGTGCACCGCTGAAGAAGCGATCCGCTGGTCGGAAGGTCGAGCAATCATCGCCACAGGTAGTCCGTTTCCACCGATGCATTTCGGTGGAAAATTATTTGTGCCTGGTCAGGGAAATAATGTTTATATCTATCCCGCAGTTGGTATGGCAGTCTTTGCCACCGAAGCAAACCGCGTGACGGATGAAATGTTTTTGCGAGCAGCAGAATCCCTCGCATCACAAACGACCGATCAAGATCTTTCGGTTGGGTTGATCTATCCGCCCATCTCATCTATTTACGAAACAAGCATCGAGGTCGCCATCGCCGTTGCCGCGTTGATCTTCGATCAAGGACTCGCAAGAGTTCCACGTCCTGCAGATATCGCAGAGTTTGTACGCGAGCGGGTTTACGATCCTGCTTTTTGACTTGCCGCTGGCGCACCACTTGCCGCTGGCGCACCACTTGCCGCTGGCGCACCACTTGCCGCTGGCGCACCACTTGCCGCCGGTGCGCTCGCAGCTGGGACTGCTTTGAAATAGACCCAGAAATCGCTCGATTTCGTTGCCCCCGTGGGATCCATCGCAGTCATAGTGACAGGAGCTAAAACAATTCCGTTCGCTGAAGCATTGACCGAGATCATCAATGAGATCATCGCATTGTCCGCGTCCGCTGTCTGGCCGACCAACTTGACGGTGAATTGCGGATCCTTGGAAGTGGTTGAAATCACCTTCCATCCTTGTGAATGTTTCAGTTCGAATTCGAAAGGCTGCTCTTTTCCCGTCGTCACTGCGCCAAGATTTGATCGATACTCCCCGAACGGAAGTTGCGGTGAGATCTTGGTGCACGCATGACGAATTCGCATATCGATCACAGGCGCTTGCGGGTGATCTGTTTCGATAATCAAATATGGCGGCATCCGTTCGCAGGGGACTTTGGAGAAGTCATACACGAGTTCGTATGAAGTTTCGGGAGGATCCTTGGCGGGATCGAAGCCAGCAAACACAGGCGGTTGGTTCATCACGGAAAGAATTCGGAATGGTTTTTGATCGATGGAAATGACTTTCAAAGTTCCTGCCATCGGTGGCGGCGGGACATCTTTGGGTCGCTGTGGGTCGTCAAACAGATTGATAAAAGGGACGCGTACATTTTCGACGACATCTTTACAAGTCGCTCGAACTTGATATGCAATCTCGCCACTCATTGTCAGTTTGGCGGGGGTACTTCGGTCGGAGAATGTAAGTGTGACAGATGCGGACTTGATTCCCGTTGATGCAGCGACCTTCATTGTCACTGGAACCTCGAGACTGCCAAGCGCAGGAATGACTTTTCCAGCAACATCCAGAGTTGTACATGTGCAACTTGGTGCCACGCTTTCAATTGTGATCGGCACTTTAGAGATATTGGAAAGCCGAAAGTTTCGCGTGATCGTCGAACGAGGTTCCAAGAATCCCAAACTGATAAATGGCGGATCAACAAGGACGGTGGTCGGCTGGGAATAATTCGTAATCTGAGGCGACGAGGAAGCAACTCTAGATTCGCCGCATGCATTCAGTGCGAGCGCTGGAATCAGACATACTCCCGCTGCGAATACTCCAATAATTTGCTGCATTCTCATAGAGCATTACTATAGAGGCACATCCCATGAAAGCCATCGTCGTTCAACAGCGCGGAAATCCAGTCTCGCCCAATGTCGCTCTGGTCACTGATCGCCCGAAGCCGCAACCACAATCGGGCGAGGTCTTGGTTCGCACAGAAGCATCTGCGCTGAACAGTTTGGATCTTTGGGTTGGTCGTGGGCTGCCTGGAATCGATACGCAATATCCGTTTTCAAGTGGTTCCGATGGCGCGGGACGAGTGGAAGAAGTTGGCGCTGGAGTTGATAGCGCATGGATCGGCCGTCGCATCTTGTTGAATGCAGCTGTGATTCAAGATGCGCCAGCACATCCAGATCGATTTGCATCGGGTGAAGATATTCGAATGATCGGCGAACATTCGCCTGGAACGATGGGAGAATTTTTCTGTGCTCCAGCGAAAAACGTCTTGGACATCGGTGATACTGATCCAATTCAAGCAGCAGCATTTGGACTGACGCATCTCACTGCGTGGCGAATGTTGATGTCGCGCGCACAACTTCGACCAGGAATGACCATCCTCGTCACGGGCATCGGTGGCGGAGTCGCTGTCGCACTCTTGAACATCGCAAAACATTTTGGATGCACTGTCATCGTGACAAGTCGTCACCAATGGAAACTTGATCGCGCGCGCGAACTCGGCGCCGTGCACGGAATCTTGGATGATGGATCAGATTGGTCCAAGACTGTGCGCACTCTGACTGGCAAGCGCGGTGTTGACATCGTCGCAGACTCGATCGGCAAGGCGGTCCATAGTCAGTGCATCAAGAGTCTTGTTCGCGGGGGAGTCTTCGTCACGTGTGGCGCAACGACTGGCGGTGACGCGACGACAGATCTGGCTCGCATGTTCTGGAACCAACTCACTTTCATGGGATCGACCATGGGGGATATGGACGAGTTCCGAGCGGTCACAACTTTCCTTCGTTCCGGCGAAATGTTGCCAATCGTTGATTCGATTCAAAAGCCACATGATGCAAAAAAAGCATATGAAAGATTGGAATCTGGCGAACAATTTGGCAAGGTTCTGATCGATTGGGCATAGTCCGATAAGTTTCCTCCAAACCCCCAATTCAGCAATTCCAAAATAATTTGGTTTGTTTTGAATCATTTATTAGCACTTTCTTAAATCGGAGTTATGTTTTAGACGATCGCTCGTGGAAGTTATTGTTGTGTTGATATTCAAAGTCTGTTCAAAACCCCGTTCATTTTTCAACTAGGAAAAAACCCAAATGCAAATTCGAAACTTCTGTTACTCAACGTTGATGGCTGGCGCGTTCGCCTCGTCCATCCTCACTTCCGGCGCATCCGCTCAACTTGGTGGAGGCGATGAATGCGCTTCAGCCGTTGTAATCCCCGCGGACGTGCCAACAAATTTTGATACAACAAATGCGACTGCCAGTGGGAACATCCCAACAGATGCCCTCTGCACTGGAACATATCTGAATTGGGTTGCGACTTGCAAAGATGTTTGGTTTAAGTTTACCGCTTCAGGTCCAGGAACCGCCGACTTCTCAACTTGCGGTTCTGCAACTTACGACACTTCGCTTGCGCTCTACAAAGGAAGTTGCGCCACTCTGGTTGCCTGCAATGGCGACGGTGTTGGTTGTGCGGCATATAGTTCGAAGATCGCTGCAGTTCCTTGCAACACAGGCGATGTCTTTTATATTCGCATCGGTGGATACGCCGCTGCTGGTACGGCTGGCGACGTCGGCTCAGGCCAGATCACAGTCGTTTTCGCAGCATCAAGTGCTGGTTGCGTTGGAGCTACGGGCGCTTGCAATGTCATCCATGCAGGTCTCGGTTGCGACAACGCAGTTTGCTGCACAAACATCTGCAACGTCAACCCACTCTGCTGTGAAGTTGGATGGGATGCATATTGTGTAGATTTGGCAGTTGAATTATGCGGTTACTATTCTTGCCCAGTTGTTGCTGGCGCACCAGTCAATAATTGCGCGACAAGCCCAACAACGATCCCGTCGGTCTCCAGTAGTCGTACCTTCACAACTGTTGGAGCAACCACAGATGGACCATTCACAGATGGTGGTCTTTGCAATTCTGGAAGTGATAATTTCTTCGGTGATATTTGGTACAAGGTTTCTCCGATTGCGAACGGTTCAATGACAATTTCCACTTGCGACACTGTCTCATTCGACAACAAGTTGGCGGTTTATAACCTCGGAGCATCTCCAGCAACCTTTGATTACAACCTTCTCAGCACTGTCCTCGTTGGCTGCAATGACGACGGCGCAAGTGGAACCTGTATGACGACCGAGGCTACTCCCAACCCTTACGCATCCGAAATGAGTGCAGTTGTTTCTTTGGGAAACACCTACCTAGTTCGTATGGGTGCATACGCCGATGGCGATACAGGCACAGGAACGATTCGGTTCACGCTGCCAACCTCTTGTGTGCTTGATACAGCAGGCGTCAACGAAAGCGAACCTTGCGGCAGCGCAACCGATGATGGTTGCAATGGTGGAGGCCAAACACAGCCAATTTCAACTGGCTCGATTGTCGGAGGAACCTTCTGGGCCGATGCTGATACTCGCGACACGGATTTCTATTCGTTCTCCGTTGCTGCAGGCAGCCAAGTCACGCTCTCCGTCAAGTCGGCTCGTTTGGTGAACGTGCTGCTTTTGTCTGGTGATATCAATGTTGCAGATTGCGCTGGGATTACTGTCTTGGCATCAGGCGCAGGATCGTGCCCAACCGTGACGACTTACTGCCTGAATCCAGGCGTTTACTATGCGTACGTTAGTGATTCCGCGTTCACAGGAAACCCCTGCGGAAGTGCGTTCAACAACTACACATTGAGTATCACATCAGCACCTGCCACATGTCCAATCTTGGTTTCTGGTGGTGCTGCGATCAACGGATCGTGCGCTGCGCCTGGTCCAAACACCATGACGCTCAACACCGATCCAAACACTGTGTCTGGTGGCGTAGTTGCTTGTGCATTTGCCAACCCAGCATTCCCAAATTGCACTGCAGGTGGTGGAACAACAGCAAATTCATTCGCTCGCGTCTTCCCAGCCGGAACAGTTGGCGGAAACATCAGTTGCATCAACTTTGGTGTTTATTGCACAGTGCGAGGTTCGAATGGAACCGCATGCGCAACTTATTACAGCGACGCTCCTCTCCCAGCGACGATCGGGATTTATCAAGATCTTGACGGTGGTGCACCACGCTTCAAGACTGCCAATAATGGCGCTGACGGCGGCGACTTGGCCAAGATTTCTGAGCAAGCAGTCTTGATTCCTGGTGGTGTCTATGTTGCGACACTGAACTTTGCGCAGCCAATCTGCGTTGATCAGTATCGCACCAAGAACTTGGTGGTCATCATGGATTGCCCTGATATGTCTGTGGCAGCTCCTGGAGCGCACGGACTTCGTCCTGGATCAAACACAGCAGGACCTCTTGGCGGCAATACATACTGCCGACTCAGTTGTGCTGATGCTGCACTTGCGTATGTTCTGACCGAGTCGCTCGGCGCAACATTCACTGCACCTTGGGTTGTTGCCATCAACGGCAACAACACGGCTTCTTGCAGCGCTCCACCATGCCCAGGCGATTTCAACGGCGATCATGTCCGCAACGGTGCGGACTTGGCAACTCTGCTCTCCGCATGGGGAACTGGTGGTGGCGATGTCAACGGTGACGGCGCAACCAACGGCGCAGATCTCGCAGGTCTTCTCAGCGGTTGGGGCGCTTGCCCGAACTGAGATTGGTCTTCTAGTCTCTTCTGTAATTTCAAGCCCCCGGTCCTGTGACCGGGGGTTTTTCTTTTTGATGCCAAGCCCAATTTGGACAATCAATCGTCCGATAATCGAGTCATTTCTTTTGGCAAAAATACGGAGAATCTTTTGCACTAGTTAGTTATTGGGATTATGTTTTCAACGGAAACATTTTTTCGCCACGTTGGCGAGGCTTTGTTTCTTGCAACGCGGTTCGAAATCACACCATTTTTTATTAAGGCAAATCCATGAGACTAGAAACAAATTTATCTTGCGCAATCGCAACTGCGCTTGTTGGAACAACAATGTTGTTCTCCAGCGCAGCGTCCGGTCAATGTTCAGTCACTCCGCCAGCAGGAACGATCGCCACCACAGACGGCTGCGCACATTTGGATGGCGCAATTGATTCCAACGGTGGTTGCAATCAAGCTCCAGCTGCGTTCACAGATCTTGGAACACTCGCAAGCGGCGGAACTATGTATGTCTCTGGACAAATGGGTCTTTATATCCCAACCGGATCGACGACATATACATCGCGCGACCTTGATTGGATGCTTGTCACTTGCGCAGCAGGAACAGTGCACGCCGACCTGTCGACACTCAATTCCGCAGGGACTGGCCAAATGCCAAATTCGATTGTTTTCATCAAGCCGAATGTGAACGTCGCAGATCCATGCCTTGGAAATTTCAATACAACTTACAACTCGACTGTCTGCCCAAATGCAAACTCATTCACTGGCGCAGCTGGACAACATCTCATTGTTGTCACCGTTCCATTCGACACAACGGCAGCAGCGACAACAACGCAAGCCTGCGGAACGTACTTGTTGACTATTTCGCACACCCCATTCAATAATCCAATCTGCGGAACTTCTACTGCATCATGCACCGAAGTTCATGCGTCAGGTGGATGCAATCTTCCAGCGTGCTGCGAAGACACCTGCAACTTCAACCCACTCTGCTGCGAAGTTGGATGGGATCAGGGATGCGTTGATCAAGCAGTGACTGGTTGCGGTTTGTTCATCTATTCTTGCCCTGTGACTGCTGGCGCGCCTGCGAATGATTGCGCAACATCATCACAGCTCATTACTGTTGGTCAGGCGAATGTTGTCGCAAACAACACGAACGCTGGCTCAGATGGTCCTGGAGCTGCTGTTACTGCTCAGTGCGCATCCGCGTCTGGTAAGGATCTTTGGTACACGATCAAAGCACCTGCAAACGGAGCTTTGACCTTCTCAGCTTGTGCCAGTGGTGATCTCACGACTGATTCGGTTTTTTCAGTCTATAACTTGGGTTCAGATCCGATTATGACCCCAGCCCGTGCGCAAACCTTGCCATCATTGTACATCGGTTGCAACGACGATTGCTCAGCAACCTCTTACGCCAGTGGTTTCACGCTCGTTGATGCAATCGCGAACAATTACTACATGGTCCGAGTCGGAGGTTATGTGGCTCCGGGTGCTGACCCATCAACTGCTGTCACATTCTCCTTGACGATTGTGACTTCATTTGAATATGTTGTCTTCACAACAGGTCCTCAGCAGTACGTTGTCACAACAGCTGGCGTGAACACCAACCTTGGTTTGAGCTCGGGCTGCATTGCAGCGACCAGTCAGCAACGCTGGTTGGCGCAGCCTTTCTCGGTGCCTGCGACTTCGCCAAGTTATGATGTTTCCCGTATGACAGTCAAAGGATTCGTTCCAGCTGGATCTACCAACACCACACTGAATTATATTGTGTGGAGCAGAGCAGCAGGTAATCCTGCTCCAGTCGCAGCGAATCAATTGTTCGCTGGATCTGTTCCGTTCCCAGTGGCATACGATACGGCCGCAGATAATGCAGCGACGGCGTCTCACGACATTGTCGCAGCATTCAACTTGGCTTCAGGAAACTATTACCTGACTGCGTACGCATCCAATGCAGCTTGTGCAACGGGGACGATCTCCAACTTTGCATGGTTCATCTGTGCTTATGATGGAATCAACAACCTCGATGCAGCTGGCGCTCCATTCGCATGGCGTTCTGCAACCTATCCAACGCCTGGATTTGTGAAGTACACCGGTCTCAATGGCGCCTATGTCGTTCAAACTGGTGCAGATCCAAACGATCTGTACAACACCGCGTTTGATATCTATGGAACTCCACACGGAGTCTTGCCGCCAGCATGCCCAGGTGATTTCAACCTCGACGGGTTCCGCAATGGTGCGGATTTGGCAACACTGTTGTCCGCTTGGGGAACCGCTGGTGGCGATATCAACGGTGACGGTACGACCAACGGAGCTGATCTTGCAGCTCTTCTCAGTGGTTGGGGCACTTGCCCGATCTGAGATTGGCCTTCTGGTTTCTTCTCTTCTGGTTTCTTCTGTGATTTCAAGCCCCCGGTCCTGTGACCGGGGGTTTTTCTTTGGTCAGTTGATGAATGGGTAACATTGCCCAACTCAGATCAGACTTCAGGAGAACCGATTGTCCAAGCTTAAAAAATATGGATTGATTACCCTTTCGGTCGCCATTGTGATTGCAATTCTGAGTGGTCGTGAAATTTTCACGGCGTTCATGGGTTGGCGTGCACTTGATGGTTTGGAATCGCGATCGACCGCAGTTCGAGAGGGTTCTTTGAACGAGAGCGTTTCGGCGCCAGGCTTTGTCGAGCCTGTTTCCAAAGTGGATATATCAGCTCAGATTTCCGCTCGAGTTATGGCGCTTCCGCTGCGCGAAGGCGATGTCGTGCACAAGGGAGATTTGGTTGTTCAGTTGGACGACCGCAATTTGAAAGCGGTTCTTGCATCGACCACGGCGCGACGAGATGGCGAACGCGCACGCCTTGAAGCTGAACGCGCCCGTATCGAAGGTCCCAAGCAGTCGCTCGAGAATGCGAAGCGGAATCTCGAGCGCCAGCGCAAACTATTCGAGACAGGAGATGTCGCTCGTCAAGCACTTGAAGATGCGATGGTCAAAGTTCAGGAAATCGAAGCAGCGGTGGTTGGGAGTCAGAAAAATATTGGCGCTTTGGAAAGTTCGCTTGCGGCGAGTGAAGCGGAAATTGAACGCGTCCGAGAGGAAGTGTCATACGCCACTATTCGCGCACCGATTGATGGAACCATCACGCGGCTCAATGCAGAAGTCGGTGAA
>Ga0209086_10004524_pt1 | contig 10299 bp, 7 predicted proteins | sample M_130207_XF_Meta_FD_187312 | JGI IMG/M metagenome (GOLD analysis project Ga0209086, IMG submission 187312) | Freshwater microbial communities from Lake Montjoie, Canada to study carbon cycling - M_130207_XF_MetaG (SPAdes) (version 2) | ecosystem: Environmental > Aquatic > Freshwater > Lake...
GCGTCCAGTGTCGATCGCGTTAAGGCACTCGGACTCACTGATGGCGCGTTCGAGCGCGTGGGAGACGGCCGCTTGGACGCGCACGCGCAGCGGTGCATTCTCGGGTGCACGCAGCGCCGCGGCGTCCTCTTCGCCGACGAGCGGAATCGCAGAGCCGATCTGCAACGCGACGACCGCCTGGCTCGCCCAATCGGCGATGGTGACCGGCGAACGGTCGTCCTTCGAAATGCCAGAAAGTGAGGCGGATTCGTGGACAAATCGGGTGGCGCGCGCAGCCGACGCCACTGCTGAGCGCATCAGTTCGATCACGGAAGGAGCTCCGATGTGGGCATTTGAAACCACACGGCGGTGATGGTGACGATGCCGGTCAACAGTCCGAGCGGCAGTCCGATTTTTATGAAGTCCACAAAGCGGTATCCGCCCGGCGCCTGCACCATGAGGTTGGTTTGGTAACCGATCGGCGTTGCGAAGCTCGCGCTCGCGCCGATCATCACCACGATCGCGGTGTATTTCGGATCGAGGCCCTGCGTCTGCGCGGCCGACATCGCAATCGGAAACACCAGTGCTGCCGCCGTGGCATTCGAGAGCAGTTCGGTCAACACGAAGGTGACGAAGTAGATCACCGCTAGGGTTCCCAAGTGGTTTCCGTCGCTGAGGGCGATCAACTGATCGGCGAAAAGTTTGGCGACGCCAGTTTTGGCCAGCGCTGTTCCAAGGGCGAGCGATCCAGCGATCACAAAGATCAGCCGTGCGTTCAGAGCCTTGCGCGCCTGCGGTCCGGTGCAGCAGCGGGTGGCGATCATCGCGCCGGCGCCGACCAGTGCGGCGTGGAACATCGTCATTCCAAACGGTTCGAAGGCCGCGATCGCGATGACGCCCATCAGGATCAGCGCCGCAATCGGAGCGCGTTCATGGCGCACGGGCGCAGAGTCTTCGAGCTTGCTCACGAGCAGAAAATCGCGAGAACTGGCGTAGGCGGTTACAAACGCCTCCTGAGTTTCCAGCAGCAGCACATCTCCTGCGCGCAGGGTGATGGTGCCGAGTTTGACATTGGACAGCCGCTCGCCATTGCGCGAAACCGCGATCACCACTGCGTCGTAAACGCTGCGAAACCGCGATCCGCGGATGGTTCGACCGAGCAGCGGATTGGTGTCGGAGATCACGACCTCGACAAGGAAACGCCGATGGCGCGCGCCGCCGAGCTTTGCAACCTGCTCGTGTTCGGCGGAAAGTCCGCGCATCTTCTGCAGCGACACCACGCTGTTGACATCGCCTACGAAGAAGAGGCGGTCGCCTTGAGCGATGCGGGTGTGCGGCTCGACAGGCGAGATGATGTCGGTGCCGCGCTGGATTTCCGAGAGATACAGGCCTTCAAGCCCGCGAAGGCTTGCCTCTTCAACCGTGCTGCCGGCGATGGGAGCGCCCGTAACGCGCATCTCTACCGAATAGGCGCGCGGGTCAAGCGCGGCAAGCGTGCCGCCGCTGCTCGGAAGCAACCAGCGGCCGACGAAGGTGATGTAGGCAACGCCGACGATGGCGACGGGGATGCCAACCAACGACAGATCGAACAGCGAGAAAGACGGATGTCCCGCCTTGATCCACATTTCGTTGACCACCAGATTCGTGCTGGTTCCGATCAGCGTGCACACACCACCGAGAGTGGCGGCGAATGCAAGTGGGATGAACAGTTTGCCGGGCGCGATCTTGGAGCGGCGCGAGAAGTCCTGTACCGCAGGGATGCACATTGCCACCAGCGGCGTGTTGTTGATGAAGGCGGAAATCGCGGCCACCGGAATCATCAGGCGCAACTGAGCGACAAGGACATTGGTGGTGCGACCGAAAAGTGCCGGGCTGATCCACTGGATCAGGCCCGTTTCAATCACTCCTTGCGAAACGATCAGCAGCAGAGCGATGGTGAGAATGGACGGACTGGCCAGCCCCGCGAACGCTTCGGCTGGATCCAACACGCCGGAGAGCACCAGCATGCCGATGCCGCCCGCCATCACGAGATCACTGCCGATGCGTCCGCGCACCAACGCCAACAGCGTGACGCCAACGCTCACAATCGCGAGGATTCCAGGGGTTTGAAGCGGCATGGAGCTAGTGGCTTGCGGCGGTCGCGGTTGGAGCGGATCGGCTCTCGAGTTCCTTGGCGATGCGGTTGACGATGCTCTCGTGAAGCGCCTTGGCCTGCGCGACATTCCCGGTGAGACCGTTGCAAAGAATGCTGTAGACGATGCTTTGGCCGGAGTCGGTTGCGATCACGATTCCGCTCAAGCAGCTCACGCCGTTGATGTATCCACTCTTGCCGTAGACCGCGACTTTTTGGAAGCGCGCGTCCTTGAAGCGATTTTTCAGCGTCCCTTGCTCGCCGGGGCGCGCGAAGCTACCGATGTAGCTGCGCATCAACACGCCATCGCGTGCAATGGCGGCGATCCAGCGCGCGGTGATGTCGGCGTTCACTCGGTTCTTGTCCGAAAGTCCTGAGGCGTCGATCAGGCTGATCGATTCCGAACTGCCCGGGGCGAGCCGTCCGTCGATCGCCGCCGAGAGCGCGGCCATGCCGAGGTCGAGCGATCCTGGTCGCGAGGTCGGTCCGATGGCCGCATGAAGTCCGTTGGCCCGTGCGGCGCCCATGCGCTTGGCGAGCCCTTCGGCGTAGATGTTCTTGCTTTCGGTGTTGGCGCCGCGAAGCACGGTGGCGATCGGCGTTGTGAGCACGGGCAGCACGGTGGCGCCTAGCGCGACTGGATCGGCCGAGCCAGCAACGCGCCAACGCTGCACCGCCACGCCGCGCTTGGTGAATTCTTGGGCAAACATCGCCGCCGTGAGCGGAAGCGGGTTGTGGATGGCGACGGCATAGGTCCCGCCACGCTTGGTGAGATTGCCGTAAAAAGTAAGCGCATTGGCGGCTTTCTCGTAGCCGATGCCGAACGATTCCTTCTGCTTCGACTGACAGGTCGCATCGTTTTTGTTGACCGTCAATGGAAACGGAGGCTCGACGCTTGCCAGCGACGGTCGAGCGCCTGGCGTCCAAGTTGGCGTCACAATTGCGGCGTTGGCGGCAATGTTGAGGCCCCAGACGCCGACAGCGTAAGTCCCAGCGTCGCTGTTGGTCTTCCACTTGAGGTCGCCTTGAGGCATCGACTCTTCGTCGAAGATGCGCGCGTCGACGACGAACTCGTCGACGCTGCGAATTCCCGCGCCTATGAGCGCCGAAGCCCATGCATCCGAGGCGGCGCCAACAGTGGTCCAATTGCCATGACTGCCGTCGCTCCGGATCATCTCCGCATCGAAGAGCGCGGGATCGCCAGAACCGACCAGCGTTAGTGTGGTGTGGCCATTGACGGTGGCGCAAACGAGTCGGGTTTCAAAGTTGAAATCAGCGCCGAGTGTGATCAGCGCCGCGCCAGTGGTGAGCACCTTGGCGTTACTCGCGGGTATGAGCGCAAGCTGATCGTTGTACTTGGCGAGGACGGCGCTGTTGTCCAAGTCGATGATCGAGTAGCCGACGCAGCGGGGGTCGAGTTTCGACGCGCCGAGCAGGGCCTTCACATCGGTTGCCAATTCGCTGGCGCGAGCTTCGGTGTGTCCGAGCACCGCGTTGGCGCATACGAGAACGGAGGCAATATTGCGGAGTCCGGAAATCATCGAGCTCTTTGCTCCTTGAGGGGCGTCATTGCTGCGTCATTGCTGCGTCATGGCGGCGTTACGGCGGCGGGATCATTCGACTGGCGACCGCGCTGAGCGGGGTGCAAGAGTATCGGTCATTCGGCAGCGGTTCGATAAGTTGCGCTAGCCTGCATAGTTGTATGAACTGCAAGTGCATTGCTTGACATGACTTACAATCGAAGTATGGTCGTCGGGTGCGGCGACTTCAGTGTCGGAGTTGGTTCCACACTCGGTAAACATATCAAGGGCAGAAAAGATGAAAACCACAGGCATCGCCATCATTGTCGCGCTCGGCGTTTCCGCCGGAGCATCGGCAAGTACGCTCACCATGACCTTCCTCGGCTACGGAGATTCGACCGTCGCGGGCGTTCGCTACAACAGCAACCTCGCTTGGAACGCTCGTTCCACCACGAGCTTCTCCAACATCACTGTTGGCGAGCACCGTTGGGGTGTCTATAGCCAGCAGCGCACGACTTTCTGCGTGCAGCTCTTCGAAGGCGTGACCGCGGGCAACTCGTACACCTTCAATGTCGTGGATCCGTCGCAGGTTCCCGAGGCCGAACTTCCGTACAACGCGCCTGGCCCGATGGGCTCCGTGAAGGCGCAACTGGTCAGCGACCTCTACAGTCGTTACTACGCGGGCCTCAGCACCGCGGCCGACAAGGGCGCGTTCCAGTTGGCGATCTACGAGATCTCCCACGAAAACATCAGCGCGCTCACCGCAGCCAGCGCTGTCAGCCAGTTGGCGCTCGACCGTGGTGCGTTCCAGGCGAATAAGCCCGGTGGTAGCTACGCCGCGGCGGCTCAGATGCTTGCTTCGCTCGGACAGGGCGGCTTCAGGACGATGGGAGGCAATCTCCTTGGTCTGACCAACCCTGCAGCGCAGGACCAGCTTCTGGTTGTGCCTATCGGCGCCCCCGCGGTGCTCGCTGGGTTTGGCCTCCTCGGACTCGGCTTCATGCGTCGCCGCATGAAGTGATTGATAGCGCAGGAAACATTCATGATCATCGAAGCGGTCGCCGATCTGAAACGGCGACCGCTTCATTTTTAAATGCGCTTCTTTGCTGAAGATTGAAAGCGTCTGCCGAAATAGACGAGAATGACAAGCATGAACGCTCGCGAGGCGCCAACGACAACTCCGCTGTACGCGATGGGCCGGGCGGTCCAGATAGTTTCGGATGCAAGGGCAACGAGTCTTCGGCCGCTGTTCGGCCATGCGGGCACGCCGTTGAATCAGCCCACGTTTGGCGAGTTGTTGCATCGAGGCGCCAAGGTGGATCCGATTGGTCTCGCGACGGTGCTTTCGCTCGGCTATGCGGTTGCGGGGCGAACGGTTCTTGCCGGTGTGAGCTGCAACGAGGTCGATGTCCGCGGTTTCGCGGCGACGCGCGTAGCGAACGCAGCGCAAATCGAGGAACTCGTCACGGAGGCGGTCCGCACTGCGCTGGGCTCGCAACGGCCGACGGTGTTGCTGAGCGGCGGACGCGATTCGCGTTTGATTCTTTTGGTTATGCGCAAGCTCGCCATTCGGCCGAGCGCGGTGTTGACGCTTGCCCAGCGGGGTGCGCAGAGTGATGCGGCGGTGGCCGCGCGTTTTGCGGCGGCGCTCGGCGAACCGATCGAGCGGGTCGCGCCGCTGTGCTTCGACGGTTCGCGCGAACTTGATCGCCACGCCATGCAGTCCTTTCAATCGCTCGAGCACGAGTGGTTCATGGCCATCTCTCAGATGGTCCGTGCGCGCGGTCATGACCTAAACGCCGACCTAAACGGCGGCCTAAACAGCGGCGGCGTCACCGACGGGATCGGTGCTGGCGTGCTTTCGACCGGATCGCTCCTGCATCCCGAAGCGATGTTGTTGTGGAAGGACCGTAGGATCGAAGATCTCTTTGACTGGACCGCTGCGCACGGGAGCGGCGTTTCCGCTGGATTTCTCGCGGCGGCGCGTGCGGAGGGAGTTCCGCTGGCTGAGCGCGATGCGGTTGTGAATGAATTTGCCGGCGTGATGCGCAGCCTTGAGTCGACGCCCAATCCGCTGGGCATGTACAGCTTGCTGCACTGGACACGGCGCGGCATCGGCGCTTCCGCCTACGGACAATTGCCCCACGAGCTGGTGCGGACGCCGCTGTTTGACGAGCATCTTTGTCGAGCGCTGGCGGCGATGGACAGCAAGGAGGCGCTGGCCGCCGATTGGCGCGAGACCATGCTGCGCAGGTTGGATGACACGGGGATTCCGTTTTCCAAAGCCGAGAGCGGCGTGTTGCCGCGATGGATGCGCTACCCCGTTCGATCCGTCCGTTCGCGATTGGGGTGGATCGCGTTCGTGCGAGGTCTCTCTCCCGCGCTCAAGCGGTTGGCGACCGTCGCCGACGCGACGGTTGGACAGCGCCGATCGTTCGACCGCGCCGCAGTTGGACTGCTGGCATCGCTCGATCGCTCAACGGGATTCCTCTCCGAACCTCATTTACGCCGCTGATCGACGAGGCGCGGGTGCTTGCGAACAAGATGGCGCGCAAGCTTGCGAGCAAAATGGCGCGCGTGACTGTTCGATGACCTGACTGAGATAATCGACCATGCGCTGCGCTTGAGTGCGTCGAGAGAATTCATGTACCCACGCTGGTCGGCGCGACTGCACATACTCGCCGTTGCGCCACATCGCGTGCATTTCGCGAAGCTTTCGCGCGATCGAGAGCACATGCGTCGGATAGCCGACGCGCGAGCGGGGATCGCGCAGAATCCAATCGCGCGCATCGCCGTCAGGGCAGAGACCGAGAATGGGGCGCCCAGTGCCGAGATACTCGTAGAGCTTTCCCGGCACCATGCGCGCACGCGCGCCTCGACGCAGGCCATGCATGGGCAGAAGCAGAACATCGGCACCGCTTATGAATCGCGCACTTTCATCGTGCGGGAGATAGCCAACCTGGCGCACGGAATCGGCGCATCCGCTTTCCGCAATGATCTCGTCGGTTTGCGCTTCTCGCGCTCCGGCAATCTCGAGCATGAAGTCGTCGGCGGCTGGACCAAAGTGTTCATCGCGCATCCACTTGAGTGCACCGAGGAGGTAGAGCGGCGACCGCCCGCGTTCGTCGATCGATTCGCCGCGTCCTCGAAGAAGCGCGCGCATTTGCCGCAAAAGCGAACGGTCATTCATAAATCGACAGACGAAGGTTCCAGCAAAGCGGATCCGCAATTTGTTGGAAACGGGAACATCGGGGGTCTGCGCGAAGTCCGACTCTTCCCATCCGTTGGTGACGACTCCGTAAGGAAGCTTTCCATGACGCGGCGCGATGGTCTCGGCGGCGGTGCGCGCGCCGGGAACATTCATCACCACGCCATCGGCCGATTCCAGCGCGTGACGCATTGTTGCCAGGGCCGCGCGCCATTGGAAGTGGTGGCGGTAGGTGTGCCAGCCGTCGAGCGCCCACGGATCGCGTAGATCGAGAACGACGGGAATACCGAACTCGCGTTGAATGGCGAAGCCGATTTCGGCGTGCTCGAACGGACTCAGGGTGACAACGATGATGTCGGGGCGTTCGACGCGGACAGCCTCGCGCGCTTCGCGCAGGAGTGCCGAGGTCCAAGTCTCGCCATCAAGGGCAACCGCGCGGCGAATGCGCGCCTGCGCGGTTCGTTCAACGAGCGTGCGGTCGGCGGGCTCGTAGACGCCGCGTTTGCCATCATCGAGTTGGCGGCAAACAACAGTGATTTCCGCGCCCAAACTGGGAAAATGCTGAGCGAACGAGGCGGGGCGCTGGCTGCCTGCGCCACCGTCGGGCGGAAAGTAGTGGGCGATGAGAAGGACGCGCATCAGTGACCAACTCCAGATCGACCGCTTGCATCCGCGCTGTTCGGTGCTGCGATGCGTTCCCACTTGCCGGTGGATTCACTCCAACGCCGCAGCGGTCGCGCAGGAATTCCCGCGGCCATTGTGAGCGGAGGGATGTCGGAGCAAACCACCGAGTTGGCGCCGATGACACTGCCATTGCCGATGCGAACGCCCTTGAGCACGATCACGCGTTCGCCAAGGAACACCGAATCCTCGATGACGGTTGCTGCGGCCACCACGCCTTCACGCGCTTGATGCGGATTGAATGGATCGGAGAAATCGTGATCGTGGTCGAGCACGGTGCAGGCCGATGCAAGCATGCAGTTGCGGCCGATGAGCACGCGCAGCGCAGCGCCGGCGTGAAAGTCGTTGCCGATGCAAGTTCCCGAACCGATGGTCAATTGCGCCTGCCCATGTTCGGTGAGGTGCGTCTCAAGACGCACGCGGTGACCGAGGTTCACGCCGTCGGCGATGTTGATTCCAGCGTGGCCGTAGATCTGCGAACTCTTGCCGAAGTAAACATGGCGACCGATGTGCGCGCCTTGCACGCGCAGCCAAGCAGTGTGCAGCATCGCCTGTAGACGCCGCCATGCCCGCACGATGCGAAGGCCGCGTTGGTATCGCGTCATCAATCGAACCTCGCCAGTTCGGAGATTCGATGTGGAGGTTTTGTTGTTGCTGATTTCGTTGGGCATTGAGTTTGTCTTCATCGACGGATCACTCGCGTGCCCGCTTGCCTGCCCGCGCGGGGAACCTGAGACCGCGCCCTTCATCGGCATTTTCGGCGCGTACATGGGGGAAACCACTCGCACATGTTGGCGATAGAACCAATGCGGACTTGAAAGTACAGACGGTGTCATTGGCACAATCGCAACCTGGGGAGCATTTGAGATCGAACGCAAATGCTCTCGTTGCGCCTTGCGCATGTTGGACCTCACGCCGTAAGCGGACGCGACCGATGAAACCCGTGGCGCGCTGCCGTGCCTGATCATGGATTGATCATGGCCTGATCATGGATTGATCATGGCCTGGTACTCGCCTGGACAAACGCATGGACTTCGCCGCAAGCAGTTTCGACTACGTCAATCAGAACACGATCCATCCCGTTGGGCTGGCGGCGTTGGCGATTGTTTGCGCCTTGCTGTTGTTCGGCCCAATGCGCACCATCCCGCTGGTCTTGATTGGGTTGGCTGTGTACATACCGACGGCTCAACGCGTCGTGCTCGCCGGCGCCGACTTCGCCTTTCTGCGCATCGGCGTCATGGTTGCTTTGGCGCGGCTTGCGACATCTTCACAGTTGTTTCGCTTTCGAATGGGACCAATCGACTGGCTGGTTATCGCAGGAACGATGGCGAAACTCATACTTATGCCCGTGAACACTGGTGAGATGGGCACGCTCATTCAGCAAGTTGGCAGTTGTTTCGACACGCTTGGAATGTATGTGGTTGTTCGCGCCTGCTTGCGGACCATTGAGGATGTTCGTCGTCTTGCCGCCGAATCACTGCTGGTTTGCCTGCCTGTTGCCATTCTTTTCGGCATTGAGAAGTCGACTGGCCGCAACATGCTTTCAGTGTTCGGCGGCGTGCCGCTATTTACCGACATTCGCGAAGGGAAGCTGCGTTGCCAGGGGGCGTTCGCTCACGCGATTCTCGCTGGCTGCTACTTCGTCGCGCTGCTCCCGCTTTGGCTCGCCAGTTGGCGCGGTGGCATGACCGGCAAATGGATTGCTTTGGGCGGCTTTGCGCTCACCACCATCATTGTGGTTTGCTGCGCCTCAAGTACGCCCGTCGCGGCCATGATCTTCGTGATCGCTGCCTTCGCGGCGTATCCATTGTGCGCACATTTGCGGGTGGTTTGGATGGCGGGCTTGCTGTTGGGAACGATCTTGAATTTCGTGATGACTCACGGAATCTGGCATCTCATCGCGCGCATCGACCTCGTTGGCGGCAGCACGGGATACCACCGATTTCACCTCATCGACCAAGCCATCAATCACTTGAGCGAGTGGTGGCTGATCGGCACCACCTCGACGCGCCATTGGGGCTGGGGTTTGCAGGATGTCACCAATCAGTACATCCTTGAGGGCGTGCGTGGTGGAATCTGGGCCACGATCGCGCTGTTCGCCACCATGGTGCTTTCCTTTCGCGCCTGCGGTTTCTGGCTGCGGCGGGTTCCGTTTGGGAGCGCGCAGCATCTGGTGGTCTATGGGATCGGCGCCTCGATCTTCGCGCAAATGGCGATCTTTCTGGCCGTCAGCTACTTCGGACAGACGACCATGATCTGGTACCTGACCATCGCTCTGGGTGCGTTTCTTGCCGAGAGTGCTGCGGTCGAAGAGGCGCGATCGCGCGGCGTAACTGCGCTGTCCCCATCGAGGGCACCGGATTCACGGCGTGCACCTGGCAGTCCTGCGGTTGGCGCCTTGGCGCGCAGCGGACGCTGAAACAGTGACATCTGTGCGGGCATGACCAGAAATAATTGATGTATCCGGCTGTGCGCGCCTTCGCCAGGCGCAGCAACGGTGGCGATGTCGTCGTTGCCGCAGGTCAAATCGCGTGATTTGCCCTGCAATCAGCAGTGGAAACCAATACGGCACCTCATTCGCCTCGGGCGACGGTCGATAGATCAATGCCGCAGGGCAACGGAGACACGATCGAGATGAGTCCTTCATCACTCACGCCATTCGCCCACGCATCGACGGCGGACACCGGAGCGCAGTCGCTGCCGGCAGTCAACTGCCCGGCAACGATGGCGATCCTATTGGCTGGACAAAGCAGTGCGTCGCGAACAGCATTTCTGGCCCG
>Ga0209086_10004528_pt1 | contig 10289 bp, 10 predicted proteins | sample M_130207_XF_Meta_FD_187312 | JGI IMG/M metagenome (GOLD analysis project Ga0209086, IMG submission 187312) | Freshwater microbial communities from Lake Montjoie, Canada to study carbon cycling - M_130207_XF_MetaG (SPAdes) (version 2) | ecosystem: Environmental > Aquatic > Freshwater > Lake...
TGGCGCTAGTGGTATATATGATGTCGGGTACGAACACTCTGCTAATAATCAGTGGCCTGGGCTTTGGTATAATATGCAGTATCGATGCCTTGCTTGAGAACACCAAGCTCCGTAAAGGGCTAGCTACCAAGCCAAAAAGCGGCTAGCAGATATCTGCAGCAATATTATTACGATTAATCTTTTCGTTGTCATTAATTTAATATTTTATATCGATACCACTTTTGCTGCCAAAAGTGGAGCAAAACCAACCGACTGTGGCTCGCTCCTATAAGCGCTCCAGCCTACCCGCCAATCTGATTTAAGAATAAACTTGCCCTGATTGCTACGCTTCAGGTCTTCAAACAATTCTTAAATTCAGATTAGTCAGTTAGTCTGTTGCTTTCTAGGAGCTCGATGTCGGTAGAGGACGGCAAGGTGGTAATTAATAAAAAATAATAAAAACTTAAAACTGAGTGATGAAAGATTGGTTGTCGGTAAGATAGAGATCAGACAGCAGGGGGCGGAAGACGGAAATAAATAACCTTTCCGCTGCGCTCCTCGTACACCGAACCTTGGGTTTATCGTCCTTTCTCTGAAATCATAAAAAAAACTCCAGACAAGCTGGAGTATTTTTTATGGTCGGGGTGAAAGGACTCGAACCTTCGACCTCAGCGTCCCAAACGCCGCGCGCTAGCCAACTGCGCCACACCCCGTCGTCAGACAACTACTTTGATCTACGCATAATTTTAGCAAATTCTGCTCCGGTTTCCTTAGCTTGTCTTCCTCTCGATGTAACAAACAGACTTCGGAGGTCTTGGTTTGTTCCATCGTAGAAGAAAGCAAACACTATGGAGGGCCAGGCGGGATTCGAACCCGCGACATGCTGCTTAAGAGGCAGCCGCTCTAACCAACTGAGCTACTGGCCCTCATCTATCAATCACACTTGTAAAATATGGTGCGCCCTGAGGGATTCGAACCCCCGGCCTTCTGGTCCGAAGCCAGACGCTCTATCCAGCTGAGCTAAGGGCGCAGATGATACGTACTTACTTAATTTATAAATTTACAAGAATATATTACTATATCGACATGGTCAGCCAAATTATTTTAACATATTTTAAGCTGCCTTACCAGATGTGATTCAAGTAATAAAATGATAGTTATAAAAGTATTGAGCTAAAAAGCCCCAAGCGACAAGTGTTCAGCAAGCATAAACGTAGTCTCGCAACTAGCCCTTATTTTTATGGTTCAAGGCTTGGCTAGTTATAATATCTAGATGTAATGTTAGCTGTAAGCACCACTAATTAAAGTCAAAAGGTAAAGGCATGTCCATAATGTCGATAGAATCAGACCAATTATGCCTGTTACTAGGCCTGCTGTGGCCACACCATTTGGATTAGATTTTCTTTGTTTTACAGAAAATATTATTGCTAGTATCCCACAGATAACACCCCCAACACCTGCAAACACAATCCATGACACCAGGATACTCATGATTCCTAGCACCATACTTGCTATGCCGTAGCCGTTTGATTTATTTTTCATAATTCTCCTTTAAATTATTATTAATATTACTTACTAATATCATCCCATTATTAAAGCCCTAAAACAAGCAATCTTAGCAGTAATTTTGTTTAGTTATTGCGAAATAAGCCTAAATAGTTTATAATTTTTAACTTGTAGGCGCTTATTTTTAGTCCTTGCACCTTTTTATTTCTTTTCATATCCCAAATTGATATTTTATTGTCAATTTGATTCAGAAAGCTGGCGCACTCTGTGCGTCCTTTCTGTATGCGGGTATCGTATAATGATTATTACTCCTGCCTTCCAAGCAGGTGATGCGGGTTTGATTCCCGCTACCCGCTCCATAAAAATTATCCCGCCTGTCGGGATTAATTTGTATCTGCGCTATAATAGCTATATAGGCCCCTGTAGCTCAGCTGGATAGAGCAACGGTTTTCTAAACCGTAGGTCGTAGGTTCGAATCCTGCCGGGGGCACCATGTGCTTGTATTTAGAGTTTGTTTGTTGCATCGAGAGAAAGACAAGCTACGGAAGCCAGAGCAGAATTGCAATTAAGAGATCGCTTCTCTTAAACGATTTACGAAGCAAGTTCCGCTGCTTTTCTCTTCTACGATGGAACAAACCAAGCCGTTAGGCTGTTTGTTGTATCGAAAAGGAAGACAAGCTACGGAAGCCAGAGCAGAATTTGTTAAAATTATGTGTAGGCTGTAAGTAGTTGTCTGACGCCGTGGCGGGTGTAGCTCAGTTGGTTAGAGCGCCTGGTTGTGGTCCAGGAGGTCGTGGGTTCAAGCCCCATCACTCGCCCCATTAAAAGAAGTCGAAAGTGTTCGGCTTTTTTTAATTGATCAGAATCAGTTACTAAAAAGTGCTACCTTCCTTGGCACTATCTACTAGCCACCTAGCAGAAGTTGTATTGTATATAATATTGAGCTCATTACCGTTGGTGTACTGGCTTGAACCATCTCGCTGCTTAAATAGCACATTGGCCTGAACCTTGTACCTGCTGGAGTCTACCATTAGGCTAGTCAATATCCTAAAGCTAGCCGGATAAACAACTGTTCGAGATTCTGCAGTGAGCTGATTAAAATCATATTCTTTTTGGAAGCCCTCGGTCATATACTGCCGAATAAGTGCTGCATTACCAGCCAAGTATGCATTAAGGTAATTGCCGGCTGTTGTCTCAGCTGCCTTTTTGTCGGCTACTTCTTTAGCTGTCTGGGCCTGCTCGGCTGCTTGTTTAGACTTTATCGAAAGCTGGCCTGTTAGTATGGTCTTGTTAGATTCGGAAAGTGCAGCTTGTATTTCAAAAGCCGAGGCCGGCATTGCTTCATTCAAAAACTTAGCATCATTTTTAAATTTTTCTGAGGCAGTTTTAGCTATCACCGATAAGTCTTTGAGCTTATCGGCTTCGCTGTCTGTAAAATCGATAATTTTATCAGCATACTGCGAAGACTCCAGCGTGTAATTGCCATAGCTATCTAAGAACTCGATATAATTTTCGATGTCTTGTGACTTGTACTTCAACTTTTGCGTATTAAACTTTTTGTCCGCTACAGATTTATTCAGCTTTTTAAGCTCTAGATTATACTTATCGAAACTTGCTTGGTCTTGGATGGTGCTAGCAAGACTCGCCAGCGAAGTAGCCTGCTGAGCTATAGAATGCCAGCCATCAATTGCGGCTTGTTTATTACTGTTCTGGTTAGTAAAAAATATACCAAGGAATATTACTAACGCAGCAGCCGCTACAGACAAGGCCAAAGTGAGCCAAAACCATGTTTTTTTATAAAACTTTTGATTCTTCTTGTTAGATTTTTTCGAACCAGCAGTTCCGCTTAGCAACTGAGCGCTATCCCCTTCGCTAGATTCGTACTTAGTATCTTGGCTATCCGGAGTATCTGTTGTATCTTCATTTGGCACTGCAAGGTCTCCTTTTTGATTATTTTAACATCATTTGTGCTAGGCTCAAGAATACAAAGAAGCCACCGACATCAGTACAGGTAGTTATAAATATAGTGGCCGATGTGGCCGGGTCTTTACCGAGTTTTTTCATAACTAAAGGTATCAAAGCGCCGGCAAAAGCAGCAATAAATAAATTAAATACCATAGCTATCGCCAAGACCAACCCTAGCATTGGATTTTTGTTAATAAATACTGCTACCATAGCGACCAAAAAGCCGTTAATAAGGCCATTGATCACACCTGCGCCTATCTCTCGGACAATGTATTTGAAAGAATTTTTAAGACTAATCTCATTCATCACAATCCCACGCACCGTAACGGCTAGAGTCTGAGTTGCTGCGTTACCACCCATACCGGCCACGATCGGCATATATACGGCTAGCAGCGTAAACTTCGATATGGTTCCCTCGTACATACCTACAACAGAGGCAGCCATGAATGCAGTACCAAGGTTGATAATAAGCCAAAGCCACCTGAATTTAACCTTGGCGAACATGCTGTCAGAGGAGTTTTCTTCACGATTAACACCAGCTAAGCCATAGAGGTCACTACTGCGTTTTTTATTGAGCAAGGACAGCAAATCATCGGAGTGGATGACACCGATAATATCTTCGTTTTCATCAAGCACTACTACCTTGTCGTGTGGATGCTTCAAGAACGAATCTATAACAGTATGTTCATCATTGTCATATCTAATATGTGGTACTCGTTTGATATGCTCATCAATTTTTTCTTTACCTTTGTGCATTGCCAAAACTGACCCCGGCAACTCGCCGAGTAGCCTGCCGTTGTCAATTACGAATATCGATGGGAATTTTCCAGTGCGTTTTTCGTGTTCTTGGATATCTACCGACAGATCCTCAAAGTGTGTTCCTGGTGGCGTTACTATATAATCTAGATTCATCAGACCAGCTGCTGTCTTGGGATTAAAGCTAAGTAGTAACTCTACTTTTTCTTTAGCATCGCCATCTAGCGATTCTGTCAAATGTTTGGCTCTGCGATTTGGCAGCTCCTGCAATATGTCTGTGGCTTTATCGGGGTCTAGGGTAGTCAAAATTTTAGCCAAATCAGAATTGTCCAATGACTTGACTATCTGCTTTCTAGTTTGGGCAGGCAGAGCTAGCAACACGAAGCCCTTGAGCGAATCATCTGTCGTCATAAAAACTTCAAATTTTTTAGATCGCGCTTTTTTGATTGAATCAAGGATTTTTTGGTCAATAATTGGTGATCGCATAGATGTATTATAGGGCTTACGCTAAATAAATTATAGTGTTATCTTTTATTTTTTACAGCGCGCTTAAATTGCTCACCCGCCCTGAACTTAGGCAGGAGCATATCTTTAATTTGCATTGGCTCTTTGGTGATTGGGTTAATCCCATTTCGTGCCTTTCGATGTGCCGAATAAAATGCTCCGAAGCCGCTAATAAGTACTTTATCGCCCTTGCCGACTTCCTTGCCTATCACAGTCGTCATGGTATCTATAACTAGCTCTATTTTCTTTTTAGACAACTTGGTTTTGTTGGCAATTTCTTGCACTAGTTCAGGTTTTATCACCTTAGCTAACCTCCGTATTAATCAAAATCTGCTCGATATTGCGGGCTTTTTGATCTGGTCCAATGTCTATTAGTACCGAGCTAAATTGCACAATCCCAACTTTGGGCCAATCGAACTTATTGGGAAGCTGGTTGAGCCACTTTTCGATAATTATTTCTTTCTTAACGCCTAGCACAGAATCTACAGGACCAGTCATACCAACGTCACTAATACGAGCTGTGCCACCAGGCAACACACTGGCATCGGCCGTGGCAACATGGGTATGGCTACCAACGACGGCACTAACACGGCCATCCAAATAAAAGCCGATAGCAACTTTTTCGGAACTTAAATCGGCATGAAAATCTACAATAGTGGCAACCAGCTTTTCGTCTTTGTTATCTTCTAATATTGAATCGATAACTTTTAGCGGGTGATCGAGCTGAGGGCCATTAAATGTTTGTCCTAAAACATTGATTACCAATATATTACCAAAAGGCGTCTTAGCAATCTGCCATCCCCTGCCTGGCGTTCGTCCAGGATAATTAGCTGGCCTGATGATATTCGAGTCGGGCCGGTTCATCATTTCGACACCTTCGGGCTTTTTAAAACTATGGTTGCCGCCGGTAAAGAAATCTACTCCAGCATCCTCAACTTCTTTTATAGCTTTAGCTGTAATGCCATTGCCAGTACTCATATTCTCGGCCTGAGCAATTACAAAATCTATTTGCTTCTCTTCGATAAGTTTCGGCAAAACTTGCGCTACTGCCCGTCTGCCGATTTTTGCTACGATATCACCAATGTATAAAACTTTCATTTATTTAGCATACTCCTCAGCGCGTGTTTCGCGAATAATATTTACCTTAATGGTGCCAGGATATTTAAGTGTTGCCTCGATTTTGGTGGCAATATCTCGAGCTAGTTTGATGGCAGTTAGGTCATCAATTTCCTCCGGGTCAACAAACACTCGGATTTCCCTTCCAGCACTAATGGCATAACTCTTTTTGATTCCACTAAAAGCGTTGGTGACATTTTCAAGCTCAGTCATTCGCTTTACATAGTTTTCTAGCTTATCACCTCTGGCACCAGGTCGACCACCGCTTAGTGCATCGACGACTCTAACAATCAAAGCCTCTGGGGTGGTGGCTTCTATATCATCGTGATGTGCCTCGGCGGCATGTGTAGTGGCTTCATCAAAGCCAGCCTTGCGCATCATATCACCAGTAATATGGTGGTGTTTACCTTCTATTTCATGGCTAACAGCCTTACCAAGATCGTGCAAAAATGCTGCTGTGCGAGAAACCTGCACATCGGCCCCAATCTCTTCGGCAATCATTGCGGCCAGGTGGGCCATCTCGACAGAATGGTGCAAAACGTTCTGGCTATAGCTAGTACGGTACTTCAGCATTCCCATGGTATTAGATATTTCTGGAGGGAGACCCATAACCTTCGCTTCGCGAGCAGCCTGTTCGCCAGCTTTTTTGATTTCTTCATCGATTTCTTTTTGAGCCTTAATTACCACTTCTTCAATTTTTGCAGGATGAATCCGACCGTCAGCAATCAGTGCCTCGAGAGCTTTTTTGGCGACCTGTCTTCGTATTGGATTAAAGCCCGAGATTGTAATAACTCCAGGGCTTTCATCAATAATAACCTCGACTCCAGTAAGCCTCTCAAGGGCCTGAATATTGCGGCCTTCCTTGCCAATTATTTTGCCCTTAACTTCATCGTTTGGAATTGCAACAGTACTAATAGTTCGCTCTGTGGCGGTGCCTGTGGCCAAGCGCTCCATAGCGCTTGTCATTATCTCTTTAGCGGTTTCATCGGCGTTTTCGGTGGCATCACGCTTGCGCTTTTCAATATATTCGACCAAGTCATTTTTAATATCGCGCTCCGTCATTTCCATGAGTTTTGCCTGGGCATCTTCTTTTTTGAGTTTAGCAATTTTTTGGAGGTTTTCTTCTTGGCGAGTTCTTATTGCTCGAATCTCATCCTTGATTGCTTCGATTTCCTTTTCGCTGCGATTAAGATTGTCAGTGCGTTTTTCGATTTGATCAAACTTGTTATCTAGCAGTGTTTCGCGGTCCGCAACACGCTTTTCAGATGCATCAAGTTTATTGCGTCTTTCGCGTTCTTCTTTTTTAGATTCCTCGGCTATCTTAATGGCTTCTTCTTTGGCCTCCAGGACTTTTTTCTTGGCGTCCTCTTTGGCTTCATCAAGCATTTTTTTGGCCTTATTATCGGCGTCATTGGTCTTTTGTTTGGTAACTACTATATTGGCTCCATAGCCAACTCCCCCGCCTACCATAAGAGCAAGGATTGCATATATTAACAACATAAACACCTACCTTTCTAAGTAGTGTTTTTACCCAATTGTAAGCAAAAACTAATTATTGAAATCAAAATTTAAATACTTTATTATCTAATACTATTAAACCCCTAAATGAACAATTCTTCAAGCTGAAGCTTTTTTGGATTTGGTAATATTTGGCTCGCTGCTGTACTTTGGCACAACATATTTGCCCGACTGCTGATTTTCTAGTTTTTCCAGCCCATGCATTATCCACTTATCAGATTCTGCCGAGACGATTGGTATTGTCAGCCCGTAAGCCAGGGCGTTGGCAACCGTGGTGCCAATACGCAGGCCAGTAAAAGAGCCTTCTCCGGTAAAGACAATCAGACCCTCGATAGACTTTAAGTTTATTCCTGCAGACTCCACCAGGCCTGAAATTTGGCCTAGAAGTGTATCGGCTAGCTCCCGATGCGCTGGCCATTTGAGTTCTTTAACAATTTTTTTGTTATCTACTAAGTATAGCTCTGCTTCGGGTTTGTCGCTACGGATTGCCAGTATCATCGTTTGAGCTCCGAAATTATTGTTTGGGCAGCCTTGCCAAATCCAGATATTTCATAGCGTCGAGAGCTTGGACTTTCATAATGGCATTCAATGGTTAGGCGGTTGTCCGAGCTGTGCCCCGCAAAGTGCTGTGCCCACTCCACGCATACTATGGCCTTATCGTCGGCTAGAGCGTCGATTAGCTCGTTTTGGACTATTTCGTCATCATTAAGTCGATATAGGTCGAAGTGTTCGAGCTTGGTGCCATTAGGCGCCTCATAGCTAAGATGAATATTGTAAGATGGGCTAGTAATTGTACGGGTTATGCCCAAACCTTTGCCAATAGCCTTTACCAGCGCAGTCTTACCACCACCCAAGTCGCCGACTAATTCAATAAGAAACGGCGGGCTACAAAGTTTAGCCAACTTTAGGCCTAGATCTAAAGTATGATCCAAGCTTTTTGAAGAATAGGTTAATTTCTGTTCGGTATTCATATATTCCATAACCTATGGTAGCGATTCCTGCCGATACAAGCAACCAGGACCACCATTTTGATCCCTGCGATTGAGATTGCTGAGAGTCGATTCCGTTGCCATCAGAGTTTTTGGCTGATGAAGCAGAAGCCGCCTTGGCCTTTGTGGCCTTAGCTGTAGTGGTCTTGGCCGATGCAGTAGAGGCTACTTTTTTAGCGACTGCTTTTTTGACACTTTTTACCGCTGCAGATGGGGTGGTGATGGGCTCAATATAAACGCTTGAGTTGATTCCGCCAGGAGTTGAAGCCTCCGCCCACTGCCATTGGTTGGCTATTTTGATCCAGCTTAGGCCGACTTCAGCATTGCCATAGTTGGCGGTTTCATCTACGACCTTGCCGTTGGGGTCAATTAGCACCACACTATCGCCAGTGTTATTGAGGATTATTTTAGAATCAGAAACATAAATTGCCAAATGTTCGAGCGGATCTATTTGTATATTTTTTATCAAGTACTCATCGCCGGACTCATCACGCAATTTCCAGCCAGACAAATCAACCAGGTTCACAGTGGGGTTATATATTTCTATATACTCATCCGTGGCATCTGTTAGTGGGCTGGCTGGGTCTGGCAATAGCTCGCTTAATTCTAGAGCTGGGTAGGTGGCGACCTCTGGGTCAACTTCTACGACATCTGCTTTTGGTATGCTTCCAGCTGTTGGTGAGGCAGTCAGGTCGAAATCTACAAAATTATCATCGGTATTTAGCATCTTGATTAAGTCGAGGTTATAAATCCGATACATGCTTTGGCCTGCCTCAGAAGGACTGGCTGGTTTGCCAAGCGAAGCGTTGGCAGTGCCCCAGCCAAATTGATCAACTATTGCAGCTTGCTTGTCACGAATCTGAATATTTCCACCTGTTTGCGATAACCCGCTCGAATAGCTAGTATTACCAGCTAAGTTGGATGCGAAGACCCAAAACTTCCCCGCAGCCAGAAGCCCAGTCGGTACTGTAGCTTTTTTAGACCAAGTGGTTCCAGTGGCTGACTTGTAATACAGTGTCCAGCCTGAGATATCGATATCAGCTGCTGTAGTATTTTGTATTTCCACGAACTCTTCGCTAGCTGAGGTTAGGCCACCGGTTTGGACTTCTGTAATCAGAACACTCTTAACTCCCGCACGGACCGGTAGTGCAGTGAGCACAATTACCGACATGAGAACTATCAGCGCAAGAAGAGGCTTTTTCATGACGGCAGTGTATAGACATAGTATTTAAATGTAAAGCATGACAAAAATGAAACTACTATTGACCTACAAATCATAAGGGTTATACAATAAGTCCAGATATATGTTTTCAATATTCAAAAACTTCAATACCAAAAAGCCCGGTTTCACAATCTTAGATGTTGTTGTGGTTATGATTGTTGTTGGGTTTTTTGCAGTACTTATTATCCCTGGTCTAGTTAGCGGACCATCTAGAGCCCGCGACGCTTCACGCAAGTCTGATCTCAGGGTTATTAAAGCGGCACTAGAAAACTACTATAACGAAAGTGGCACCTACCCTGCAAAACTGTCTACTCTAGAGTCTGGCGCCACCCCTTTTATCAAAAAGATACCCAAAGATCCCAAAACAGGGGCTGAATATATTTATATAGTTACCGGTAACCCGCCTAGCAGCTTTTTATTGCAGGCAACCCTTGAAAATAAGAATGATAAAGATCTGAAGGGTCTCGGAAGCGACCCGTCCAGGGGCATCTACCAACTTAGCAGCACCAACTAGCAGCAACAAATGGTAAATTATTTATTTCTTTAAGCCAGTATTTTTTGAACCGAATTTTTTGCGGTTCTCTATAATATAGTGTTCTAATTCGTAAGGATTGGGTACGAAATCGAACACAAAGTTTTCGCGCTCACCCGCCGTTTGGATTATAATTGTGCCGTATTTTAGAACTATCTGCATTGGCCCTCTAACTGATGCGCTAATGTCTTGAATCTCTTCT
>Ga0209086_10004534_pt1 | contig 10280 bp, 8 predicted proteins | sample M_130207_XF_Meta_FD_187312 | JGI IMG/M metagenome (GOLD analysis project Ga0209086, IMG submission 187312) | Freshwater microbial communities from Lake Montjoie, Canada to study carbon cycling - M_130207_XF_MetaG (SPAdes) (version 2) | ecosystem: Environmental > Aquatic > Freshwater > Lake...
TAACAACAGTTACCAAGAGATCATTGAAACCATCAAAAACCTAAATCTTGAAAACGATGTTCACTTTACAGGGTACGTGCCAGACGAAGATTTACCATTTATATATAAAAGAGCTATGGCATATATCCTTCCCTCTACCTATGAAGGGTTTGGGATACCTATATTAGAGGGTTTCCAATATCATCTACCGGTTATTGTTGCAAACAACTCATGCCTTACTGAAATTGGAGGTGAGGCAGTATCAACTTTTTCCCCATTCCATTTGAATGAACTGGTTGATAGCATAAATGAATTACTAGAAAATCCGATATCTAGAAATTCACTTATAGAAAAAGGAAATCATAGACTTACCCATTTCAATTGGGATCAATCTGCATCAGATTATCTCCATATAATTGATAACATCAACAAATTGAATGCTAACTAATTATGCATTACGAAAAACTTTTTGGAATCCGTTATGCAATAACCAATTATAATGAGGTGTGTGCCTTAATTATTGAAAAGGCATTATCCACAGAGAACCCAAAAAAGTTTGCTGTAACACCACTTGCCGTTCATGGCTTAATTGAGGGATACAAAAACAAAACACTTAAATCCCAAATCAATGCAATTGACCTCGTTGTTCCGGATGGACAACCTATAAAGTGGGCATTAAACTATTTTCATCATGCTAATCTAAAAGATCGGGTTTATGGGCCAACTCTCATGCTTCATGTACTTGAAGCATCACAAACAACTGGAGTAAAAATTTTTCTATACGGAAGCACAGAGAACACCTTAATGAAGCTAAGGGGTTTTATACAAAAAAAATATCCCGATGCAAATGTTGCAGGTATTCAAGCTGATCGATTTAGAGAGTCCACAGAAGAGGAAATAGAACTTGACCGAAAAACTATTATCAATTCAGGAGCAAACATCGTATTTGTCGGCAGAGGATGCCCTAGGCAAGAAAGATGGATTGCCGACAATAAGGATCACTTACCGGCTGTACTGATAGCAGTAGGCGCCGCTTTTGATTTTCATGCTGGTAATCTAGAACAAGCACCTTCATGGATGCAGAGAAATGGATTAGAATGGCTTTACCGATTTACCAAGGAGCCCAAACGATTATGGAGAAGATATCTACTGACAAATACGATGTTTGTTGGCCTCTTTTTACTTTATGCATTTAAAAAGGTCTTTAGTCGATAATCCGCTAATCGGCATTATCAATTACCTTTACTATAGTGAACTTCCTTATCCCATTTTTAAGTATTTTTCCGCTGGTATATTTTGCCAGCTTTTTCTATTCAATTAAACAAATACTATCAAAGCAACATGATGGGATATTGTTTTTTTTCATTTTCGGACTTCCAATATATATCACTACCCTTTCCGTTCTTACTCTTTATGGTTTAGGAGATCTCATACCGATTGTTCAATACACAAAAGAAATAATAGTATTGATGACACTTGGTCTTTTAATGTATGAGTTGAAGGAATATCCCAACTTAACTATTTTAGATAAAATTGTTCTGATTTATTTTTTTTATAACCTCCTCTATATATTTCTCCCTGTTGGAGGATATAGTGTATTTGAGAAAGCCATTGCATTCAAGAATATGGCTTTTTTCCCTTTCATATATTTTATTGGCCGTGTCATAAAACCAGAAACAATCTGGCTATCAAAATATAAGAGTCTCATTTGTATACTTGCACTAGCCACCGGAACAATTTTACTTTTTGAAATCAGCACATACACTCATTTACAAACAATCACTGGTTATGCCGATTATAATTTTAGGTTTTTAGGTGTTGAGCCCACTGGGAATGATGGACTGACATGGACGTTTGAAATCGAAGGCGGTATAAAAAGATTTGCAAGCTTCTTCGCCAACCCACTCGAACATGCGGCCGCTACGTTATTGACCATAGCTGTGCTACTATCACTTCTTTCAAAAAAAGATGGCACCAATAGAAATATTATATTATTGACTGCATTGGCTGCCCTAGTATCAGTAATCTTTGCACTTTCTAGAGCATCTCTTGCAGGCTTTCTATTGGTTGTGTATATTTATGCCATTGTAACTAAAAGGAAAAGGATTTTATTGGCATTTCACATTTCAATGGCTCTAATTCTTATTGTCATTTTATACTTCTTAACTGACCATACCCTATCTGAATTCATCATCAATACATTTAATTTTTCAAATTCATCAAGCCTTTCACATCTAGTGGAATGGGTTGATGGCATAGAATCTATTACTTCAAATCCATTCGGCATTGGACTGGGTGAATCGGGAAGGATTGCAGGAGAATTGGGTTTAAACACAGGAGGAGAAAATCAATTGATCATACTTGGTGTGCAGACAGGAATAATATCCATAATACTATACCTAGCCATGTTAATAATAAGCATAAGCTGGTCTATTAAACTTTTTACGAAAACAACAGGGAAATCGAAACAGCTCGGCATACTGCTTTTTGTATTTAAAGTGGGAATGATCATCCCGATGCTAACAGCGTCAATCGAATCGTATCTTTACATTAGCTACATGGGGTGGTTTCTAACTGGCTTACTTTCTAGTATATATCAGCAATTGATCATTAAAAAAGTATATGTCGTTTCTTAACAATACAATTGAGCTAATTCGGAAGCAACGCTTCAGCCCCAATTGGTTTTTTGGGCTGATTTTTAATGACTTTTACTTACCCAGAAGGAAATTACATTCTTTCATCAAAAGTGAATCTAATCATATCCAAGGAAGGACATTAGATATTGGCTGTGGCGAAAAGCCTTATGCACATTTATTTTCTTGCACTGAGTATATTGGTATAGATATAGAAACAACAGAAAAATATCATGAAAGGCATAAAACAGATCTGTTTTACAATGGAGTAGATCTTCCCTTTGAAAACAATAGTTTTGATTCAATTGTTTGCTTTGAAGTACTTGAGCATGTTTTTGAACCTGAAACAATGGTTCGTGAAATGTTTCGTGTGTTAAAGCCAGGCGGATCAATCCTACTCACAACGCCTTTTATATGGAATGAACATGAAATACCATATGATTATGGCAGATATTCATATTTCGGATTAAAAGACCTGTTCACGAAAAATGGATTCAGCATTAGTAAACAAAAACGAATACTCTCCGGTTTTGCACTAATCATAACACTGACATCACTTTACGTGAGAGATGGACAAGAAAAACTGAAAGAATTATTCCCTAAAAGTAAACTAGGAAAAGTTGGAAGAGGATTGATCTATTTGATCTTCAGGCCAATTTTCATGGCTTTTAATATGGCTGCAGTAGTTACGCAGCTACTTCCAAAGAGTGAGCGATTTTATTTTAACAACGGACTATTGGCGAAGAAAAAGATCGATTCATAGAATCATACGAATTGCTAATTCCATCTGAAATTGACCTTAACACAGCACGTAATTTTTTTGGTCTCCACAAAAGTAAGAATCTCAAAATCAGGATCTTATAGTACATTATTTGATATAAGACTACTGTTGGCATAACATACCAACTAGAAAATTCCCTAAGTAGAAAGATCCGATTTCTAGAATGCAAGTATACTACGAAGGGATGCGTAGGACCTTCTTGAGTTTCCTGATTGGAATTGACACTATATCCTGCAATATGATATACTATGGATGATGGTACATAAGAAATTCGGTATCCCTTTTCTCTAACGCGGAAAGAAAATTCAACATCCTCGTAATATGTCTCGTACGTTTCATTGAGTAATCCTAAGCCTTCCCTAGTAAAAAGCTTATTATTAATCAACATGCAACATCCAGTTGCCCAAGGCATAGTAGTAATAGAATCATATTTATTACTATTCTTCTCACCATAGCCGTTTGTTCTGGTCAGTCCAATCCATTTATTAAATCTATTCCCTGCATTCCAAATCAAATTTTTATCATGCTGGAATAAAATTTTGGGTTGTGCAAGTCCAACGGTGGGATTCCCTTCGATAGAATCAAACAGATGACTTACAAAATCAGGCTCAACAGTCGTATCATTATTCAACAATAGCGAATAATCAATCCCAGATTCAATTGCATACTTTATTCCTATGTTACATCCTGCTGCAAAACCACGATTTTCTTCAGACCTAAAAACAACAACATCACTATACATATTTTTTATGCGGTCAAGTATTGGAATAGTAGATCCGTTATCAACTACGATTAACTCAATACTATACTTATCAGAAGGCTTTACTGCATTCAAGGATTGCAAACAAGGTAATGTGACTTCAATACCGTTCCAGTCAACTAATATGACGGCGATTCTTTTCATAAAAGACCAAACAAATCGATTCTATGAGTAATAAGTAGATGAATGCAAAATTTAGTGGCAGTAATATTAAGCAGACCAAAGTCAGTACTATAGAAATGATAAAAATGCTAATACTAAGCCTAAGCTGAATTGAAAATGTCTTGTCCATTAATATCTCCATAACATTCAGCACGTTCAAGCCAATAATCAATGGCACAATTGAAACCCATCTAATAAAAGTGATTACCAAATGCTGGACTGAGGAATTTGAAAGCCATAATGCAATTAATGGAGCAAAAAGAAAAATAAGAATACCTAATCCAAGTAACATAAAAAACAATATTTTATTCACCTGTTTTCGAAAGCTCAGCCATTCTTGATAACTACGATGGTGAATTTCAATGGCAACAGGATAGATTGAATTTGAAAAAGCAATGAGCAGCATCCGTGCTCCCCAAATGATTTTATCAGCTATTGCATATGCACCTAACACAACAGGATTACCCATAAAACCAAGTCCATATAAATACACTGATTGCTGAAGGTGAACAGCTAAATTAGAGACTGTTAAAGGGAAGTTTTTTCTAAGTGCAAAGGCAGTGCCTCGAAATGAAAAAACACCTTTTGATATTCGCTTTGTCTTAAAAAGGTATACCCACAATAAACCAAAGCCTAATAATTGTGAAAACCCAACCAATAAATTCACCAATGGCGCATGTGATGGGGTTAAAATAAAATGAAAGACTAAAAAGAATGTTAGTATTCTTGAAAATAAATTAGCTAGATTATAGTACTTAAGCTGCTCCAATCCTAAAAAATAAATATAAGGGTTAATCACTTCTGAAAAAACCAAGGAACAAATACCCAATAAAAAAACTGAAAAAGGAAAATGAAGTAAATAAGTAGCCATTGCAACCAATAAGTACAAAACAAAAAACATAAAACGGATTCCGAAAAGTGGCGCCAAACTCTTCTCGGTAGCTACAATATCGCCAATAGAAAGCTTAACATCAATTGGCCCTGTTTGATTACTAGCATAATTAAGGAGAATAGAAATAAATCCAGAGAGGGATAATGAAATCAACACATACCCATTAGCCTCTAAACCAACACGTTTTAAGACCAATGGGATTAAAATCAACTGCAATAAAACATTGGTTGCTTGAACTGATCCTAGATGGAATAAGTTACTAATGCTACGCTTAACTAGGTAAACCAATTCTGATTTATTACTTTACACTGTTTGACTGGAGCTGCGTTAAAACCATCTCCTCAAGAATATCTTCTATATTATATCGATATGACCAATTCGGAAAATCGGCTTTAAATTTATTTACATCAGACACATACCAAATATGATCACCCTTTCTGTGATTCAATTCATCTATGGTATAATTCATGGGTTTACCCAGCTTGTTTTCTAACCACGTGATTGCTTCAATCATAGAGATATTGGAATGCCTAGAACCACCCATATTATAAACAGATCCTTTTTGGGGTGGTGATTGGGAAACCTCCCAAAAAGCAGAAATCAAATCAGCGCTGTGAATATTATCCCTAACCTGCTTTCCTTTGTAACCGAATACAGTATAGTGTTTATCTGATGTAGCACATTTTACCAAGTAGGCTAAAAACCCATGGAGCTCAGCGCCACTATGCGAAGGGCCTGTTAAACATCCACCCCTAAATACAATTGTATTGAGCCCAAAATACCTACCATATTCTTGAACCATTAAATCTGCTGCTATTTTACTGACTCCAAAAATACTATGGGTACAATTATCTATAGACATTGACTCATCAATTCCGTGGTTATAAAATGAATGAGAATCAGCAATTTCCCAACGGGTTGGTAATTCAACTAAAGGCAAGCTGTTTGGATTATCGCCGTAAACCTTATTGGTTGATGTAAAAATAAATACAGCCTGAGGTACGTACTTCCTTGTACACTCTAATAATTTTAACGTTGCAGATGCATTCACTTCAAAATCCGTAAGCGGCTCTCGAGCTGCCCAGTCATGTGATGGTTGAGCTGCACAATGAATTATAATTTCAATAGAAGAAGCATTCTGTTTGAAAATCTGCTCAATTAATTCTAAACTAGCTATGTCAACATCATGGTGTTCATACTCACTTAACGATTTCATTAATTGATCAACTTGCCATTTTGTGCTAGCTGATTCGCCAAAAAAATAAGAGCGTTTATCATTATCTATCCCTATAACCCTATACCCTTTTTGATGATAAAAACGACAAGCTTCTGCCCCAACTAAACCTCCTGAACCAGTAACAATTACAGCCTTTCTAATTAAACTCTTCATTTTAATTATTGCTTTTACTTTTTTTAACTCTCTCAACAAAATTACTCAAATCATAAACAAAGCCGACTCTTCTGTGCACATTCACAAAATCCCATCCGTCAGAAAAGTAATTTTCTGGCGTAACAGGTTCTGGAATTAATGATTTCCAATTATAGTTTATAGACCTAATGAATGAAACCTGTCCAAAAAAGAACCACTGCTTAAACTTAAAATTCCATACGAGTGAAGAAGATAAATCAACCCACTGTCTATTGAAATCTTTTGATCCTGAATTAACATTATAGTTGTAATAGAAGTCAGCATTATGAACTAATCGTTCAACTTCAATTCCCACTTTTGTACTTCCTTTTATCCATGAAAACTCTAATCGCTGCGAATTACTTCCTGGACCAATTGGCGAGCCCAACACCTGGCCATCATTTGTGAAACCATGCCTAACTGAGTTATCGGTATACCAACTTTTGGCCTGTTGAATCAATGAAAGATTGGGCACTTGTAATTGCGTAACTTCTATACCCAACTGAAGGAAAGAAGGATTCTTTTTAGTTCGGCTACTAATCCTAAATAATTTTCGAGCACCTGCAAGATAACCCCTTGGGATAGTGTCTTCTAATAGATTCCATGCTGTTGCCATCTTATCTGATCGCCCATATTGAATATACATCTCTGCATTTTCTTCAGGCAATAGATATCTCGCAAATACAGAACCCATGGCAGCAGATGGAATACCTGATTTTTTATATCGAATGGATGCGAGATCAGTTCCAATAAATAAGCCTTTTAACCACTTAGGCTGCCAACTAATAATACCTCCGGTGAAAATTCGTTGATGAACCGAATCCTTTGGACGATAGACAAATCTTCCGTTAAACGTTCGATTTGTCTCATCAGGAAGAATACCAGAATTCTTCAACTTACCACCCCATACAAACTGCCATTCAAATGAACCCAGAGGGGTACTGATTGGCTTAGTGCTATTGAAAGTATAATGCAAAAATCCAGGAGCATTATTGCTCATCACTAATGAATTAAATCGTCCAGGCCCCCACCATAAATTCTCTGTTGATATGCCAATAGCCATTTTTTTATACTCATATTGCAATCGAGATTGCCCTAAAAACAATTTTCGAATGGGCTCTTGATTAAACCGTTCAGGTTGATCAATCTTGTTTAGCCAAGTGTAATAATAGTTCCAAATGATATTATAGTGATCACTAGGAAATGTTGGAAAAGATTGGTTGAAGGCCCACACATACTCCGGACGAAGCCTAAGCATAAAATTTCTATACCTTGTCTCTGCACCTATAGCATAAAGTCCTTGCCAACCACGAGTAGGATACATAGACCCATCAGCGTATCGCAGCGGAACTTTGGTATTGAATTGTTCGATGTGCTCTACAGGTAGCAGATTAATAAACAATTTCCGACTAGGGCCCGTAAAATGCTCAAGCTGAATAGGCCTTACCATGAAAGAAAAATTCGATAAATCACCTTTAGATGTATCGGACATCAATTGCTTACGACGAAATATTTCTTCAAGAGAACTGTTCGAAACAGGTAGTGTAGTTTGTCCAAAGAGTTTACCTCCCAAAAAAACAAGTGATAAAAAACAAACGATTAAAAAAAAAATTTTCTCAAACATAATTTACAACTAAGCAACACAAGAAAGTCCCTTTAATAAAATTTAAAAAATAATACCTTTCAGAACAACTTGAGCTTTTACCAATAATAACGAGCAGAAAGCATCCCTATGAAATTAAACCGATTAAGATCTTGTTTCCATCCGTAATTCCTAGAATCTACCCCACTTAAACGCCAACTTAATAATAAACCTTCAAATTTATACTGGCCAATAATCCCGTATGAAAGTTCAGACCATCTTACTATATGTGTATTGGGAGCACGTTGAACTCGCTCTAATAGAATTCCTGCTTTTTTATAGCCTTTATTCACTGCCACAGAAAATACTTGAGCATTAGAACCAAATCCAGCTCCTGCTCCAAGAATTTGGTTAGCATTTGTATAGCCTGTTCCTTGGTAATGCTCATACCAACTTCCAGCCCATCGTACTAAATAATCAGGGGTTTGCTCCATATGCGTCACTTCACCGGATAAATTCAACCACACCGATTTTCTTAGTTCGACACGCTTTTGCGCACCAACAATAAATGAAGCAGAATGAGATGGATTCATTATAAAATCTCTTTCATTGTATGAATGATCATTCCAACCATAATCGAGATAAAACTCAGCATGAGATTTGGGCATGACGGCCCGAAGAAAAATATCTGCCAATTGATTCCAACTTTTTGAATCATCATTCAGCAATTTCGACTTAAACAATTTTCCGAAAACAGGTAAGTATTTCGAGGCACCCGTTTGCTCTGTTGAATTATTCAACACGGACTTACTTAAACCAGAAAACTGTCGACTAAACCCTATAGATACCCCTTTCAAAAACGTAGGCTGATACGTAAATATCATAGCATTGATATATTTCCAGTCACCTTGATATCTGCTATTGCTTCCGTATTCTTTCCTATATGACCTTAGTCCTCTGATTTCAAGAGGCATATCAATATTTTTTTCATCCTCTAACCTCCCCCCAATGACTTGCCATTCAAAAAGACCAATGGGAGTTTTTAAAGGCTTTCTTGAGTTAAAGGTCATATGCAAAAAACCTGGAGCATTGTTGCTCATCATCAAGCTTGAGTATTTACCTGGCCCCCACCATAAATTTTCATTTGATATGCCAATTGAAATAGGTCCACTATTAATTCGAACACTACTCTGTCCAATTAAATACTTTTTATAAATACCCGTTGGTAATGACCCATAACTTTTTGTCAGTTCGTACGTATTATTTTCAGCATAGATATACGCAGGGTTCAACTGTATAGCAAGCGGCCCTATTTCAGTATATATTCCAGCGCTAACGATACTTTGAATTCCTTTTGCGGGTATCATTGCTGCATCATTCCAGCCATATGGATGATGTGAGTTGTACTTAGAAAGGACTTCTACAGGAAGAATACTCAGTCGCCCTGCGTTCCATAAAAAATGAAGTGTTTTGTTTCTTAATGGGGTATCCCCTTTAGCCGCCATCACATGATATAGTGAATCAAGTGTATTTTTTTTAGTGAATAGAATGGGGCGAATAGTAAGAGAAGAATTTGATAAATAATTACCCTCTAACTGAAGGTCCCTTATCGTCTCATCAAAAGAGATAGGATTAACAGGAATTGATTGCGCCTTAGTTAAACAAGTAATAAAAACTAATGCGCAAAAAAGAAGTAAATATTTAGATAGGTGTGAAATCAAAAAAAATTACAATTTAAGAATAGCTATAACAACTCCAGCGAGTGAAGCAATGGCACTTGATATTCCAATCATCTCACCAAATGGTAATGCTCCTCTAAATATAGGTTTCTTGGGAACAATTATTTCTGCTCCTGGTTTAACCTTTGGTGTTTTTCTGAATATTAAAAAAGATCTTACTGTTTTTGCTTTACCATTTGCATAAACGATATAGGCACGTTTTTTCCATGCTTCCTTTGAAAAACCACCTGCAGAAAAAATATACCCTCTAAAACTTTTTCCGGGCTCGAATGGAATTTGAGTAGATTGTAATACTGCCCCATTAACTCTTACCTGCGCATCGAACTTTGGAACGACCAAAACAT
>Ga0209086_10004535_pt1 | contig 10279 bp, 22 predicted proteins | sample M_130207_XF_Meta_FD_187312 | JGI IMG/M metagenome (GOLD analysis project Ga0209086, IMG submission 187312) | Freshwater microbial communities from Lake Montjoie, Canada to study carbon cycling - M_130207_XF_MetaG (SPAdes) (version 2) | ecosystem: Environmental > Aquatic > Freshwater > Lake...
GATCGCCACTCTCCAATTACTATCTTAGTCTTACGTCTTCCCTTCTCCTCCACCCTTAGTAACATCTTTCGATCTTTGCCAACTGGCTTTGTGTTTCTCGAGCACCATCCGGATATAATATCTTCATTCATACTGTTATTATAGTTGGTTTCCTACTGCTTCCAGCTCGACAATACTGGCAATGGTGTCCAGCCGATTATTGATCGTCCGCATTCAGAATAGTCTGGGTCCTCTGAATAAACGATATCTGTCATATCTGAATACCAACAATCAAGCGCTGAGTTATGGCGGTTTGGTTGAAATGAGACTATATCAAGCCCAACAGTTAGGCCGAAATTCGATTTTAGTCCGATGATAATGTCGTCATCTTTCGGCGCAGTTGCCATTGACTGCCAGACTGGTTGTTTGTTTTTCATACTGTTATTATAGTTGGTTTCCTGTAACAGGATCGGTCATTGGGTACTTCACAGCCTCATACGCTATAATTTGCTTACTAAGCATCTCTGCTTCGTCACCTTCTGGTGTGCCTGGCTCTAATGTCAGACCCAGCCCAGGCTCTACGAGAGCCCAGAGTCTAGACATCTTTGTCTCGTACTCTTCTTCTGTAATGATTTCGTTCATACGATTATTATAACGAGTTTCCTGTCAATATTTACTCACCCCCGCAGAAAACGCATGCGCATTGCGATTCTTGCTCCCATTGCTCGAAGTCGAAATCAGCTACTGATTCGTTATCATCATCTTCGTTGCTCGTCGCTGAGACTGTTACTGTTGTAGTGTTTCTTGCCATGTAATGATTATATGAGGTTTCCTTTAGTATATCTTGCTCAGCCCATAGCAACCAACTACCACGCCCTGTTCATTTCGCGCGAGCTCTCCAGGGCTGTATAAGTCGTCGCGCCCTAATTTCAATTCATTGCATCGCTGCTGAACCATTGTCGAGACAATATAGATGGTCTCAGGCTGCACTGGGCCCAGGTTAACCAACCAACCATACATCGCGGAGTTGATTTGGATTTTAAAGCCATCAACAGTAATATCATTCAACTTATCGTTCAGAACGATTACGCGCGCTACCTCTCCAGATGGCTCGACTTCCAAGACTTGACCGTTAGAGTGAATGTTGATCGTGTCTGGTGTTAAATTTACAAGTTTCATACTGTTATGATAACGAGTTTCCTGTTGCTGCTTAGATGATAAAATAAAAAGCTCTGCATTTTTAAAATGCAGAGCTTAATACGTTTGAATATTAATTATTCAACGTCTGAAATATAATTATCGTCATTTTCGTTAATCATTCGAATATGCTTAACGAATTCGACATCTCCATTTTCAATAATGACTTCAGTGAATGGCAAATAATCTTCATCAATATTGCAAAAGTCAGTAGAATAGATAACGACTGAATAACGATCATTAGTTAATTTATGCAACGTTGCAATAATAATATCGCCGACATTATAGCAATCATCATATTGCTCAATAAAGTCTTCGCTAAGCTTGATAATTTTATATTCGTTCAATTCGTTTTCTTTAATATCTTTCATACGATTATTATAACGGTTTTCCTTTGAACGTTTGAACTTGCACCGGTCTTTACCTAGACAGTCTTGGAACTGGGTACCAACCTAAGACTGTCTCTGCTGCAGGATCGTAACGATAGCTATTTCCTGGCTCCCCTGCACTGAACCATGCTACTTCATCGACACCGTCACCCCATTGACCTTTTAGGGCTACATTATACTCTACTCCACCTTCTTGTTCACACCCCTTGTACCCAATTTGCACCAATACTCGAGTATCGAAGGGTGCGGTGTCAGGGGAGAGCCATTGTGGTTCGTTTGTATCTTTCATACGATTATTATAACGAGTTTCCTGTCAACGCTCAATCTACTATACCGACTGCATTGCATGCAAGCGTTCTATTGACGCTATAGGTAGAAACATGTCCATTTTGATCAATTGAAAGCTTTTCGATGTCACTGGCATAGAACCAACCGTAGCCGGACCCGTATCCCTCACTATTGTAGACCATCACTTCAAGGTCACCTACTTCCCCTTTAAGCTGTTCGAGTCGATTCATTAATTGGCTGATTGTCATACGATTATTATAACGAGTTTCCTGAGGGTGGTCAAACAAAAAACCCGGGTATAGAGAGTAGAATCTCTATACCCGGGTCGACTTTCGTTTATTCGTCGTCGTCGTCTTCGTCGTCGCCCATCTCCTCCTTTTCATAACGCGCAGCTCCTTCGTCGGGGGCATTTTCGTAATCGCCAATATAAACACCAATACCGTCGAACGAATATACTTTAATCGTTCCGCCCTTACTACCTTCCCATTCGCCAACTAAATCGAAATCAGTTAGCGGAATACCATTCGCGAAATCTACAATACTACAAAGTTCGCCGATAATTTGCGAATCGGAACTTCCGCTAACCCGCCCATAACATTCGTCAATACCCGATCGGTTAAAAAATAATGCACCGTATTTAATATTCGTTTTGTTTGTTTCGTTTGTTTTGATCATACGATTATTATAACGAGTTTCCTGTCAACGTTTGAAAGAAAAAATTTGAGCTAACTTCTTTCAAAGCTAGCTCAAGTTCTATTCTCTTAATCTATTTCGATTATTTTCGATCTAACGTTTTAATATACTTAACGAATTCAAGTTCTATTCCATCAATAGCGCTAGTATTATTATCATTATAAAAGAGTCTAACGGAAGCAATATCATCTCTTAAAGGACAAATATGAATAGTAAATCCTTTGTCCATTACTTTCATTAGCTCAGGATTATCAGAATAAGGACCATTTTTTTTGCAATATTGCTCTTCTTCTTCAAGCTTAATTACTTCGATAATATCATTGATATGATAATTATCTCCATTTTTCTTATTAAAGCTTTCGCTAAGCTTAATGATTTTATAATGATTAACTTCGTTTAATTTAATATCTTTCATATGATTATTATAACGAGTTTCCTGTGAAAGTTTGAACAAAAGAACTTGAGCTAACTTCTTTCAAAGCTAGCTCAAGTTCTATTCTCTCAATCTATTCTAGCTTACACTCTCAACCATTCGCGAATTAGCTCGTCGTAATTCGCCGATAAGATTGATCATAAACTCTTTCTCAGAACAATCTTGTAACTCGCACATTACTTTAACATATTCTTTGTCTTCTTTTGTCACATTAACGAAATACGACTTCTTGTATTTAACTTTAGTCTCAAGCCTTTTGAAGCCGAAATTGTCTTGTACTTCGTTAGCATTTTTAAAATCGTCGATAATCTTTTGCGATTTTGGCCCTAATTGAGTAATGGCCCAACCTAAGTATTTGTGCTTATTAACGATCAGACCGAACACATCTTCGGCTGCTAATTTGAACATTTTATTGTGACGACCATACTTATTACAATCAATAATCTTGTTAACGACATTGTAATGATGAGCCATTTCGTGCAATAAGGTCTCGAGAATTTGATCAATATCACGATCAATATATTCTGCTGTGATAGTCAATTCGGCGAAATGTGTCTCGCCTTTGAGCCATTTCTCGCTCCAATGCCAACCTAATGCATTCTTACGACCTCGTGACATGATATTAATCATTGGTACTGGCAATTTGCCCTCACATAGATTCGTATTGAAGTAGTTGAATGCTTTGGTAAGCGTTTCGATTGCTGTGGCGTAGATGTTTTGATTAGACATATTGTTTTTAGTTTTTGGTTAAGTTACTTACTACTCTCTTATTATAACAGGTTTCCTGTGAGTGAGAGCCTACTTTTTGACTGGCCGCTTCACTCCGTCCCTGTAGTGAGTCTTAGGAAAAGCTTTGCCGAGAATCAAGTACATTGGATCACTCTCAAACACATCTATACCCTCCAGACCCAGTAGACCATGACGATATTTGAATGTTAGATTTTCGTCGTAGCTCGAAACAAGATGTTTATTAGCAAGAGCTCTGAATTGTTGATAGGAACCACTCGTCATCTTCTTAGCCATCTTTTTCATTTCATCGTGAGTCCAGGCTCGTGCTCCCTCAATATGTGTACCAAACTTACTCGTTGCAGGTGTCTTCTTACCTTGCTTCTCAGCAATGCGACACATTTTTGCAATTAATTTAATTGCTTCACCAATCTGATGCATACGATCCCACTTGCCTTTCTCAACCATACTCTGAATAAAAGTCTGCTCTTCTTCTGAAAATTCGAACTTTGCTGTCTCAGAGAGAGACTGAACATAGTCAATCATACCATTGTTACCAAAACATACTGTCAAGTGTTTGAGCTCGTTCTCTACTTTTTCTTGTTGTGTCAATTTCATACTGTTATTATATGAGGTTTCCTGTGCTAGTTTTGTGAGAGAGTCTCTTAGACTATCTCAATGAGCCTAATGAACTCAACATCATTTTTATCAATTAAGACTTTAATACAATTGTCATCAGCAAAATATTCATCATCTTTTCGATATTCAAAATATAATGATAAAGAATATTGACCATTATAATTATGCATAGTAGCTGCAAATGTATCACCAATATCAAATAGATCACCATATTCTTTACTAAACTCTTCACTCTTATGAAGAAGTTTGTATTCATTAAGTTCGAAGTCTGAATCAATTGCTAGTCTTGGATCATTCATATACTGTAATTATAAGAGGTTTCCTGTGCTAGTTCTGTAAAGAGTTTGAAGTATAAACAAAAATAGAGCCCCTATTATTTCTAATAAGAGCTCTATTTTGTCTACTAATGCTTTAAGTATTAGAGAGCTTTATTTAAGCATTGTGAAAAGATACCAGCAATATAACCATCAGCATATTGTACAAAATATCTAGTCCATTGTCTATTAGAACCATAAGGCATTTTAAATGTTTTACCATCAGCACTACTAGCTCCTACAATCTTGCCAATTTCACCAGTACGTTTAGATATTTTCTCAGATAACCAAGACCTATAGACCTGACCATTCTCATGCATATAAGAATAACCCATTCCAATTTTATAGGTCTGCTCAGTCTTAGCAACATAATGACCTCCCAATGAATTCTTATCAGGTCGTTCAAGATCCCCATTCTTATTCATAATAGGCTCTTCTACCCCTTTAAGATAGACTTCATCGCCCATTTTAAACTTTGCATTTTTGTTTGACCATTTCGTAATATGTTTTGCTTTAATATCTTTCATACAGTAATTATAACTGGTTTCCGTTGATTGTTTACTTAATTCTGTACACCATCTGACTATACTTAGTTCCTGTAGTGATCCAAACTTTGTTGCCAGTAATCTGAATTTCAACAATCTTTTTTCCGATCAGAGCCTTAATCCGGCGTTTGGTGTTTTTATTTGATATTTTCATACTGTTATTATAACAGGTTTCCTGTGCTAGTTCTGTAAAGAGTTTGAAGTATAAACAAAAATAGAGCCCCTATTATTTCTAATAAGAGCTCTATTTTATCTACTAATGCTTAGCTATTAGAAAGCTTTACCTAAGCATTGTGAAAAGATACCAGCAATATAACCATCAGCATATTGTACAAAATATCTAGTCCATTGTCTATTAGAACCATTTGGCATTTTAAATGTTCTACCATCTGCACTACTAGCTGCTACAATCTTACCAATCTCACCAGTACGTTTAGATATCTTTTTAGATAACCAAGACCTATAGACCTGACCATTCTCAGCAATATAGCTATTTCTTACGCCCCATCCTTCACCTTCTACCCCTTTAAGATAGACTTCATCGCCCATATTGAACTTTGCATTTTTGTTTGACCATTTCGTAATATGTTTTGCTTTAATATCTTTCATACTGTTATTATAAGAGCTTTCCTTTGGGCGCTTCATCACCTTCAATCGTTTTCTTGAAGAGGTAGTTTCCTGCAGCATGGTAGCAGACCACTCCTTCCGGCTTCATAAATCCTGGACTGGCTATACTTCCGAAATCCTTGAGATTCCCAATTGCTCTGTCAATTGCGTCAGTAGTAAAGATCCCGCGGAATAACACAGGGACCAATGAGCAACACGCGGGTAGCATATCCTGAGAACGCTTCACTCGCGGGTCGGCTGACAGAGTAACGAGGGGCTCAGCTCCATGCAAGCACCATCGCCCAACGTTGAACAATGACCAACGCTTCTCAGTCATACCATACTTCCGCTGAATGCCTTGGCCCCACCACTCACCAAAGTGCCGACCAACACCCAACCCCATCAACTCATCCTTATGGTCGTATGCCCATCGTGCGAAGCCGTAGTTGTCGTCTTGTGGGGTGATCCACCGACTCCGAGATCCTACTTTGAATTCACCCTCCTCAGTAATACAAACCTGACCATTGGTACCATCTAGCTTCTCAGTAATCACACACTCCCGACTCAAGCGAGCCATCTTTGGGAACTCTCTAAACTCTGCGTTAATTGTTTCGTTGTTCATATTGTAATATTACCTAGTTTCCTTTGTGTTATCGTTGATACTGCTTAACCAATTTGGCATAATTAGCCTTTAATATCTTGTTTTCTTCTTTAAGCTGTTTGTTCTCAGCTTTAACGTCAAAGATGACTTTTTTGAGATTAATTTCTCTCTGTTTGAGTTCTTCAACTCTTGTTGTAACCCAATCCATGAACTCTAGTTGATCCATTTCTTGCGGTGGTATTTCTTTAGAAAAATGTTTGTCTGTTGTCATACTCTGATTATAAGAGGTTTCCTTTGAAAGGTTGATTAAGTTTCTTAGTAGGGATCGGACCTATTAAGGGTTATCAGATCCGTATCTGTTTGTATTAGAACGCTTTACCTAAGCATTGCGAAAAGATACCTGCAATATAACCATCAGCATACTTTACGAAATATCTAGTTCTTGAATTAAACGTAATACCATTAGTACTAGTTACAGCTACAATCACCCCAATCTCACCAGTACGTTGAGAGATCTTCTTTGATAACCAAGTTCTATAGATCTGACCATTCTCAGCAGTATAAACACTACCAATTAATTTTTTAAGAGGTCGCTCTAGTTCACCATTCTTGTTTATTACTTCACCCTCTACTCCTTTAAGATAGACTTCATCACCCATCTTGAACTTGGCATTCTTGTTCGCCCAGCTCGTAATATGTTTTGCTTTAATATCTTTCATACTGTTATTATATCAGGCTTCCTTTGTTGAAAAGGGTAGCGGGGGTAGGATTCGAACCTACGACCTTCAGGTTATGAGCCTGACGAGCTACCAAACTGCTCCACCCCGCGATTTGTTACATCCACCATCAACAGCTCGATCGGTCAGATTCCTTTCTCCTGATCGAGCTGGTCCTGAATTTCGGCAGCTATCTCCCAAGCAAGAGACTCCAGTTTGCGCAAACTCTCGATTGACATTCTGGCCACTACAGGCCATTCTAACTTAGAGTTTTGCCACCAATCCTTGTAGTCCAAAGGCATCACCTTCGAGAGTTCCGTTTCCCACGCTACAAGCATATTCGCCACACTGTTAGGATCGGTTCTGATCTGAGCCATTATCTCTTCGTGTCGGGTTGCTTTAATGTCTTTCATATAGTAATTATAAGATGTTTCCTTGTGGTCGCTTACTTAGCTTGAGGTAATACTGACACTTCACTCCAACCGATAAAATCATTACTAGAGTACTCATTATTATCAAATGAAAACCAATGAATTTTATCTCCTTCTTCAATATCATCATTATCACCATCTCCCCAATCATTAAACTCTACCACATCTTGTCGAATAATACCATCGCACTGAGATTTAATACCTACAATAATCTTTCGATCCTTAGGTGCGTCAGACATTTCTTGCCATACTAATTGTTGTTTCATCATACTGTAATTATAAAAGGTTTCCTTGCGGTCGCTTACTTAGCTTGAGGTAATACACCATGGCACTTCAATCCAACCAACAAGCTCATCATTAGAGTAATAATAAACCTCATTCTCGGAAAACCAAGTATTTTTTGAGCTCGGCATTCCGGGATCACTATCTCCGTCTTCTTCATATTGTTCATATACGTCTTGGATAAACACTACTCCTTCAAATCGAATAGCACCACCCTCCTCAGATTTAATACCTACAATAATCTGTCGGTCTTTTGGAGCTTCTGACATGTCCTGCCATACTAATTGTTGTTTCATCATACTGTAATTATAAAAGGTTTCCTTGCGGTCAAGATGGTCGAGGGGGTGGGACTTGAACCCACAGCCAACGGATTAAAAGCCCGCTGCTCTACCATTGAGCTACTCCTCGGTTATCAGCTTCAAATGATACGGCAACACCTAGTTCCTTATCAAATGAATCTTTAATCAAAACAGCTAATTGGTTGAGTGTGAATTCAATTATACTAGCTTTCCTTTCGCCTTAGCAAGTCTTAGCTCCCAATTCAGTTTAACAAGCTTTACATAGTCACTTGTAACTTCTTCTTGCTTAGATACTTTCAGTGATAGTTTTGTGTATCGTTTACACATCTTAATGTATTTGTTAGTCATATTAGTCAACAGTAAGTTCAGTAAACACTTTCTTATTTGATTTAACTTTAATACCTTTAACCTTCTTACTACTAACCCCGCAGTTCTTGAATAGAACACAATCACCACACCCACCACGATTAAGCCTGTTCTGTACGTTGAAACATTGCTCGTTCGTATACTCCTTACATAACTCTGCATTCGCTGCCAATACGTCAAATGTAATTACTGGCCCAGGGTTGTATACGAATTTAATCGGCTCTAATACTGAAACATCTACCTGAACCTTCTCTTTCTTAATACGTTTAGTTACTTTGACCTTCTTAACAGTCATTGCTCGTGCACATTCTTTACATTTAAATGTATTCAAAAGATTCTCAATACTACCAAACTTAGTAACTCGATTATGCAAATTACCAAAAATCATTACGACAGCCATATTGCATAATGTACATGGCACATGCATACTTGGCAGTTTGTTAGTAGTCTCATAGAGCTTAACCCATTCAGACTTCTCAGTTTTGCTTAGCTTAATTTCAGGTCTCATTTTCATACCATTATTATATCAGGTTTCCTTTGACTGTTTGAACAAAACTCGAGTTAAAGTAAAACAATATGCTGAATGAACTCAACATCATTTTTATGAATAAGTCGTTTAAAATTATTAGATACATATTTACCGTCTTTGTTAATATTATAAATGACGATCAAATATCGATCATTTTTACGCTTATGCATAGTAGCTGTAACTGTATCGTCAATATTAAAACAATATTCTGATTGTTTAATCTTAACTACGAAGGGGTTGATAACTTTATATTCGTTGAGTTCGTTTGGTGCAATATCTTTCATACCATTATTATATCAGGTTTCCTTTCAACGTTTGAACTTTTTACCTGACCTCAGAAATTCTATTCTCCCGTATTCTGAATTCTATTCTCCCGTATTCTGAGTTGTATTTTTTAGGTATTCTGGATTCTATTTTTGGGTATTCTGGATTCTATTTTTGGGTATTCTGAATTCTATTTTTGGGTATTCCATATCCGCATTTTTTGTATTTTTGGAATTTAGTCTGAGAAACTCGCTGGCCAAATAAATACCATTCCTGCCTACCATCAGCACGGATAATGGCGGGACCTTCTTCATTATGCAATTGACCGAGAATCCAATATTGCAATTCACCGTTTTTTAGAGTTACAGCCGGGCCACCCTCTCGATGTAGATAGCCATTGTTGTACCAGTATTCACCATACTTAGCTTCAGTTATAGCCGGTCCGCCATCCCGGTGCGCAACACCCATGTACCACCACTCCTCATCACCATTGAGTTTCTTATATGCTGGACCATTCTCACAGTGCAGCAATCCGTCCCAGGCTGGGTCGCCAAGGTAACTACACACTGAGCCATCTGAATTCGTAACTTGCGTAATGTCTTCCATGTTAATATTATATCTGGTTTCCTTAATCATTCCCACCCGAGAGGAGCTGAGCGAGCAGTCTAAGGGGGCGCTCCGAGCGCGAGGTTTTTCCGTAGAAACGAGCCGATCAGAGCAACACGACGAGCTGATCGCGGTGAGTTGATTAGCTCGTCGTGATGATCTTAGTGAGGTCTAATCGACGAATACTGGGGATGGTTTGTGCACGTATGTTGCTCCTAAGGTAGCTAAGCGCTGAGCGGACTCTAATTGCTTAGAGGCTTCCTGGAACAGTTCAGGGTTGTCCTCTCCTCTCGATAATAGAATAATGATTGAATTTAAAAGGGTCTTAGCATTGTCTAGTCGGTGACAAGCTGCTAAGCGGCAAGCAGCCTTTTTT
>Ga0209086_10004536_pt1 | contig 10279 bp, 10 predicted proteins | sample M_130207_XF_Meta_FD_187312 | JGI IMG/M metagenome (GOLD analysis project Ga0209086, IMG submission 187312) | Freshwater microbial communities from Lake Montjoie, Canada to study carbon cycling - M_130207_XF_MetaG (SPAdes) (version 2) | ecosystem: Environmental > Aquatic > Freshwater > Lake...
TTGTTTTTCTTTCCATTGTACCTCTTTCTATTGTATTTTCTAGTGTATTTCTTGGTTTTCATTAATATAAGTGAATATAAAAATGTGCTAAGCATCGAATGGCTCGATATCATTTTCCGTATCCTTTGTCGGCCCTTCTCGAAAAATCGATTGTTTTTGACCCTTGTATAATTTATAATTGGCAATGATTGGATTGAAAAACCGGGTAAGAAAAAGGAGCACCACGCACAAAAGAAACAAAAACCGGTAGGACCACTGCGTAAACCCCGCCAGGAGAATGGCCGCAGCGATTAATATATACATCGCAATTTGCGCCCGGTCAAATATTTTTTCAATCTCTCGCTTGGTTTGCATGCCGCGCTCGAAATCATCGTCCATGAATTGAAAAAAAACCATTCCCGAATTACCCACCGGTTCAAAATAGTATTCGTAAAAAGGGCGGGTCGTGCGTTTTTGCAAAAAACTGTCTACGAGTTTCTGAGGGAACAAATAGACAATCGGCAGGCGGGTAAAACATTTGTACACATAAAAGGGTTTAAATTTCATTTCTTTCGTCAAATTGTAATCCCATTCTTTTTTAATAAAAATGTTATTGATATTATTGATGAGGGGAGCATTCTCCGTGCTGACCAAATAAGCGCCAGCGCGCGCAAAACGTAGTCCTACCTCGATGATTTTGGCGTCGCGGTACTGGACATTGACGACCCCAGTAAATTCTTTCAAATGGAGAATGACCCACTCGACGATATTGGCGGGCGGTGTGGAATCCGGCGACACGAATTTCCAATCATCACTAAAGCCGTTTTGTTTATCGGAATAAATATACGTGATTTGATGGACAATTTTCCCATTCAGCATAATAAAATCGGTCATGCCTTCTTTCGCGTCAATAAATTCTGACCACATCATGTTTTTGTAGTCGACGTATTTTTTGAGTTCCTCCGCATTCGTCACTTTAAAACAATTTTTCGAAGAGGCGCTGAGATGGCCCCATCGCGGTTTAATGAAAATCGGATAGATGACTTTGTCTTCTTTGCCTTTGAGTTTATCTAAACGCCCCGCAGGTAAACCTTGGCTTTTCACAATCCAAAGTTTATCATAGACATTTTTGAAGCGGGGGTAGCGGTAATAGCATTCTTTGTCAAAAAAAGGCATTTTCCCGGTTAGCCGAGTCGTAAATTTGTCGGTGTACGGATTAAAATAGCCCATCTTCGTACACCAAGTCTCTTCATAAGGCATTAGGGCTTTGAATAAAGTGGACATCTTATTATAAAAATATATAATAAAATATATATAAAAAGCTCTCACTAATTAATACAGAAATGTCGTTTATTATTAAAGGCGGTTATGATGCGTTCCGTAAGCAAGTGTTGAATATTTCTTTAAAACGCACGAATAAGTGGACAAGTGGTACCCTTTTGGTCAAGAAAAATATACTTGTTTACAACCTCGTTCCAAGGTATGATAATGAAATTGAGTTGGTGAAATACAATGATACTCACGCTCTACTCTTGAATAATACGATTATATATGAAGACAAAAAATTATTCACTTATAAGCTGAATTTCACTGGGGAAGGGCTGCAAGTAAATGACCCGAATCTTTATGATTTTCTGGATTGCAAGTATGTAGAGTATTATGCGTTGAAACACTTTTCCCAATGGCGGACGTTGAATTAGATAGGGGCTCTGCCCCTACGACCCCTTAGGGGCTCTGCCCCTACAACCCCGCATTTTAGATTAGATATGGGCTGCTGTTTCTAAGGCGGGGTTGTAGGGGCGCCGCCCCTATATAGACTTTTGGTCTTAATTCTAAATAATGTTGATAACGAGCAGGTTCTAGTTCGTTTTCAAAGACTTTACAATTCCCCGTGGCGATGACCTCGACTTTCTTTTTCGTCACCGCGGACGCAGGCGTTCTTTGCTTAATCGTATTGAAAATTCGGATGGTTGGCCAACCTTCTAAAACTTTCTCAAAAATAAAAATAACTTCTTCGCCAGTAATATCACGCTTGTCCGTGCGTTTCTTTATGCGCCGCTCGCGCTTGGCGGCTAGGTAGTGTTGTTTGTGGATGTTTATTTCTTTCTCACTATTCTGCATTTATAGTATGTTGGGGGATGTTTTTATGTTTTTTTCAACAAAACCCTTAACCAAGGTTTCATAATACTCATATTTTTCCGCATCGAGCTCCGATTTATAAAAAGGTAATTTATTTTGTTGTAAATTGCGTTTAATGTTCTTGATAATATCCAAGGTTAAATCATTTTTTATTCCATCTTTTAACCTTTGTCCGTCTAATAGTTCTAAGATTTTCCCGGGTTTTTCGCCGGCGATGGATTTATCCACAACGATTAACATTTCATCTAAACTTATTTTTCGTCTTCGAATATTTGTTTCTTCTTGGGTTCGGTCGGGTCTCTCTTCGCGCTCTTCATTACGGCAGACAAGTTTACCGTTTTTAATCATCGATACAGTGTGTCGCGTTATAGACAATAATATTTCAATTTCTGTATTTTTCTTGCCGACCGCAATAAGCTCCCGCACTTTTAATATCATTTCATCACTGATGCCATTCTTCGCGTCGCGGATGCCAATAGACATTTTCTTTCGGATTTCGTCCGATTTTGTTTTGCCAAAATTATGATTGCCTGCGCCTTTCATTTTTTCCGATTTTTCCTTGTAGACTTCCTTGCGGTGTATTTCGCGGCAAACGGCGTCTTTCATTTCTCGGATGCGCATTGTTTCATTAAAGGCTTCTTTGCCTTCTTCGTTACAATTGGTATCAGCAAAACATTCGATTTTGTGCTTCTCTTCATTACAAATTTTATACATCTCTTTTTTAATGTTGATATCATCTGCCATGAGATAGGTTTCAAACGCGACTGCTTGATTATATTTTACGATGAGGCCGGGTTTCATGAGCGCAATAAATTTGAGGCAGTCCGATTTTTTGTAAATAACATATTCAATTTTACCTGCTTTACCAAATCCTAAAAATTCTTTAATTTTTTCTAATACAACTGGTTGATTTTTTTGAGCAATAGATATAGAATAATTTTTAAAATTTTTATCAATATAAAAGCAACCTTCCGCATCACATAAGCCTTGGATATATTCAATGCTCATTCGGGCTAGATATGTTTCGTCCATAATTTTATTTTCATTGTATATCTTACATTTTTGATACAATGCTTCTTTCATGTCAACCACATTGGGAACATCGGCCAATTTATAAAATTCGTTTAGGAATTCAATTTGTGGTTGTTTGATGACGAACGCATATCTAATGTAGTCCAATAACAATTTATATTCATTGCTGCGGAGCATTAAATTATATTGGTTTCTTCGATTATATCTATGATAAAAATCGCCCGTATCATCTAGAACATCTTCTACTTTATTATTCCGGTTCACTGACGTTGTGATACTGCCACCGAAATGATAGCGAATGACTTGTAACACGTTCGAACGAGACTGTGCTATTGTTATACCAGATTGATAACCACACGATATTTTACGAATGAAAATACAACCATCGCCGTCGATTAATCCAGCTATATAAGCAGGATGCGGAGGCATAGATTTGAATCGAGCCATTTGAATCAAATTATCACAATCCATTCCTTGTATATTGTATTATAGACTATAACGTTTAAGTCCTTTTCAATTTATTGGTTTAACATGGAAAATATCCTGTTCTAAATCATCCACCACTTTATTCACCATCTGTAATTTTTCCATGATTGATATCTTATTGGATTTGGTGCCAATCCATATTTTTTCTAATTTGGGGTGTTTTTCTACCTTGAAATATTCACGACTTTTTGTTTGTTCCTTGTTAACATATTCATGATAATATCCTACATATTTGCGCATCATATCTTGGGTAATGCCTTCGGGTAGTGGCTTGGCATTGTGTTTTCGGGCGCGTTTAGTACCGACCGCAATTCCTTTTGAATTTTGTTCTTGTTCTTCCCTTGTTGCAATCCGCAAATTTTCCATTGTATTATTTAACTGGTTCCGGTCAATATGGTCAACACTTACATTTTTAGTACCTTGGCCATTCCCATAACAGTTCATAATGATTTGATGCATATAATAATTTTTTCCATCGGATGGATTATGCGTTTGTATATAACCATTAGCGCATTTATACCATGTTAATTTTTTCCCTATTGTTTTTTCATATTCAGTTACTTTATTGTAACTTTCTTCCGATAATTTACATAAAGTCTCTTTTTCGCAATACATCAAGTATAATAATTTCTCATTTTCTTTTATTTTCCATATACAGTTTTTAATTTTATACGCACTTTGGCCGATTGTAGCGTAATGACCTTGTATAAAATCTATAATGTTATAAGTATTCACAATATTGCTATAAATTTTTGGATAGCATAATACATTTTCTTTTCGTAAATCACAATTATTACTATTTTTAAAATAATATATGTTATCTTCACTATTAAATTTGAAAATGAATTCCAATAATGTAATGTCTTTATTATTATATTTATATGATGGATACAAGTTTCCTTTCGATAATCTAAACGATTTTTCGAATGAATGAAGTTCTTCCCAAATGTCTTTGTCAATAATATAGCGTATTGTTCCATAGTTTAAAAAATAATTAGTATTATCCATACAGTAATATGGTCTTATGCGGTGTTTTTCGTTGTCATTTGTAACTGTGGTGTTCATATTATACACATATAATATGAATATTCTTTATGTTGTTTTTGAATGAAACTAAATAAAATTTCATTCGCTCAATTACTGTACGCTAACCCGCCCCGGGCTGCTATACAGTGACCTCAGATTTTGGTCTGAAGCATGGACTATCCCTTAAGTTATCACCGAGAGTTGCTAACTCCCTCAAACCCACTCCATTATAGTCTCTGAACCTTCCCCATATGCTAGCATTGGCGCACTTAGGGGCTTGGCTGCAGATTGTCCAATCCTTTTCGTTATTACTATGCCCGAGGTCATTACCCTGGGTATTCCATCTGCTTTCGCAAGAGGAAGTAGTAGAAAAGGCTCTTAGGATGTTCCCGCAATTTAGAAATGTTGCCTCATTCAGTCAGAATGAGACTAGCTGGTTACATAATGTATTCATATACTTCTGAACACATATCTGCTTTACACTGTTTACCCAATTTAGTAAGCAAATAACTAAATTGGCAGCCAACTTTTGGGCACAAGCTTTCTCGATGCCACTCATAACTCTTAAAACGTTGTAGTTCACGGCGTACACGCGTACCTTAGCCGTGTTGGTGCCCTGAACCGTGGCATTGGACAACACCAGCTGTAAGGTGGCGTTATCAATGCGCGAGAAGTTGCAGGAGCCGGACGGCTGGTGCTCTTCGGGGCGGAGGGCGAAGGAGTAGACGTTGATACCCTCGTCGGGGTTTCGGGTGTGGTGCTGGTAAGGCTGGACGAGGGAGAAGTAGGACCCTTCACGTTCCGAGAAACGGTCTTGGCCGTTAAGCTGGAGCTTAGCGGTGACGACGGGGTTCTGACCCCAGCAGTGGAGGTCGAGGGAAGTCTCGGTGAGGACGAAGGTCCCGGCATCGGAGACACCCGAGGCGGAGTTACCAGCGCCAGACTTGGCAAAAGGCGTGTAGGGCCATTGGGCGTTGGCAGTGACATCGACGGCTCCGGGGTCAAAGAAGAGACCCGAGGATGAGATAAAGTCTCCGTCATAAACCTCGGACTTAGAGCCGAAGGCCATGATGGAGTTAGGGAGAGCATCAATGCCGTCCGAGTAGTTGAAGGGCTGGGCACCGAGGGTTCGGAAGAGGGTGGTGCCGGCAGTGAGGGACGAGCAGTAGTCGACGTTGGCATCAGGCTGGACAACGAAGACCAACTCCTTACAGGGGTGGTTGAAGTTCAGCTTAATCTTGTTGCTGGAGCTACCGACGGACTCATCGCCGGTAAATTGCAGCTGCTCGATGAGGTACTCGTGGGGGTTCTGGGCCATACGGCGACGCTCATCCGTGTCCAAGAAGACGTAGTCGACATAGAGGGAGGCGGCGACGAGGGACTGGTTGTAGGCGGCAGTCACACGCTTGCTGGTGCCATCCGAGGTGGCAATGCTAGAGACGGCCCACAAGCACTCATCAATAGGACGAATATCGAGGTTAATCTTGACTTCGTGGTATTGGAGGGCAATAAGGGGGAGCGCAAGCCCGGGGTTGCGGCAGTACCAGAATTGGAAGGGGATGTAGAGGGTGGTTTCGGGGAGGGCATTGCGGGGCTCGCACACCTGGGTGGGGGCGTTGGACGAACAGGGGCCATCGACGGACGAGAAAGAAGGGTCAGTGATGAAGGTCAGCTGGGTGGTGTTGCCGACCATCTTGAAGTAACCGCGCTCCTGCTCCTTGGAGAGGGTGAGCTGATTCCACAAGTGCATCCAGTCACCATACTGGCGGTCAATGCGTTGACCTCCAATTTCGACTTCAACCTGGGAAATCATCTGCTCCCCAGGGAAATCGAGCCAGCGGGCCCAGACACCAGCGGTGGAGGCGTTAGCCATACCCTGGTTGATTTCGGGCAGTGTCACCTGTAAATAGGTGCGGTAAGCCAAATCACCGTTACGGGAGATGGTACACGTCACCCGGCGACCGAAATCGGCTTGACCGTTAAAGGTCTGCTCAATGGATTCCATCGAGAAGTTCGTGTGGCGACGGTAAGTCACCTTCCAGAAGGTAATTTGAGGGTTGCCCGTCAAATACACATCTTGCGCGCCGTAAGCTACCAGTTGCATCAAACCTCCGCCCATTGTTATATTATTGCTAAAGAAAAAAATATTAGAAATTAAATTTTAATTTCTAATCTTTATATTAAAACGAGAAAAAAAGAATAAGAAAAGGAAAAATATAGTTTTATACCACTTTTTTAGGTGTTAAATTGGTTTCAATGAATTTCTGGAGATATGTCTCTAAATATACTTCCTTTTTATTTTCGTGCTTTTTTGAAAAAATGTACTTTTCCTCGCGCTTTTTCACGGCCCAGCCAGCATCGATGGCATTATGAATAAAGGACATTTTTTGTATTTCAATAAAATCTGGCGTTACATCAGCGTTTGCCAGAGTGACATTTAATTCCATTTTAGCAATAGGCTAGAAAACATTAATTATTTCTAAACCTAATGCTTAAACAAATGCCGCCTAGAATAATATATATGCCAACTTTTAAACCGAAAAATATTAAAAAAATATATCTCTCTAAAAAAAATATCACGACATTAGACGGAAAACATAAGGAAATTATCGATGGCTTTACAGCCGACAAAGAAGAACAATTGCCCCTCTTATTAAATGAGAAGCGAGAGATATGCGTTAAATTAAAACAACTTAATTTAACCGTGGATGAACGCTTAGATTTGTGTGATACGTTGGTAGAAATAAAAAAGAAAATACAGAGTATTAAAAAAAAGGAGAAGGAGTATTTACTAAATAATTCGTCGTATGTCTTTGATTATTTTGAGAATAAAAAAAAGATAGCCGATTGCGCCAATAAAACAACCTTATTGGATAAATTTTTTAAAATCAATACGGAAGATTATGAATTAAATGCGGAATTAGGGAAGGAGCGGAAAAATATCCAAACCTATATGACCAATGTCGATGAGAGTTTTCTGGATATTAATAATTTTGTTATTTCGACCGAGATTTGTAATTTTTGTAATAAGGGCGAAATGATTGCGGTAGATTATGAAGGCATTATGATTTGTAATTTTTGCTCGACCAGTGTGAAATATTTGGTGGAAAATGAGAAACCGTCGTATAAAGAACCGCCAAAAGAAGTCTGTTTTTATGCGTATAAGCGCATCAACCATTTCCGCGAAATCTTGGCCCAGTTTCAGGCGAAAGAGACGACGCAAATCCCCGAGGAGGTGATTGAAAATATTATTCAGCAAATCAAAAAGGAGCGCATCGATTTAACACACATGACCAATAAGCGGACGAAAGAAATTTTGAAGAAGCTCGGCTACAATAAATATTATGAACATATTCCCTTTATCAAAGATAAGCTCGGCATCAAACCGCCCATCATGAGCTCGGAGTTGGAGAATATGCTGTGTAATTTGTTTATGGACATTCAGGGCCCGTATGCGAAATTTTGCCCGGATGACCGCGTCAATTTCTTGAATTATTATTATACAGTCTATAAATTATGCGAACTCTTGAACCAGCGCCACTTCTTGCCGTATTTTCCGATGCTGAAGGATAGAGAGAAGAGGATAGAGCAGGATGAGATTTGGAAAAAAATATGTGACGATTTATCCTGGGAATATATTCCCACCATCTAGATAGGGGGCGCTGCCCCCTACAACCCCCGCCCTCGGGAGGAAATTGCTGAGAGACATCTATACAATTATTTAGCAATCTATGTGCGTTTAAATTGATATAAATAGAATACACTATAGATATATAAAATGGATATATTAAAATCGTTCTCTTTGTGTGGTTCGGATTATCCAATAAATATTCAAGGAACCGTAGAAAATCCTTTATTTCAATCAAATCAAATTGCAAAGCTCTTGGGTATGAAAACTATTAATAAACAAATAATGAATTTTGATAGTTCATTAAAGGCTCTTACTGAAAGTAAGACCCTTGGCGGAATTCAAAAAATGTCTTTTTTGACTGAAAAAGGGTTATATAGAGTAATAGGTCGTTCAAATAAACCTATAGCAGAAAAATTTCAAAATTGGGTCTGCGATGTTATAAAAGAAATTCGGCTAACGGGTGAATATAAATTAAAGGAACAACTGAAAAAATCTGAACAACATTGGGAAATAAATAAAAAACTAATTATTCACCAAGCAAAATTAGATATTCATACAAAATTATTAGAATTATATCATCTTAAAAATGTTGTGTATATTGCCAAATTAAAAGAGAGTGATGATGGGAAATATATTATAAAAATTGGGTCAACGCAAAATATTAAAGAGAGAATAAACAATATAGCAAATAATTATGGATGTATACCTTTGCTATTAGATATTTATGAATGCATGAACCATACTAAATTTGAAAATTGGATTAGAACCAATCCGAGTATAAAACAATTATATTTTGAAATCCAAAAAAAAAATGGGGCAATTACCAGAGAAACCTTTTTGGTTAATGACGACGAGTATATTATAATTATTAAATTAATAAAAAATGATATTAAAACCTTTAATTCAACGTCACATGAACCATCAATAGAAAAATTAATTGAATTAGAAGAGAAGAAAAAAATCAACTTTGATTTGGAATATAAAAATGAAGAAAAAAAATTGGAAGTTTTATACAAATTAGAGGAATTAAAAGAAGAAAAAAAAGAACAACCAGAAGAAATACAATCAAATAACGAAATCGCATTACCACTTAGTAACATTCATTTTTTAAAAAAACGACAACATACTCGGTCTCCAAAAGTATATCAAATTGAACCAGAAACATTGGAAGTAATACATATATATGATAGTATTATTGATGTTATTCGGAACTTTCCTGGTTCTTCGCCTTCCGCATTAAAAGAAGCAGCAAAGAAAAATACAATTTATAAATATCACCGATGGTTATTAGGCGATAGAACTATTACAGACATATCTGAAATAATTATACCACCTACCATTAAATCTATATCGCAAAATATTGAATATATTGCCATGATTGATATACAGCAAACAAAAATTATGGAGGTCTATGCGTCGCAAAAAGATGCAGCATTAGCGCGTAATTTGGCTGGTTATTCTACCATTTCTAGAGCAATAAAGCAAAATTCAATATCATCCGGGCATTATTGGAAATTATTTAATGATTGTTCAGATGAGATGCGTAGTTCATATTTAAGTAAAAATAAATTACCAGAAAAATTTACGAGAACATCAAGCATAAGTGTTTTGCAAATTGACCCAATAACAAATAAAGAGATTATGACATACAACACGATAACGGACGTTTTATTAAAATATCAAATGTCGCGCGTAACCTTAAAAAAATGTTCGGATAATAATGAAATATACAAAAGTTATAAATGGAAAATTATTAAAAATTAAACACACGAAATATAATAACGCATCGTCTTTATTTGACAAATCCCTTCAAGGGCGGGGGTCCGGGGCATGCGCAGCGGAGGCACTCCCCCGCTAGCACAATTTATTATACTCCTTATACGGCAATATGAATAATATTTTGATTAAAAAATAGCCTAGTATTGAATTTAATAACGAACACCAATTTGAACCCCAGGTCATATAATAAGGGGCTCTGCCCCTTCA
>Ga0209086_10004539_pt1 | contig 10274 bp, 6 predicted proteins | sample M_130207_XF_Meta_FD_187312 | JGI IMG/M metagenome (GOLD analysis project Ga0209086, IMG submission 187312) | Freshwater microbial communities from Lake Montjoie, Canada to study carbon cycling - M_130207_XF_MetaG (SPAdes) (version 2) | ecosystem: Environmental > Aquatic > Freshwater > Lake...
GGAAGCCCGTCGATCGTTTCTGCCAGCTGAGCGATCGCTGCGGCCCATGCGGTCTGCTCGGCCGTGGTCGCGGCGGGGGTATCGTGGGCATGACGAAGGCCATACGCAAGGTTCGAGCCGATCGTGTCGCTGAACAGGAGGCTTTCCTGAGGCACGAACCCGATCTCAGCGCGTAGCGCGTGGAGCGAGAGTGACTGTAGCGGCACCCCGTCCATCAGCACGGCGCCAGACGTCGGGTCGTACAGCCGCGCCAGAAGTTCGAGCAAGGCGCTCTTGCCACTCCCGGTGGCGCCGACGATGCCCAGCGTGCTACCAGCCGGAATTGTGAAGGAGATGTCGTGCAGCACCTCGCGGTCGGTGTACGAGAACGACACGTTGCGAAACTCGATGGCGCGTCCACCGGTGGTAGCTGGCAGCGCGGCCGGCGTTACTGGCGTGGTGACCGACGGCTTCGCGTCGAAAATCTCATTGAGCCGTGCCATCGACGCTTCGCCGCGCTGGAAGAGGTTTGTGACCCATCCGAGCGCGATCAGCGGCCATGTCAGGTTGGAGAGATAGAGTCCAAAGGCCACGAACGCGCCGACCGACATCTTCCCTGCAATCACCTGGGCACCACCAATGCCGAGGACTGCGGCAGAGCCTAGGCCCGCGAGCGTCATCAGGGACGGGCTCATCACCCCGTAGAGATTGGCGAGTTGCAAGTTGCGTCGGACGTATTCTGCGCTCGACGCATCGAAGCGTACGCTCTCCGCGGCTTCTTGGCGGTACGCGCGGACGATACGAACCCCGCTCAGATTCTCCTGGACGAGCGTCGTCAGTGTGCCGAAATGCGCTTGCACCGACTCAAAACGATCGTGCACCGCACGTCCGAGTTTGAGCATCACAATCGGGAGGAAGATCATCGGGAGTAGTGCAAGTACCGTGAGCCGCCCGCTGATCCGGACCATGAATACCAGGGCGACCACGCCGCCGAATACGGTGTTCGTGAAGTACATGATAGCCGGACCCGCTGCCATCCGGACCGCGCCGAGGTCGTTGGTGAGCCGGGCCATGATTTCGCCCGTGCGGGTGCGGTTGTACCACCGTGCATCGAGCGTCGCGAGGTGCACGAACAGGTCGTCGCGCAGGTCGTTCTCAATCCGCCGGCTCACGCCATTGAGGATTTCGCGCATCCAGAAGCGGAACACCCCATTGAACAGAATGAGCGCGACCATCGCGCCAGCGAGTTTCCAGACCACCGACGCGTCGGCCCCACTTCCCATCGCGTCAATCGCACGGCGTAGCAGAGTGGGAACGCCATTGACCAGCGTGCTCGACACCACCACCGCTAAGAGTCCCCATGCAACCTGTGCTCGATACGGGCGGTAATAGGGGAGGAGGCGTCGGAGTGCCTTCACGCGATTTGTCTGGTCGGGGTACGGGAGCGACTAACTTTCAGGGGCCTCCGTTCGCGATCTTTCCAGGAGATTCCCATGCGTGCAATCTACACCCTCGCGGTTGTTTTTCCCTTCGTTGCGTGTGCTGCCTGTGGGGCAGCGGATGCCGATTCGGCAAAGCCGCGCGACATCGAACTTGCGCCGGTTACCCAAGGGCAGCCGCAGCTCAATGACGCGGCACCAGTCCCCGCGGCGGCACCGACCCCAGCGCCCAAGGCTTCGGCCCGCTCACCCGAACGTGCGCCCCTGCAGGCCCCGAGGGCGACATTACCCGCTCCGCAGGGGACTGCCCCCGTGTCCGCCGCCGCGCCCGCGCTACAGTCGGCAACTCAACCGGCAACTCAACCGGCAACTCAACCGGCAACTCAACCGGCTCTACAGCCCATCGTCGCAGCGCCGGCTCCCACTGGCACCGTCGAGGCTGGTGTGCGCTTCGCGGTGAAGCCGGCGGCGCGCATCTGCACGAGCACCCATAAAGCAGGAGATCGCTTTACCGCCACACTCGGCCAGGCGGTGCAGGGGACTAATGGCGCCGTGATTCCCGCTGGGAGCCTCGTGGTGCTGCGCGTGGTGGAATCGGCGAGCACCAACAACGCCAAGGCTGAATCCGCGCTCTCGTTTGACGTCATCGCCGTGCGCATCGGCAACGAGAGCTACGAAGTCGATGGCAAGGTCACGCCAACAGCGGCAATGGAGAAGGTCAGCACCGAGAGCGCGAGCGATCAAGCCAAGACGGTAGCGAAAGGCGCGGCCATTGGCGCGATTGCGGGGCAGGTGCTCGGGAAGAACACCAAGTCCACCGTGATCGGCGCCGTGATCGGCGGTGTCGCCGGTGCCATGACGGCCTCAGGGACCAATCAGTACGAGGGCTGCCTGAAAGCAGACGGCACCCTGACCATCGCGCTCGACAAGCCGCTCACGATCAAGGTGCCGACCAAGCCCTAACCGGGTGCCTCAGTAGCCGACGGCGCCCCCCACCGAGCGTGGCTCGAACACCCCGTGCCAGCCACCCTTCACGCGCATAATCGAGTTCACGTTTGCGATGCCCGTGCTCGCCTGCAGCGAGTGGCCCATCTTGGTGAGGGAGTCGACGACCGCGCCGGTCAGTCCGTTTCGCTCGTAGCGAATGCTGTCCGGCAGCGCCTGATGGTGGAATCGCGGCGCGACCATGGCGTCGGCGAGCGACATGTGATGCTCAATCACATTGAGGATCACTTCCATGGTCGCGGTAATGATCGTTGGGCCGCCAGCGGCGCCTGTAACGAGCAGCACCTGTCCCTGCGCATCGAGCACAATCGTCGGCGCCATCGCCGAGAGCATGCGCTTGCCGGGCTTGATCGCATTGGCCTCGCCCTGCACCAGCCCGAACATGTTCGGTGCGCCAGGCTTAGCGGCAAAGTCATCCATCTCGTCGTTCAGCAAGAATCCACCGCCGCGCACCCACACCCCTGAGCCGTACGAGTTGTTGAGGGTGGTGGTGGTGGCGACTGCGTTCCCCTTGGCGTCCACGACCGAGTAATGCGTGGTGTTCGTGCCGTCGCCATTGATGTTGAAGGTCGGCGTTTTGCTCGCCTTGGCGCGATTCACCTGCTGCGCCAGCGTCTTCGCGTAATCTTTGCTCGTGAGCTGCTCGAGCGGGACCTTGACGAAGGCGGGATCGCCCAGTTTTTCGTTGCGGTCGGTGAAGCTACGCCGATACGCTTCGGTCAGCAGATGTGTGTACTGCACACTGCCGAACGGTGGAAGCGGCGCGAAGTTCTCCAGAATGTTGAGCGTCTCGGTCATCGTGATGCCGCCCGAGCTTGCCGGGGGCATCGTGAAGAGCGTGTAGCCGCGGTAGGTGCTCTTGATCGGCGTACGCCATTCGGGCTTGTAGCGCCGCAGATCCTCCTTCGTGATGATGCCGCCGCTGCGCTTCATCTCAGCGACGAGGGAATCACCGACCTCGCCGTCGTAGAAGGCCTTCACCCCCTGCGCCGCAATCAGCTTGAGCGAACGCGCCAGGTCCGGCTGCTTGAAGGTCGAGCCAGGCTTCGGGGCCTCACCGCCGGGGTAAAACACGGCTTTCCCCTCAAACTGTCCGAGGAGTGTCTTCGCGCCGGTAAGTCCGCGTGAGAAGGCACTGTCGGCAACAAACCCCTGCTCAGCCAGCCGAATGGCCGGAGCCATGACCTGAGCGAGCGTCATCGAGCCGTACTTGGACAGTGCCTCGTTCATTCCCGCCACGGCCCCCGGCACGCCAACGGCGAGTGGGCCCACCACACTCTTGTTCGTGAGCTTGCCGCTGGCGTCGAGATACATGTCGCGCGTCGCCGCGAGCGGCGCCACCTCGCGATAATCGATAGCCGCCGACCGTCCGTCAGCCATCCGGATATTCATGAAGCCGCCGCCGCCAATGTTCCCCGCCGACGGATACGTGACCGCCATCGCGAACCCGGTCGCGACCGCGGCATCGACCGCGTTCCCACCCGCTTTGAGGATCTCAATCCCCGCTTCGCTGGCGAGCCGCGAGTTGCTGACGACCATGGCGTGCTCCGACTCGGTGGCTTGAGTGCCCGTCGGGAAGCGCCAGCCGCCGGGAAAGGCCGCCTGCGTGGTGTTTTGAGCCGCCGTTGCAGGGCCAGACGTCGAGCCGCGGCAGGCGGCAACAGCCAGTCCGGCGCAGCCGGCGGCGATAAGCGTACCTACGATCGTGGAACGCGCAGTCATGTGATTCTCCCTCATCAGTGGCGCGGTCCCAGTTGCCGACCGCGAATCGTCCCCTAACTTAGCAATGAGCCACTTACTTCCGCATCCCCGGCCCCCCCCGTGTCTCATCCGCTTCGCGAAACCGAACTCCCGAATCCTCGGACCGTCGATCTCGACCTGGCAACTCCGCTGCAGATCGCAGACCTGATCAACGCTGAGGACCAGACGGTCGCCGCCGCCGTCCACGCGCAGCGAGCACCCATCGCAGCCGCAATCGCGGTGGCCGAATACGCGCTCCGCCACGGACGACGGGTCATCTACATCGGGGCGGGAACGTCCGGGCGACTTGGTGTGCTCGATGCCAGTGAAATCCCTCCGACCTTCGGCGAGGAGCCGGGGCGCTTTGTCGGGTTGATTGCGGGCGGGGAGCGCGCCCTGCGGAACCCCATCGAGGGGGCTGAGGACCGTCCGGACGTCGGACGGCAGGATTTGGTTGAGGTCCAGATCGAACTCGGCGACTTCGTGATCGGCATCGCCGCGAGTGGGAACACCCCGTATGTCCGCGCAGCGCTTGAGTTCGCGCGCGGGATGGGCTGCCCCACCGCATTGATCTGCTGCGCCACCCCGATGGAGGAGATGCGCAAGACTGCCGAAATCCTCATCCATGTGGACACCGGCCCCGAAGTCCTCACGGGCTCCACGCGCATGAAGGCCGGGACGGCCACCAAGCTCGTGCTCAATATGATTTCCACCGGCGCGATGGTGCGCATGGGCAAGACCTACCGCAATCTGATGGTCGACCTGATGGCCACGAATACGAAGCTCGTCGACCGCTCAGAACGGATCTTCATGGAGGTCTGCAAGACCGACAGGGCCACCGCGCGCGCAGCGATCGACCACGCCGCCGGCAGTGTGAAGGTCGCTATCGTGATGCACGAGAAGCAGGTCACACGGGAACGCGCGCTCACCCTGCTCGACATCAAGGCGGGCTTCGTGCGCGAGATCATCGGACCCCTGCCGGTGCCAATCCAATGAACGAACGTGTGGTGGTCGGACTCATGTCGGGCACCTCGCTCGACGGAATTTCCGCTGCCGTCGCACGCTTTCGCACAGCGGACGACGGCCTGCGGAGCGTGGAGTTGCTTTCCTTCGTGTCGCGTCCCTACACAAGTGTGCAGCGCGCACGACTCGCGGATGTGATGGTCGGAACGAACCCCGCCGCGACCACGCGTCTCGATTTCGCGCTCGGCGGCTGGCTCGCCGACGCGGCAGTGCAGGCCATCGCCGACAGCGGTGTGCCACGGCGCGACATCGCGGCAATCGCGTCGCACGGTCACACGGTCTGGCATGAACCACCGTACGCCACTTGGCAGTTCGGGCAGCCGGCGGTCATCGCCGAGCGCACGGGAATTTCCGTGATCAGTGATTTCCGCGTGCGTGATGTTGCCGCGGGTGGCCAGGGCGCACCGCTCGTTCCCATCGCGGACGCACTCCTGTTTTGTGCCCCCACGCACTGGCGCGCGCTCCAGAATGTCGGCGGGATCGGCAACGTCACCATCGTTCCGCCGGGCCCGCGTCCAGAACTCAGTGCCGTGCGCGCGTTCGACACAGGCCCTGGGGTCTGCGTCATCGACGCTGTGGTGCGTGCCCTCGTGCCGGGGATGCTCTTTGACACCGACGGCGCACTCGCGCTTTCGGGAACGCCACTCGACGCCATCGTCGACGAGTTGCTCGATCTGCCGTTCTTTCACGCCGAACCGCCGAAGAGCACGGGGCGCGAGTTGTTCACGCCGGACTTCATCGATGCGTTCATCGCACGCTGTCTGCATGCGCGTCCGGACTGCTCGGTCCCCGACATCGTCGCGACAGCCACGGAGTTCACGGCGCGAAGCATCGCCCTCGCTTTCGCGCGATTCATTCCGGAACCGGTGGCGGAGATTGTCCTCTCCGGTGGTGGTGCGCGGAATCCGGCATTGGTTGCCGCTATCGAGCGTGCGCTCGCTGCCGTACCAGCGGCCCCAGGGTTTTTGACGCGCCGCGTGGTCCCATTCGACGATCTGTTTTTCGACGGCGACGCCAAGGAAGCGGTGGCCTTCGCACTCCTCGGCGCGCTGCATCTCGACGGCGTCCCAGGCAACGTCCCCTCCGCGACAGGCGCTCGCGGCGCTCGGGTGCTCGGGAGTTTCACCCCGGCGTGACCGCAGCGTGAACGTCGCCTCGCTTCTCGTGCCGGCGCTCCCCTGGGATGCGTCGAACGGATTCGCCTATCTGAGCGAGGGGATCGAGGATGCACTCGAAGCCGGCGTCGGTGGGTTCATCCTTCGGAGTGGCCCCCAGGAACAAGTGTCTGGACTCGCGGCGGCACTGAAGGCGGCGTCCGGCGATCCGCTTCTGCTCGCCTCCGATGCGGAGCGCGGGGCGGGGGAGCAATACCACGGCTGCACCGAGCTTCCCCCGCTCGGCGCACTCGGTGCTCTCGCGCGACACGACGACACTGGCGTGGCACGGCGTGCCGCTCGGATTACCGCGCGTGAACTGCGGGCGCTCGGCCTCAACTGGGCGCTCGCCCCGGTATGCGATCTCGATCTGCCTCCAGGATCACCGGTGATCAGCGTGAGGTCGCCTGGGGCTGATCCCGGTCGCGTAGCAGCATTCGTCAGCGAGTGGATCGATGCGTGCCAAGGCGAAGGGGTACTCGCGTGCGCCAAACACTTCCCAGGCCACGGGCGTGCGCTCGGGGACTCACACCTCGAGGCACCGGGTGTCGCCGTACGCCCTGAGGAACTCTGGCGCGACGATCTCGCTCCGTTTCGCGCGGCTATCGACAGTGGGGTCGGGAGCATCATGGTCGCGCATGTGCGCTTTCCGACGCTTGACCCACATGATCTTCCGGCTTCACTCTCCATGCCAATCGTCACGCAATTGCTGCGCGAAACGATGGAATTCGACGGCCTGATTGTGAGCGACTCCGTGGACATGCGCGCCGTGCTCGCGCTCGGCTCTGAGGGTGCGGTGTGTGTCAGTGCGCTGGCGGCGGGTTGCGACGTGCTCCTTGGAGTGGTCGACCCGCACGGCGCTGTCGCGGCGATTCGCCGTGCAATCAACGACGGCGCCCTGGATTCCGAGCGTGTGCGTGACGCCATCGCACGTCGCGCACGGTGGGCAGGCTGGGCGTCGTCAGCGACTGCGCGCGACACCTCCCTCGAGGATGTCATGTGGGGGCGGCAAGTCGCGGATCGCGCGGTACACATGGTCCGCGGCGCCGCTCCGCATTTCGCGCAGGCCGTTGAGGTAGTCATTGTTGACGAGGATGCCCGAGGTCCCTGGCCCGCGCCGATGCGTGGCGAGTTCGAATCGACACTCCGTGCACTCGACGTCGATGCCCCCGTGGTTCCAGAGCCGACACGGCACACCAAGGTTCCGGTGCTGATCGCCGTGTTCTGCGATGTGATCGCGTGGAAAGGCTACGATGCGCCCTCAGATCTGGCGCGCGCTGCGGTCGCGCGCGCACTCGCGGTCGCGTCGGTTCAGAAGCGCGAGGCCTGCGTCGTCCTGTTCGGCCACCCTCGGCACGCGGCGGCTTTTCCAGAGGCGACACGCGTGGGCTGCGCGTGGGATGGATCGCCGCTGATGCAAGCCGCTGCCGCGCGCGCCTTGACGCGCGGCCTGCTGTCTACCGCGCGCTAGCGGATGATTCCCTGCGCCTCGGCGGGCATCTGGTCGGCGAGCTTGCGCGCCGGTACCGCGTAGATGATACGGCCGCCGCTCTCGGCCGCTCCGCCGTACAGGACCGCAATCACAAAGCCGCGAGAATCGAAGATCGGACTCCCGCTTGATCCTTCCGCCGCGAACGCGTCGAACTGGATCACGTTCTCGAGCACCTTGCTCACGGTGGCAACGCCCAGCGTCGAGACGGCGTGGAGACTCGAGATGTCCCCTTCCATCCCAGCCGTCGAATTCCCGAGCGGATAGCCGATAATGGCGGCGGGGATCCCTACGCGAATGTTGGGGGTGCGCGACACGCCCGCGACACTAGGGAATGGCCCCTCACGGTCGATCTTGATCCACGCTAAGTCGTCCGTCTCGCTGACTTTGACCACGTGGCCGGGCATCCAAGCTGCTTTCGTCTTGTCGAACTCCACGGCGATCCGAACGGCCGCCCCGCCGTTCTCGTCTTGCACGACGTGCTTGTTCGTGACAATCAGACCCGACGGCAGGACATTGAATCCTGTTCCTGAAACCTTCTTTCCGCTCGGTAGCTGGACCGCAATGAACACGATGGCCGGTGAACTCTTCGCCGCAATGGCTTCGTAGTCGAGTTGCGCAGCCGAGACGAGCTGCCGCTGCCGATTCTCGGCCGCGATCACGCGCTGCGCGAAATCCGTGCTCTTGCTGCCATTCGAAAGTTCGCTACGGAGCTTATTGCCCTCTGCCCTGCTCAGCGCGAGCGCCGAATCAAGGCCACCGACCTTTCCTTTCATCGCACCCACCGTTTGCGCCACGAGCGCGCTGAGTGAATCGTTGCGTGCGAGTGCGGCCTTGAGGTTCTGCTCGGCCTTGTCTCCCGATCGTTTCCCGTAGGCGACGACGCCAATCACAACAAGCGCGACAACTGCCGCAAGGCCGATGACCATCGCACGCAATGAATGTGTCTGTTCCTCGACCGCGATTGCGACGCGTGCCTGCGTGTCTAGGCGACCGCTGCCAACGGGTGCCGCAACGCTCGCGCGGGCATCCCGATGACTCTCCACCCGAGTCGCCTCAGGCGGACGCGCTGCCGCCGCACCGATTGTGAGTTGCGGACCGTGCGCGCCGAGTCCGATGACGTCGCCGTCGTAGATCGGGTGATCCTCGCGCACCCGCTCGCCGTTCACGAACGTGCCGTTCGTACTGTTGCTATCGTGAATGACCAGTCGCGCGCCGATCACTTTGATCTCGCAATGCATTCCCGACACGTCGGTGTCGAGCTCGGGGGGGAAGCGCACATCGTTGGCCGGGTGCCGCCCAATGCGAATCAGCGGCATCTCCAGCAGCTCCTGCTGTCCGGCGCGGGAGCCGGAGGTAATACGCAGTTCAACGCGCATCAGCTTCGATTGCGCAAAAGGAGCCAGAGCGCGAGCGCCGCGGCGATGCCCCCCAATATCAATCGGAGCATGCCGACGGATACGCGCGTCGCGGGCACCGCGGGTGCCGGCTTTGCCGAGGGTGCCGGGCGCGTTTGTCCCGCGGTATCGCGCGTCGTTGCAACGTCTGACGGTGCGTGAGTCGCTGCAGGCCTCGCAGGCGGTGCAGGCGGTGCAGGAGCGCCGCCTGAAGCACGACGTTCCTCCTCCGTCTCGGGCGGGAGTACATCCGTTGACACGCGCACGGTCGGACGTGCATCGATCTCGCCGGTGTATACGCGGTGACCAACTAACGCGCCGCTGCCTGACACCTTCAGCCCTTCGCCATCGAACAGTGCGACAATCACGGTGATGTTGTCTGGCCCGCCGTTGTCGTTGGCCAATGCAATGAGCGCGGTGCAGGCCGCTTCGAGGTTTGGAACTTGTGCGGTAACGATGCGCGCAATATCCGCCGCTCGCATTTGCCCCGAGAGGCCATCACTGCAGAGGACCAACACGTCACCGCGACTCACCTGCTGGTGGGTGAGGTCGACGCGTACGGTCGGTTCCGGTCCGAGTGCCTGCAAAATAATGTTGCGGCGATTGCTCACCTCCGCCTCTTCCGCGGTGAGCTCGCCGGCTTCGATCAGTTTTTGCATCAGCGACTGATCTTGCGTAATCTGATGCGCGATTCCATCGCGGATCAGATAGCCCCGGCTGTCACCCACCTGCGCGAGGTAGAGCGTGTCACCAAGCACTCCCGCAATTGTGGCGGTCGTTCCCATGCCGCGATTTTCGGGATGCTCGGCGGCGTATGCGTGGATCCGGTCGTTGGCGGATTCCGTGGCAGCCTTGATGGCGACCGCAAATGTCTCGGGGTCGGTAATCCCCGATCGGCACCACTTGGAGTTGAGCTCTCCTAAAACCACTTCCGTGGCGATGGCGCTGGCGATTTCGCCGGCAGCGGCTCCGCCCATTCCGTCAGCGACCATGAACAGTGTGCCACGATCTCCGAGTGCATGATCCTGTGCTTGCGGACCGAGGGAGT
>Ga0209086_10004540_pt1 | contig 10273 bp, 7 predicted proteins | sample M_130207_XF_Meta_FD_187312 | JGI IMG/M metagenome (GOLD analysis project Ga0209086, IMG submission 187312) | Freshwater microbial communities from Lake Montjoie, Canada to study carbon cycling - M_130207_XF_MetaG (SPAdes) (version 2) | ecosystem: Environmental > Aquatic > Freshwater > Lake...
CCGCGATGATGAGGATGAATGCAGGGAGTTTCATTGGCGTGTGACTTTGCGGGTTTTCAGATCGAGTGCGTATTTTTCGCCGCGCTCATTCGTGATCAGCAGTGCGCCGTCCTTCTCGGCGAGCGAAGTGATGAAGACATCCTGCACGTCACGCTCGAGTTCCGGATTCACGCGCACCTCGTAGATGCGCACTCGCCACAGCTCCTTGCCCAAGCCGACGGCGTTCGCGACGACAAACGCCATCGCATCGTGCGGCGCGGAGTATTCGACTCCCTTGATCACGACGGACGCGACGTTGGCGGGTGCGCCCCGTTTTGCGAGGCCCGGCGCGATGGTGCCGACGAGGAGAATGCACAAGGTGAGAATTGCGGATGCCCTATTCATAAACGTCGTAGAGTTCGGCTCCGATGGTGAACTGCACATTGCGCCCCAGCGCGAGCCACTGCGCGGCCTCGGGCTTGTTCGTGAGCAGGTCGAAGTATTCCTTCGAGGCAAACTGCACCCGGTTGCGCTTCGCGTCCTGCTTCACGGACTGCACGTCCGTGTCGCTCCAGTTCGCGCCGTTCTGCGTGAAGGCCTTGCCGTTCACCCAGCGCGTCTGCTGCTCGATGTCGGCGAGCTTCGTCTGCACGTCACCGGCAGTGCCGCGCAGCCTTGCCGCGGATTTCCCGGCATAGCTGCCAGGACCGCCGGAAGCACCGGCTCCCACTGCGGACGCATCGCTCGGTGCGGCATTCCCGGCGATGACTCCGCCGAGCCCTTCCGTCCTCGCTTTTTCCAGCGCGACGCCGGGTGCAGCGGCCTCCTTGAGCGACTGGTTTTGCCGGCCCGCGAGCGCACCGTCGTAGCCGTCCTTCTTCCCGCTCAGGTCGCCCCAGCTCTTGCGGTAAAACGACTGCGCCTCCGCATTCCGATCCAGCATCTGGAAGCTGCGCGCCGCGACTGGCACACCGCGGCGGGCCTCGTCCTCGACGATAAGGTAGCTCGTGTAGGGCGTGACGATCGCGTAGCGCCGCGCGAGATCCACGATCTCGTCGCGCAGCTCCTTGTTCTCTCCGCGCAGGCGGACTTCATCGAGCAGCCAGCCCACGCGGCGCAGCGCCCAGAGCTGCGCGATGAACCCGTTGTCCGGCTCGCGTCCGGAAAATTTCACGCGCTGCGCCATGCGCTTCGGCTGGCCGTTCAGCGTGCCGTCGAGCACGAGATCGCCCTCACCGTCGCCCGAGTAGCGGCCCGCGAGCACGAGCTGTTCGCCGCGGAATAGATCGGGCAGCGGATTCGGGTAGAGCTTCGTGACCTTCACGCCTGCGGGGAAATCCAGCTTCAGATTCGTCAGCAGCGGCTCTTTGATCTTCGTGAAGAAGTTCGAGACTTTCACTTCGAGATCCTCCTCCGGCAGCACGAACTGCGACGCCGCCCGCGTGCGCTCGGCGATCTTGTCGAGCAGGTGCGTGTTGATGTCCGTGCCGATGCCGAAGCAGAAAATCCGCGTGGTGCTCGCCTGGTCCGGCGCGACACGGGCGACGATGCGCTCCTCGTCCGTCTCGCCGATGGTCGGCTTGCCGTCCGTGAGAAACACGATCACGAAGGGCCGCGAGTTGCCCGCGGGCTTCAGCTTCAGCGAACGCTCGAGCGCATCCGCGATGGCCGTGCCACCGATGGGCTTCAGGCTCTTGATGAAGTCCTGCGCCTTGTCGCGATTCGCCTTCGTCGCCTCGGTGAGTTTTTCAAAAAACGGCTCGGCCTCCGTCGAGAATCGCACCAGTTCAAAGCGGTCCGTGTCATTGAGATTCTCCACGCAAAACGCCATCGCCTTCTTGAGCTGATCCAATTTTTTGCCCGCCATCGAGCCGCTCGTGTCCATCACGAAGACGACATCCTTCGGGTTCACGTCCTTCGATTTCATCACGTCTGCGCCAGGCGACGCGAGCAGCAGGAACCAGCCGTCCTCGCCCTCCTTCTTGTGCGTGAGCAGATGCACGCCGACCTCGGTGTTCGCGGTCGAGTAGAGCAGTTGAAAGTCCGTGTCAGGCCGCGTGTTCGACGCCTCCCATCCGACGACGGCGCGCTTCTCGCCATCGCGCTTGATGTCCACGGAATGCGACGGCGAGTAGAGTGCCTTGATGGGCGCGTCCTGGTTGATCGTCACGCGCATCGAGACCGTCTTGAGCGGCTGCGCGGAAAATTTTTCCGTGTTCAGCGGATAGAGATACGTCGCGATACCGCCGTCCACTTTCAGCAGCTCGGTGTACGCGAGCGTCACCTTTTTCCGCGAATGCGGCTCGATGGGGAAAATGCGCACGCGGAACGCCGCGCGGCCCGTGTATTCGAGCAGCGCGGGGTCCTTCTGCCGGCGCACGATGTCCTCGTAGATCGCGCGCGCCTTCGCCGCGTCGAGCAGCTCGGCCTCCACGTCCTTGCCGCCGATCTGCATCGTGAACTTGTCGAGATGCGCGCCCTTCGGAATCGGGAAAATGTATTCGCCCTCGAGGTTCGCGTTGTTCGGATTGAAGAACTCCTGGTCGACGCGCGTGACCGATTTCTGCCCGGTGATGTCCACGTCCACCTTGTGAAACGTGACCTCCAGCGGCGCGAAGACGTAGTGCGGCGGCGGCATCGGGCGATGCGGCGGATGCGGGAACGGCGGTGCGAATGGCGGCGGATTGTGGATGATGATGAATCCGTCGGCGCGCGCGCCGCAGACGAGTGCGAGAAGTGCCGAGAGCACGGCGAGGAGTTTTGCTTTCATGTTCCAAGATTGCCACGCCGCACACCGGCACGTGTCAGGGCGCTGTGCGGAGTTTGTCAGAAAATCGTCACGCTGGGCCTGGAGCGCTTTGAGAAATGATGTATCCGCTTCCGTCGCAATCGCGCATGGAGCCGGGGCGCCGTCGCCCCGTGTTTGAGCCTCGGGGCGAGGGCACCCCGACTCCTTGCCGAACTCGGCCGTGCGGCTACGAGATTGCTCAAATGGCTATGGCAGATGAATTGCGACGTCTTGCGATGAAGTCTGACTCCGGTGAGGAATCCGCGCAGGCTCTGCAGACAGGATTGTCTGCGTTACAGCACGCCTACTTCACATGCAGCATGCCGCGCATGATGAGGTGGTGGCCGGGGAACGAGCACGCGTACGGATAGTCACCGGGCGACGCGGGTGCGGTGAAGTCCACGACTTCCTCCTTGCCGCTATCGAGCAGCTTCGTGTGCCGGAGGATGTCGTTGCTCTCCGGGATGAAGCCGGTATCGAATCCGTTCGCGCTGAGCGCGATTGCCTTGTTACCCACGTCGTCAGCCTTGCCGGGTTTTACGAGCTGCGGGAATTTCGCTTCGTCGGCAAAGAGGTTCACCTTGAACCCCGTCGCGACGGCCATGTGCTTGATGCCCTCCTCGCCGCTTATGTAGCGGAGCACGCCTTCCTTCTGCGCGCTCGAGTTCTTGCTCTTGCCGCCGACATTCGAAATCACCGGGATCGGCGCAGGCACATTGCTGTCGTCCACTCTTTTGTCCTTGCCCGTCGCGCGCGCCCAGATGCACTCGTCGCGGTTGGCGGTCATCACGTCGAGCATCGTGAGCTCGTGATGGAGGACGACTGCATTCGTCTGGCCATCCAGTTCTCGTGTGCTATCGGGCTGAAGAGCACGATGCGCGGGAAGCTCTTGCCGTTCGCCTTCGAGCCGCGCGTCTTCTTTACGAAGTCCACGGGCTTCTTGCGATGGTCGTCAGCCTTCTCGACGCCCGCGAACGATTCGTTGTAGCCGAAGAATCCGAACACGACGTCCGCCTTCACATGCTGCAAATACGCGGTCATCGAAATCTACCCGCCGCTGCGAGGGAACGAATCAGGCCGGTCGCCGCTGGTGCTCATGTTGTGGAAACGCACCTGCTGATCGGGCAGTTCGATGCGTACGAAGCGCGCGGGCTTACCCGTGACGAGCGGTGCTGCTGCAGGCTCGACAGTCTTCACTTCGGCTTTCTTGCCGCGTTCGCCTTACGGCGCCTTGTCGGCCTTGGCCTCGTCCTTCTTGTTTTCTTTCTTCGGCTGCGGCTTTCCGGCGTCGGGATTCTTCGTGTTGTTGCTCCCCGGGATGGGGCTCTCGAAGCCCGCATACATCTCGGGCTTGATGCCACGCGCATACGCGCCGCCGCCGAAGGTGTTCGGCTTCGCAGCACCGACGAATGCGATGTTCAGATCCGGCGTGATTTTTTCCTCCAAGCCAATCGCCCACAGGCAGCCGTTCACCATGAGGCGACGGTAGCCGTCATTCGTGATGTCCTCCGACGTACCGTAGAGCGAAGTGAAAACGCGGCCCGCTTTCCCCGATTCGGACTTGTAAGTGCGCGCCCACTCCGAAGGCTGCGGAGGCTTCGTCGCGTCCGCGGGCGAGTCGGGCGTCATGCCATTGAGCGGCTGCGCCATCGTGAGAATCTCGCCATCGGTCGGCTTGCCGACGTAGCCGCCCGCCTGCACCCACACATCCTTCACCCCGCGCAGGATCGGATGCGACGCCTTCTCCGGCACGATGCTGATGCGCGTGCTCTGTTTGTGGTTCTGTCCGTAATGCCCGACCCACGTCTGCCCGAGCACCTGATGGCCGAAGCCGGATTCGTAGCCGGCCACTTTGGAGTTGTAGTCATACTTTGCGAAGGGTTCGGGGGTGCCCTTGAATGCGTGCGTCGCCGTACGCATCCCGACCACCGGCCCGCCGCGCTTCAGATAGTCGTCGAAGTGCTTCATCTGCTCGGCGGGAAGGCCTTGGAAACGCAGGAACACCACGGCGAGATCTGCGCTGTCGAGCGCCTCCATGCCGGGGATGTTCTGCGGCTCGCCCGCGCTGATGTTGCCGTCCTTATCAATGTCGAACAGCACGGTGCATTTGAATCCCTGATGCTTCGCGAGGATCCGCGCAAGCGCCGGCAGCGATTCCTCCGAGCGATACTCGTGATCGCCCGCGAGAAAGACGATGTGCTTGCCTTTGCCGGGCCCGTCGGTGCCCTGGTAAACAAGCGGTGCGGCAGTCGCGACCGTCGCAGCGGTCGCGAGCGAGAGAACAGTGAGGAGGATGCGTTTCATGAAATTGTGCGGGATGATTGGAGAGTGTTCGGGAGTGGAAAGTGGAGCAGGGGCGCGGCTCACGGGGCGGCGATGAGTGCCGCGTGATGACCCGGCCCGGCGCGGGATATTTGGTGGCTTTCGCCTTCCGCGGTGCCGCGGAGTCCGCAGGGTAGCGTTTTACTTCGACATCATTCTTCTGCACCGCGCCGGGATTGCTGCGACCATCGGCGATTAGTTTCTCGATCAGCGCCTTCATTTTCTCGACACGCTCGGGCTCTGCAGCGGCGATGTTCTTCGTCTCGCCGAGGTCATCGGCGAGGATCACGCTGCGCCGGTCTTTTTCAATGAAAGCCGCGCCCGTGACTGCATGAGCTCAAGGAAACGGCCGATGTGTTTGTTGTCTTCGAGCTCGCGGACCTCCGCCGGGGAGAGCGATCCGGCGCACGCTTTTCTGGCGAGTGTGCTCGCGCGGCTGGCGTCGCGCTTTGGCAATGCGAGTGCGACCACCCTGCGCACCGCGGATCCACGACGCGGCGGAGGATGTCGGCTTCATGGCTCACACTGGTCGTGGGCACGCTGGGAAGTATGCTTGGCACTGGGGGCATTCGCAAGGCGTTCGCCTGTGCTCACATGTCAGCGGAGCCGGCGCTTCATTCCGCCGACGTGCGGCCTTGCCATGCGGGACGGCGGCGATTTTAACGGACGGTGATGGCGACGATTCGACCGCGACGAGCTGGTGTTCTCATTCCGACTTTTGCAATCCGCACCGAGGGCGACCTCGGCATCGGGGACACGGGCGGCGTGCGCGAACTCACGGACTGGGCGGCGGACACGGGGCTCGGGATGGTGCAGTTTCTGCCGATCAATGCGACGGGGAGCGACAGCAGCCCTTACAATGCGATCAGTTCCGTCGCGCTCGACTGGCTCACGCTCGAGCTGAATCCCGGCGCAGTGCCGGAGCTGGACGCGGATTTTTTCCACGAGACGCTCGCGAGATATCACGTCGAGGAGCTCCGCTCGGGCGCGGTGCAGTATGTGCGCGTCCGCGAACTGAAGGACGTGCTGCTGAGGCGTGCGTTCGCGCGGCTGGGCACGGCGACGACGCGTGGGCGGGAGTTTGCAAAGTTCCGCGCCGCGGAGGCGGGATGGCTGGAGGATTTCTGCCTCTTCCGCGTGCTCATGGAGGAGGTCGGCCACGAGGACTGGACGAGCTGGCCCGACTCGCTGAACACGGCGGCGAAGGCGCGCGCGTGGCGCGATGAGCAGCGGAAAAAGAATCCACGTCTGTTCGAGGCGAGACTGAAATTCCACGCGTACGCGCAGTGGCTGTGCTTCACGCAGTGGCGCGCGGTGCGGGCGCACGCGGCTGCGCGCGGGGTGAAGCTGATGGGCGATATGCCGATCGGCATCTCGTGGTGCAGCGCGGATGTTTTTTTCCAGCCGGAACAGTTCGATCTCGACTGGTGCGGCGGCGCTCCGCCGGAGACGTATTTCAAGGACGACATCTTCGTGCAGCGCTGGGGGCAGAACTGGGGCATCCCGCTCTACCGCTGGGACGTGATGGAGGCCGACGGCTTCGCGTGGTGGCGCCGGCGCGTGGGCAAGCTCACGGAGATTTTCGACATCTTCCGGATCGATCACGTGCTCGGGTTTTACCGGATCTACAGCTTCCCGTGGCAGCCGAAGCGGAACGCGGAATTCCTCGATCTCTCGCACGACGAGGTGCGTGCGCGCACCGGCGGGAGGCTCCCGCATTTCCAGCCAAACGATGACGAGACGCCGGAGCATCGCGCCGCGAATCTCGCGACGGGCGACAAATACCTGCGCATTATCGTGGCCGCTGCCGCACCGCAGGAAGTCGTCGCCGAGGATCTCGGGATCGTGCCGGACTATGTGCGCCCGCATCTCCTGAGCCTCGACGTGCCGGGCTTCAAAATCTCGCACTGGGAATCCGACCACAACGGCGACGTGATCCTCGGGCGTGACTTCGACAACTGCGCCTTCACGACCTACGCGACGCACGACCACGAGCCGATGAAGACGCACTGGGAGCACCGCCGCCGCGATGCGAATGACCGCAATGCGCCCGACCACTGGCTCGGGCACAAGGAACTGCGGCTGCTCGCGTGTTTCGCCGGGCTGCCGGTTCACGAGGGCCACTGGCCGCACTACGACGACACGATCCGCCGCGCGCTCCTCGATGCGCTGCTCGCGAGCAACGCGCGCTACGCGGCATTCATGCTCACGGATCTTTTCGCGCTGGAGGAGCGGTTCAATGTTCCCGGCATCGAGAGCGGAAAAAACTGGGCCGCACGGATGCCGATGACCGTCCGCGAGATGCGCACGCAGGGCCCGTGGAAGGAAGAGTGCGCTTGGCTCGCCGAGGCGATCTGCCGCACGGGGCGAAAGGCCTGAGCGCGGGTTCGTCTTAATCTTATTCTTACTCCTCGTTTGAGGGCGTGGTGCCGAAATGCGGATTAAGAATAAGAGGCTCTTGCAAAACCCTCCGAAATCTCCACCCGCAGAACACGTCATCAGAGAGCGCTGCGATTTTTTGAATCCGTGCGGAGGGGTTTTGCAAGAGCCTCATAAGATTAAGACATGGCGCCGACGATCCGGTTTGCCCCCGCACGCAGATGCAGTTTACCAACTCCGCCGCCATGCCCAATCTCACCGCGGACCTCACCGCCCTGCTCGAACCCGCGCGCGTGCTCCACTCGCGCGAGGACATGCTCGCCTACGGCTACGACGGCACCGCGGCCCTCAGCGGCGTGCCCGCAGTCGTGGTGATGGTGAAGACCGTGGAGGAAGTCGCCGCCATCGTGAAATACGCAGCGGCAAACCGCACCCCGATCGTCGGGCGCGGCAGCGGCACGGGGCTCAGCGGCGGCAGCGTGCCATCCATGGGCTGCATCGTTCTCTGCACTGCGCAGATGGACAAGGTGATCGAGCTTGATGAGAAGAATCTCACCGTGCTCGTCGAGTCCGGCTGCATCACGCAGAAGGTGACCGACCTCGCGGACAGCGTTGGCCTCCTCTATCCGCCCGATCCGGGATCGATGAAAATCTCTACCATCGGCGGCAACGTCGCCGAAAACAGCGGCGGTCTGCGCGGGCTGAAATACGGCATCACGCGCGACTACGTGATGGGCATGGAAGTCGTGCTCGCCGACGGCACCGTCGTGTGGCTCGGCAACAAATGCGTGAAGGACGTCGCCGGCTATTCGATGAAGGACATTTTCGTCGGCAGCGAAGGCACGCTCGGCATCATCACGAAAGTGCTGCTCAAGCTCGTGCCGAAGCCCGCCACGAAAAAAACGATGCTCGCGACGTATGCGCGCATGGACAGCGCGAGCGACACCGTCTCCGCGATCATCGCTGCGAAGATCATCCCGTGCACGCTGGAGTTTCTCGACAAGATCACAATCAAGTGCGTCGAGGACTTCGCAAAGATCGGCCTGCCGCTCGACGCCGAAGCCATCCTGCTCATGGAGACGGACGGCCATCCCGCCGCCGTCGAAGATCAGGCCGCGCAGATGGTGGAAATCGCAAAACGCTGCGGTGCCACGAGCGTGCAAATCGCGCAGACCGCCGAGGAATCCGTCCGCCTCGCCAGCGCGCGTCGCTCGGCCTTCAGTGCGCTCGCCCGCGTGTCGCCGACGACGATTTTGGAAGATGCCACCGTCCCGCGCAGCGAGCTGTCGAAGATGATCCGCTTCATCCAGGACGTCGGCGCGCGGCACAATTTGAAGATCGGCACCTTCGGCCACATGGGCGACGGCAACCTGCACCCGACCTTCCTCACCGACGAAAAAAACGCCGCCGAGATGACGCGCGTCGAACTCGCGATGCAGGAAATCTTCGACTTCGCCATCAGCCTCGGCGGCACGATCACGGGCGAGCACGGCGTCGGCCTCGCGAAGAAACCCTTCCTCCGCCGCGCCCTCGGCAACGCGAGCCTCGACCTGATGAAGCTGCTGAAAAAATCCCTCGACCCGCTCGGCATCCTGAATCCGGGGAAGATTTTCGACTGAGCCAACCCCGCTTCATTCCAAGCAGACGATCACTTTCATGCACTCACCCGCCACGGAAACCCCGCTCCCGCCATCGCCCGGCGCGAAGCCGTTTTATTTGAAGGACCTCGATTTCGGCGTGCTCGCGCAGTGCATCCATTGCGGGCTGTGCCTGCCGACGTGCCCGACTTACGACGCGACCAAGCTGGAAAAGCACAGCCCACGCGGGCGCATCCAGCTCATGCGGAATGTCGCCGAGGGTCGGCTCGATGTGACGGAGGCGTTTGGCGACGAGATGTATTTCTGCCTCGGCTGCCTCGCTTGCGAGACGGCGTGCCCGGCAGGCGTGGACTACACGCGGATGTTTGAGGAGGCGCGCGCGGACATCGAACGCGCGGGAATCCTGAACACGGAAAAGCGGAACTGGATCCGCAGCGTGATGCTGCGCGGAGTCTTCACGCGCCCGTGGCTGCTGCGCGCCATCGGCCGCGCGCTGCGCATCTACCAGGCGAGCGGGATGGAATGGCTCGTGAAGAAACTCGGCCTGCTGCGGCTGCTGCCGAAGAATCTCCGCGAACTCGAACCGCTCACGCCTCGCGTGGAGCGTGATTTTTCCGATGCGCTCATTGCCGAGGTAGAGACTCCAAAAACCGCGGCCCGCAAACGCGTGGGGATGCTCACCGGCTGCGTGCAGGACCTCACGTATTCGAGCGTCAACCGCGACACCGTGGACGTGCTGCTCGCGAATGGCTGCGAGGTCGTGACGCCGCGCATGCAGCACTGCTGCGGATCGCTGCACGGGCACAACGGCGAGGTGGACACCGCGCGCGACATGGCGCGCAGGAACATTGACGCGATGGAACGCAGCGCGGGATCGCTCGACGATCTCGATGCGATCATCACGAACGCGGGCGGCTGCGGCTCGCACCTGAAGCACTACGATCACCTCCTGCACGACGACCGAAACTACGCCGCGCGTGCGCGCAAGTGGACGGCGAAGGTGAAGGACGTGCATGAATTTCTCTCCGCCATCGGCGCGGTGAAGCCGACCGGGGCGGGCGCCGAGCAGACCGTGACGTATCACGAGAGCTGCCATCTTTGCCACGGGCAGAAGATCACGAAGCAGCCGCGCGAATTGCTGAAGCTGATCCCCGGCCTGAAGCTCGTCGAACTGCCCGAGTCGTCGTGGTGCTGCGGTAGCGCGGGC
>Ga0209086_10004542_pt1 | contig 10271 bp, 10 predicted proteins | sample M_130207_XF_Meta_FD_187312 | JGI IMG/M metagenome (GOLD analysis project Ga0209086, IMG submission 187312) | Freshwater microbial communities from Lake Montjoie, Canada to study carbon cycling - M_130207_XF_MetaG (SPAdes) (version 2) | ecosystem: Environmental > Aquatic > Freshwater > Lake...
AAAAAAAAAAAAAAAAAAGCAAAACAAAAAAAAAAAGAAAAATTAGAAAAAGAAAAAATAGAAAATATTTAGGAATAAATGTTTTTTGTATAAAAAGAACTTAAAAATATTTTCTTTTTATAATATATAGAATGGAATTAGAGGAAAAACCGCCAGACCCTTCCGAACAAGTTTATCGGATTATTAAGTGTCCTTTGAAATGTGTTTTGAAAAAGTATGATACTTTACAGCCTATTATTGAAAACGCTGTTATGGATATGAATGAAATTGTTATTTTATCTTATCAGTTTATTCGTATGTATTTGTTAAATAAATTCAATCATAATCAAGACTTTCCTAAAATAAACAAACAGTTTGTATTAGATGTAATAAAAACAATTAGTTCTCCAAACTCTAATAGTGGTCAAAAAACAAAAGAAGAAAATATCAAGAATATTAAAGATAAAGTGGATATGAAACGATTTTATAATGATGAATTTTGTAAATTAGTGGATAAAAAACTATGTTATTCAAACAAGACTTTTATTTTAGCACAAACCGCAAATGAAATGATTACTTGTATCAATACTAATATTTCTACTCATTTTGTAAAACATTTATTCAAATATATCAATTGTTTATTCAAAGAACCAAGAACATTAGAAATTAAAAAAGAAAAAGACAAAGAAAAGCGTAAAGAACTTTATAAACAACTCAACCAAGAAATTCGTGATTTGAAAAGCGATTTAATCAATAATAAAATAGAAGATTCCAAAGAAGAATATCATAGTTGGATTAGAGAAAATAAAGGTTTTTTATTTCCAAATAAACTAAATAAATCGATTGCTTATGATGTAAAATGTAATCCAGAAAAATACATTAAGTATTCTTTTTATATCAATCAGAAAATAGAAGAATTAGGTAAAAGACCTTACCAAGTTATTCCACAAAGAAATAATATTGTTCCCAAGCATATTGTATTGAATACACCAGCAATTGTAGATTTAATAAATGATAAAGAAATGAGTATTTTTTCTTATAACAAAACTGAATTACTACATCACGCAAAGAAACACCAAAAACATATTTGGAGTAAAATATTAAAATTGGAAAAAAATGATATTTTCAAACAGAAAGAATATGTTTTCTACAATCAAATTATTACTGATGGGTTTAGTTGTTCTTTATTATTCATTTTGAAAAAATATAAGGATAAAGTATTTGGAGATAAATTACCAGAAGTAAATAATGATTTTGAATTTACAAAAGTGGAAGATTTATCAAAAGAAAAATGTAATGAATATTTAACAGATAAATACAAATTAGTTTCATTAGACCCTGGTAAAATTAGACCAATTACAATGATTGATGAAAATAATAAATTCTTCAAATATACTGCTTGTAGAAGAAGATTTGAAACATATACAAAACGAAGTAGTTATATTATTTTACAAGAAAAGAAGAAGAATGGTATAATTCAAAAAGAAACTAAATTATCAAACTTCAAATCAAGAACAACCAAAGTAGAAGAATATAAGAATTTTATTACAAATAAAACCATTTTGAATAATGAAGTTAAAGAATTTTACCAAAAACCTTTATTTCGTAAATTAGCATTTCGCAGATTTATCAGAACTAAACAAAGTGAGGTAAAATTATTGAATGAGATTGAAAATACCTATCTTACAAAAGAAGAAATAAAACAAGGTAGAAAAATTGTTATTTTACACGGAGATTATAGTAGAACAACTCAAATGAAAGGTTGTATTTCTACACCAAATATTGGTATGAAAAAATTATTATTATCCAGATTTGATATTGTTGAAATAAATGAATTCAATACCAGTAAGTTATATAATAAAACTTTGAAAGAAATGGAAAATGTTATTGTTAGAAGAAAGAAACATAAAAAATCACTCCACGAAATACTAACTCCAAAAGAGGAAACCAAATGTCGTATATTCGTGAATAGAGATACTAATGCTTGTAAGAACATATTATTACTTGGAAAATGTTATTTAGAAAGTCAAACAAGACCAGAAGAATTTATTAGAAAAGTAATCCCTAAAGGGAAGGAAAAAGTTAAGAAACCAAGAAAACAATCAATAAAAAATAAATAGTTGTTTCATTAAGGTAGTAAATGAAATAACATTAGATGGGAATTAGCTTATCTACCATAAAGTAAGCATATGATAAACCCATTATATAGAATTTAGTTTATCCTCCCTATGGGAGGAAGCGCTCGTATTTTGAATTATTTATAAAAACGATTTAAAGTTAAAGTCGGCATTTAAAATACGCGTTGCTCTAAATGTATTATATTTATTATGGAAGCTATCATGGCCATTGATATAAAAAACGGATTATCCAAAAACGGAACGATTCCCTGGAAATCTAAAAAGGACATGCATTTTTTCTACCAAAAGACAAAAAACAACGTAGTTATTATGGGTAAAAACACCTATTTCTCTATACCAGAAGAAAATAGACCGCTAAAAAACCGTCTAAATATTGTTCTCACAAGAGAGCCGAATAATCCTATAGTAACATCTATAACTGAGAAACACGGTACTATACTATTTACAGACGACAATACTATACACGAAACAATAATTGCGAATAGAGAGAAATATAACGAGCAATATCCGGCTTTAAGTAGTCAATTCAAAATATACATTATTGGCGGCAAACAAATATACGATGCGTATATCCCCTTATGTAAAACGTTGTGGCTTACTACTATCAAATGTGATTATTCATGCGATTTACAGTTTGATTTCGACATTAAAAAACAATTTAAAGAAGAGGCATGCGAAGAAGACGATGACGAACTTAAAATTGTTGAATACCGTCAAATCAACCCATAAATGGCGCATAATAAGTATTTAATTTTTACAACTCGTAAAAATTAAATTTATAAGTGGTAAGCAACGCGTTATCTATATCTATGCTAAAACGATGTCCTTTACAAAATGTTTATTCATATATTTTTGAATGTTAAAATAAGTCAACTCTTGACCCTCTTCAATACCTAAAAGACCCTTTAATTTGTCATCGGGAGTAATTATTTTACTATTTGAGGTGTTTTCTAAGTGATGTTGTTTTATATAACAGCATATAGACTTGGTCACTTCAGTTCTCGCAATTTCAGTACCTTCTTCCTTGTTCATAAATTGACATAATTCTTTTGTCACTTTAGTTGGCTTGGCAAACCCTGATGGTTTTCTATTTCCGCTTTTCTTATTTTTGATAACTTCCTTTTTTAATCCCTTCATTTGCTTTTTCACGGACTTTTCTAATAATTTAAGGTTTTGTTGAAGTGCTGATATTTGTGTTTTAATATTGTTTAATCCGTTTACAATGCCTTCAAATTGTTCACATAATTCATTGTTAGATTGTTCAACACTTAGCGCGTTAGTCATTTCTATATCTACATTTGTCAAGTAAACTTTAAATCGATTTTTATAAATATTATTTATACGAATTGATATATGCACTAGTTATATACAGGCAATTCCCACTTACCGACGTCTATGGCTGCGTTTTCTATGACGACGCGTTTTTCTACCATGTTTCATATTACCACAAATAGGACATCCGCAATTTGCTTTGTGTCCATTCGATTTTCTAGAACCGCGCCTTTTGCGTGTGCCTCCTACCAAATTTGGTCCTGCTTGCCCTTTTTCGGCAGCATCTAATAAATCGTATTCGTCATCTTTTGCGACAACTTCCTTACTACTAGTCTTATCAGTTTCTTCCTTTTTCATAGTAGATGTTGTCTTAGCAGAAATACCACCTTCTTCAATATCACCTCTTAAACCATTTTCAATATCTGGTTCTTCTTGCCCCCCTTTCTTATTTTTTGACATATTCTTACAAATGGGGCATTTACAATTCGCTTTATGCCCGTTACTTTTCTTTTTACGACCGCCTTCTTTTACATCTTCATCTGCGCCACCTTTTTTCTTAGCATTTTTCATATTCTTACAAATAGGACAACCACAATTAGGCTTGTGCCCATTTTTTTTGTTAGAACCGCCCATTCGTTTTACCATTTCTTTTTCAGCATCTTCTGTATAGCCTCCTCTTTTAGCTTTATTTTTCATATTTTCGCAAATATGACATGAACAAGAAGCCTTATGCCCGTTTTTTCTTCGTGCACCTCCTAATTGAGCTTCTGGAGAGCTTGATTTATAGTTATCATCACTCATTATATAATATAGTAATAATTTAAGTTTTTCAAAAATATTTAAATAATAAAGTTATTTTTGAAATTATTCGCATAGTATATTTTGTCCAAATTTTTATTTATCTTCACTATTCACGGTGGCGCCTTGACGAGGAGGTCTACCACGTGGTTTACTATCACTATCAGCTGCATTATTTACTAAAGTCCAAGTCTTTCTATCTCCTCCTTCTCTAGGTCCTTCTCCTCGAACTCTTGGTTTTGTGTCTCTTGGTTTGGTGTCTCTTGGTCTGGTGTCTCTTGGTCTGGTGTCTCTTGGTCTGGTGTCTCTTGGTTCAATTTCATCACCCCTTTCTGTCTTATATGTGGTTCTGGACATTTTAAATTCACGTCTAGTTTCGCACATTAATTTACCACTCTTAATACCAATTACATTTGCGGCTTGCCATTCATGGGCACCAGAAGTTGTCTTACTTAAACTAAATTCTACGTATTCCCCTTGGACTAAATATTTGTATTGCTGATTTTCAACGTTAACGGAACTATGATGCACGAAAACATCGGTTCCTGAACGTTCTCCGTCGGTTACTGTAATAAATCCGTAACCAGCTTTGTTGTTAAACCACTTAACGCGACCGATTAAGTGCTCTGAAGGTGTAACATCGTCTTTGTTAGATGACATAGTATAAACTATATTCGCGCGTTATCTTTATATAGTTTACAGACAAATATTATTTGTATAATACATATATAGCTTCTATATACATAGTATTCGAAAACTACAGTTGTAAAAAAAACCCGTTTTTTTGTATAGTAAAATGTTTCTTTTTATACTCAAACCTCAACAAATAATCATACAATATATTCGATAAAACGGATTGAATAGACAAAATTTTAAAATGTACCCCCGAAACGTCGATTAAATATTGCAATACAGCGCGACAAATTCCCTTTTCTCTATATTCTGGAAATATATATATACCAAACACAGTAAGTACATTCGTGCGCGTTTTAAAAAAAATGAGTTCACCGTATTCGCATTCAAACGAAATTTTACCATTTTCATACGAAGAATGGGTTTCCAAATAAGTATCTATAATTTCCTTGAAACCTCCTATATTTAGAGTTATACTGGTAGTATTCATATAAAACCCTAAATGTATTATATCGTAGAACAATACATTTAAGCTCTTGGTTGCGTAATATAGTATACATGTGTTAAAACAAAACGTTCTAAATCGGATTTTTTACTAGTGTCGACATCGTTTACGTCTATTTTATCAAAGTCATAAAGCTCTATGTTATTGTAAGAAATATACTCGAAAATAGGTATCAAATTAATAGACTCTAATTCCTTTATTTCAAGGGCCTTCAAGTTTACGTTGAAGTCTGATGCAGTTTTTCTAACGTAATTGAAAATCACTAGAGCAATCATTTTTAGTCTCTTGTCTTGTTGTTTTTCCGCTTTTTTGTTTACCAATTGAAAAACACTAAAGACAGATTCAATAAATTCAGGCATTTTGTCGTATATACGGAGCGATGTAACTTCAGTCATTGTAATATAATATATCCACGATTTCTTTTTAATTGTTTTTATTTTGATATATTTCTAATACAGCCTATTTCCCTCTTGAAGCCGTCTATAATCGACGCGTAATTGGGCTTCTCCGAAAATCCCAGTTCCCTAACATACTTTATATAATCGACGAGTATCTTTGGTAGAGTCCCATCTTCCGTAATAGATTGCTTACTCCTTATAATGGTTTCATTGGTATTCATGTGTTCATTTGAAGTTGAGAACTGCCAGGGCAAAAATCCAGCATAAAAATAAATCAACATATAACCTAAAGATTCCAAATCATCACGCCTACTTAGCTCTATACAATTGTGCGAGTTTATGCTGGCATATGTTCGACTTCCTATTAAATTATGCGTCCTTTTTTGCGGCACATGTTTTCCGTCAAATAAATACGATTTACAAAACCCAAAATCAATGATGAAAATGCGTTTGCTGTCACTATGTAAGCCTAATAGAAAATTGTCTGGTTTAACATCTCTATGAACCAAACCTTTTTCATGTATCGTCTTTAATAATTCTACAATGTGAATACCAATTTGCAAAACCAGTTTTAGAGAGAAACAATCTCGCTTGTTTTTTATAGTTTGCAAAGAGTCGCCCAATAAATGAATGACCATGTAATAATTGTCTTCGTCCTTTCCAAACCATTTTACCGACGGTATACCGTCAATATTGTTTAAGTATTGGTATGCAGTTGATTCATTTTTTAAAAGCTTGGTTTCATTGCATATAGGCTCGATTTTTATGGCCACTCGTTCCATTGTTCTAATATTTTGGCCTCTATATATGGACCCAAAGGCACCTTCTCCTATTCTCTCAAGTATTTTATATTTGTTGTTGATAATTTTATTTATAATCTCCATTATTGATGTTATAGATAAAAAGAAATTAGCGTTTAAATGATTATTGAGTTGTTTAGTTTATTAAGAAAGGAAAAATTTCGGAATGATAAATTTATGTTCATTTACTACTGGAAGCCTCAAAAAGAACAACCCTAAAACAATAAAAAAGATGCCGACATATTTCCAAGGGTCATTGAATTTTTCACCCAATACAATTATGGCGGCCACAGATTCTATCAACGCGCTCAACCCATCCCACGCGGCGTTTACTAATAAAACTTGCGATCCCTGTAAGGACCTGATTAAAAAATATATTACACCTAGATAACCTACCGAACCCACTGCGAAATTTTTAATACCACCTTTGTTTGCGAATTCTTTATAACCAAAGTCTCCTATAATTTCGGTTAAGCAAAGTGCTCCAATATCTGCATAACTCATGTTATATTATTTACAGAAAAAAATTTTACAATTTATATTTGCTAACCGAATATTTGGGAATAATTTTATACATATAACGATTGATTCGTAACAACATATTTCAACGTCATATTGGGTATTTCTTTTAATTTACTGAGAAAAGCGATATTTCCAGTCATTTCTGCGATTTTTTCCATTTCACCCGATATATTATTAATCTTCAAAAGAGCCTTTACGAATTCTCCTAAGAATATTTCCTTTTCACTCCCTAATTTTTGCAGAACCGCTTTACAAGATTCGACATTTTCACAATCACACCATTCATCTAGATAATTAATCAAATCATAATGAATATTATAATCGAACCCAGTGTTTACTCCATATTTGAATTCTTTATTTTGATAATCGTTATACAGAACGGTTAATAAATGGACGGCTTGTTGTATTTCTTCATCACGCGAATTAGGACAAATGCTTTTACGTTCTTCTTGAACATTAATATTGGTGAATATGCTGAACAATGATACTAACTGTTTGGAGGTCAAATGTTCCATCGATTTATCTTCTAATAATTTGGCAAAAGCTAAACAATGCACTTCGCGTAATTGACTGGCAAATTTCCCTTTCATAGTGAGTTTTAGACTGGATTCATCGTATTCGCCATTGTCTGGGTTAGTAGCACCTTCTATATATGATTCGTCTTTCAATAGGTTTAATACGGAAGCTACTCCTGACTTGATATAGGAGTTTACGCCGTCAAACTGCCTTTGCAATTCATTTATTTCGTTTTCCTTTAGACTCATTTTCTGAAACGTTATTTTGTCTGGTTCAATATATTTATAATTATCGCGTAACTGGGTTAGTTGTCTTTCAATATCTTTGCGCTTTTTATTTACCGCAGTGGAAAGCGCCTTTTGAAAATCTATAAATTGTTGTATGACTTCGCTAGGGGTTCTTAGGTTGGCGGCACATGTTTTCATATTATCTAGCTCGCCATTTAATGTGGTGATTTTATAATATAATTGTTGTAGCTGTTGGTCTAAATCACATGTTACCATACTACGTTTGACAAAATCCACTAATTTATTGTCACCAATATCGATTAAATTTAATAACAAATTGTGTGAGATTTTAAATTTAGAGGTAAGTGTTTGGGGCTTGCCATTCATCATGGTTTTATAGGATACAGAATCGACGTTTCTGAAAAGGTTATTCATGTGAATTACATGACCTACTGTATCTAATCCGAGACGACCTGCTCGACCTGCACTTTGAGTATATTCGTGAGCATACAATAGTCTCAAATTAGTTCCATCGTGTTTATGAATATCTGTGAATATACAAGTTTTTACTGGTAAATTTAAACCAATGGCGACGGATTCGGTGGCAAACAATAATTTTATATAACCGCGCGCAAAGAATATTTCTACGATTTCTCTAAATATGGGCAACATTTTTGAATGATGGGTTGCTACGCCTTTTTCCAAAAGAGCCACCAAATTTATATACTCTGGTAAATGAAAGTATTCTTCAAAATTCGGCAATTTTTCTCGTAAAATTTTATCACACTCTCTTTTTGCTATATAGGGAACTTTCGAATCAAACTCCAATAAATTTGTTGTTATTTCTTTCGAATAGGTTTCGATTTGTTTTATGGAAAATATATAACATATAGCAGGAGTCATTTCATTTTCGGTTAAATATTTGGCAACTTCATTTAACGCGTGCGATTTTTTAACGCGAATCTCTTTCGACTCGAATAATTTCAACATTTTATGCATTTTTAAATAATGTTCGTCGTTAAAAATATTTTTGGCATCTTGAATCACAAATGGTTTGTTAATGATATTTTTTATTTCTGCTTGAACTGATTTGTCCTTTACCGCCTTGAATATTCCTTGCGGCACTGTAATAAACGAATAGTGTATCAATGGAACGGCTCTTACCTGTTTCGCAGTTAAATAAACAATTTTATCACTAGTATTTACTTCTCCGCGGTTTTCCAGCCAATACGAGAATTTCACTGGGTCATCCAAAGTGGCGGATAATCCTATCATTTGGACGTGTTTTGGTAACATCATGATTGAATTTTCCCAAACGTGACCTCTATCTTCATTGGCAATGTAATGAATTTCATCGAACACTACACAACCTAATTCATTTTCAATGTCCATTTCAAAGGATATGGAAGAATTTGCAATATTTGCAATAATATCTTTACTCTTTATTTGATATAATTTGTTTAAAAGTATTTCAGTGGTCATGACCAAAACGTCGGCATCTGGATTGCAACGTATGTCACCTGTGATAATACCAACGCTAACATGGGGGTATTTCTGGGTGAAATCATTGAATTTTTGATTACTTAAACTTTTGATGGGTGAGCAATAAATCGTTTTTTTACCTTTTGAATGAAAATAGTCGAGAGCAAATTCGGCTGGCAATGATTTACCGCTACCTGTGGGACAACAGGCCAATACATGATGTCCTTCCACAATTCCTTCAATGGCCCATTTTTGAAAGACGTGTAAAGGATAACTGAATTTTTCAAAGTGTTCTTGGTATTTAACTTCATTCTCAGTTGGATAATTATTGGTACAGCATATATGCACCATGATTAATGAAATATACCATCATTTCTTGGGCCAAATTTATATCAATTTTATTAGATTTTCTTTACAAAATGTAGAGAAATCTTGATTTAATGCGCGATTTTTATGTCCCTTCACGTGTAGTGTTGATGAAGGAATCTGGGGAAGACTTTTTTGGAAAATCCATTTTTGGACATTTTTTTTGTCCAATTTTCAAAATCCAAAATACTTTATGCGAAAAATGTTTCTGAGACCATAATTGAATTTTATGGTCTGGTAGCTGAAAAATATTTTTTTTAATTTGTTACGATATTGTTTTTTTATGTTTTGATAAAATCCAAATTTTTTATTCTGAGCATAATTTATGGAAACTTTAGGAAACCAAAATATGCCGAAATTATGCCATAAATATTATTGTGATTTATGTCACTATGGAACGTGTAAAAAAAGTAGTTTTGATAATCATAATATATCTACAAAACACGCAAAACGCATAAAATTATGCCATTTGGAAACTTTAGGAAACCAAATTATGCCTAAATTATGCTCTTCTGAATTTCTTTGTGAAAAATGTAAAAAAGAATTTAAAAATCGTTCTGGATTATGGAAACATAAATCGAAATGTATTTGTATAAAAACAAATGAAATAATAGTTCAACACAATAATAATAGTA
>Ga0209086_10004544_pt1 | contig 10270 bp, 8 predicted proteins | sample M_130207_XF_Meta_FD_187312 | JGI IMG/M metagenome (GOLD analysis project Ga0209086, IMG submission 187312) | Freshwater microbial communities from Lake Montjoie, Canada to study carbon cycling - M_130207_XF_MetaG (SPAdes) (version 2) | ecosystem: Environmental > Aquatic > Freshwater > Lake...
TAACATGGGCTGATAGCTGGGTTTGCCCTTGTTCTTGCGGTTGTAACTCACCCTGCCGCCCAACGGATCTCCATAGAGCTTGTGTACGGTGGTGTCGGTATCCAGCGTTACTTCCGTAAGCCGCACATTGGCAGCCGCCCAGACCCTCTTCCGCAAGCGTGCGTTCAGACTCCCCAACTGCCGCTCCACGGTAAAATGCGATGACGGCAAGAAACGCCAGAACGTGCTTTGCACCGGCTTTGCACCGGCAAGCGCGCCACCCGCAAAATCCCCAGCAACATTGGCTCTCGCTCCAGATACTGCAGATGGTTCAACCGTGAGAAGCCAATATACACCGCCAGGATCAGGGCAAGCAAAAAGTCGCTGGGGTTCATGGCCCTAGGCATCCGTTTCAACTCCAGATTGACGGACGTGCCGACCAGTTCGCAGAACTCCAGTTTCTCCAGCATCGCCGTCACCGGCAGCAGTCCACCGTATGCGGTTAGGTTTTTCCCCGTGAAACTATACTTTGTCGCGGCATTGATTTTATGGGGTTCCCGCGACTGTTCGCCGAGGGCCCGTTCTGCGGCCTCCGCGCTCAGTTCAGCAACATCCGTCTTCACCAATTGGGGGCGCTCCTTTCTTGGCCGCGCCTAAGCGATGCATGTACGGCCTCCCACTGTTTTACCCCAATTCTCGCGGGCTCGCCAAGGCTACCTCAACCATAGACCTCGGCCAATTCAAGCCGACCGGTCAGCGCCGTGTGCATAACTTAGGTGACACGCTCCGGTCGCGAAAGCAGAGGGCGAGCCGAGAGAGAAGGTTGAGCTTCATTTCGGTTTGCTTGAGCAGCAGCAGACCACGGTCGGAGGTTGCGGTGGGACCGACAAAGTCCACGGTCATTTTCTTGCCGCATCCGCTTCCAAAATCGAATCCAGCTTGAATAGACTGTGTCAGAGCGAAAGCCGTTGCTCCTTGAACTCTCACTCTTTGTCTTCAAACATAGTTGCCCCAGAGATACTAGCTTTTTACGAGTACTCGGCGAGAAATCGCGGCTGGTTAGAAACGCTTCCGCCGATAGATCTCTTCCGCTGGCCAAGCCGCCGGAATCGCAACGTCGACAAACGCAACGAGCATCTCCTGCCAGCTTTGCTCGCCCCACCGGACGGTGGCGGCTGGATCGGGGTTGCGCGGGTTGTTTTGGGAGTTATCGAAGGTGGCCTCGACGCGGATCCATTCACCGCGCGCGAGGGTGAGCGGCCTCGGCAGACGATGGCGGAGTTGCCAGTCGAAGCGATAACGGGGGAGATCGAGGATCACTGTGTCGCCGGCGAGGACGCGAAAAGACCGTCCCCGCAAGTGCATATGAGGAGTAACGGCGAGAATCCGCACGCCGGTTTGAACGATGAACTCCGCCGTAACCGGGTACGCTTTCGCGAACGGAGGGATCGCGAACTCGCCTTGCGCGACGCTGAGCGTGTAGACGCGCTCCACCGGCGTTGGGCCGAATTCAAGGAGAATCTCCGTTTGGTCCGCTTCAGGCTGGGAAGAGGCCGTGTAGTGGAGTTGCAGCACGAGTTCCGCACCGGCGGGGAGAAGTTTCGCTTGGCCGGGCGGCAGTCGCAGAACGCCCTCGCCGGGAAGATAAGTCGCGAGCACCTCGTCTTCCACCGATAGCCGCCCGCCCCGAAGAAACTCGCTGCGAGCGGTGCGGACGAAAGCCACCGCGTGATGCACCGCGCGGTGGTTGCCCGGCCGAATCTCAATCGCCTGAACCCACCGGGATTGGGCGAGTCCAGTCGGCAGAATAAAATGCTGATAGTCGACCGCCTGCGACGCCGGCGCGACGAACGGCGTCGGCATGCGGAGCGTCAGGTCAGCGCGCACGGTCGGTCTCAGAGGCATGACCGCACTACGGGGGGAATTGCCCTCGATCGGTCGGGCCGCCCATTGCCGCAGAATGGCAACTTCGTCCCCGGGCAGGGCCCCGCCGGGGGGCATCGAGTGGAACGTCACCGCATCGCGGATTGCCTTTGCAAATGGGCGCGCTTCGCCGAAAGTAGCCAGTGGCATCGGAGCCGCCTCCCCCGTCTGATGGCAGGACAGGCACCTACGTTCCAGGATAGGCAAGACGTCGGAATAGAAAGTGACGGCAAACAAAGCCGCAAAGATCGCCATCTCTTGATAAGATACGCACAATGCTTCGATTTTGGATATTTTTCTTAGCGGCGGTTTTGCTGACTGCACAGGACGGAGCGGAGGCGCTGGCGATTCTGAAGAAGAGTTGCGCCGGTTGCCATAACGTCAACTCCATGAGCAGTGGCCTCTCCCTCGATTCGAAAGAAGCGATCCTCCAGGGGGGCAACCGTGGCCCCGCCGCCGCGGTGATCGTCGCCGCCGTCAAGCATGCCGGTGACGTGAAGATGCCGAAAGGCGGAAAGAAACTCAGCGACGCCGACGTCGCGACGCTCGAAGCATGGGTAAATGCCGGAATGCCGGTGCCCGAATCGTTCGTCAAAGCGAAGCGACGCACGAGTAAACATTGGGCGTTTCAGCCGGTACGGCCCAAACCAGCGGGCGGTTCCATTGACGCCTTCATTCTGGCTAAACTGAAAGAGAAGAATTTGACACTGTCGCCGGTGGCCGACAAGCGGACCCTGCTCCGCCGCGTTCATCTCGATTTAAGTGGGCTGCCGCCGACCCCAGCCGAGATGGACGCGTTTCTGAGAGATAGCTCACCCGCGGCCTATGATAACGTTGTCGATCGACTACTGGCATCGGACGGTTACGGCGAGCGTTGGGGACGGCACTGGTTGGACATCGCCCGTTACTCCGACACCGACGGCTACACAATCGACGCCCCGCGCGACATCTGGCCCTACCGAGATTGGGTGTTACGGGCCATCAATAAAGACATGCCCTTTGATCAGTTCGTGATCGAGCAAGTGGCGGGTGACTTACTCCCGAACGCGACCAACGACCAAATTACGGCCACCGGATTCCATCGAAACACCCCGTCGAATTTCGAAGGCGGAATCGATTTCGAACAGTATCGGGTCGAAGCAGTGGCGGATCGGGTGGCGACCACCGGGGCCGCTTTCTTGGGCTTGACCTTGGGATGCGCCCGATGCCACGATCATAAGTATGATCCCGTCTCCCAACGGGAGTTCTATCAGATTTTCGCGTTTTGGAACGGCATCGACGAGGTCGACAAAGAAGAAGATCGGAAATATTTCAATCGGCCCTTTCTCGAAATTGGCAGCGATGCAGAGAAGGCCAAGCAGGCGAAGTGGGACGCCGACGTGCAGGATTTAGAGCAACAGATCCGGAAGCACCAGGAATCCCTCACAGAGAATGCCGATAAGGACTCCAAGCTAATCGCCTTGCGGAAAGCATTGGTTGACCTGCGCAAGCAGAAACCGAAACTGCTACGGACCTTGGTCATGAAGGAGCGCCCGACCCCCCGACCGGCCTACATCCACTTGGGCGGCGACTTCACCCGGAAGGGCAGTGCGGTTGGGCCTGGTACCCTATCCGTGTTACCTCCCATGAAGGGCGGTTCGACGCGCCTGGACTTCGCTCGATGGCTGGTCGCTAACGATAACCCCCTGACCGCCCGGGTGACGGTGAACCGCGTTTGGCAGCAGTATTTTGGCCGCGGCATTGTGGGCACCGAAAGCGATTTCGGGTTAGTCGGGGATCGGCCAACCCATCCCGAATTACTCGACTTTCTGGCTGCGTCGTTTATGGATAGCGGCTGGAGCCAGAAGGCGTTACATAAGCTGATTGTAACGAGCGGGACCTACCAGCAGTCTTCGCAGTTAAGGGAGGACGCGACCGCCGTGGACCCGGAAAACAAGCTTCTCGCCCGGCAGAATCGCCTCCGGCTAGACGCCGAAATCATCCGGGACGCCGCACTCGTCAGCAGCGGACTGCTCACCGCGAAGGTGGGTGGACCCAGCTTCTTTCCGCCCATTCCGCCCGGCGCGCTGACGGTGACCCAGGTCGTGCGCGAATGGAAAACGGCGACCGGAGCGGAGCGCTACCGGCGCGGTATGTACACCTTCTTCCAGCGGAGCGCGGCGCATCCCAGTTTGACGATATTTGATGCTGCCGATGGAATCACTTCTTGCACGCGTCGAGTTCGCTCCAACACCCCTTTACAGGCGCTGGCCTTGTTAAATGACGAAGCGTCGATCGAGTTTGCCGAAAGCCTAGCTGAACGAATGATATCTGAAGTAACCGGCAGCGAAGAAAAACGCATTCGCCACGGATTTGATTTGGCGGTGCAACGGACGCCACGAGCCAGGGAAGCCGATCGGCTGCTCCGGTTTGTCCGCCAACAGCGGGATTCTCAGCCCCAGGCAAGCGAAAAGGCCTTGTGGACGAGCGTGGCACGCGTTTTGTTGAATCTGGACGAGTTCATGACTCGGGAGTAGGGAATATGGATCTTGAGAACAAACTAACTCGGTTTCGGACGCGGCGGCAGCTTTTCAAAGACTGCGGTTTTGGCGTCGGCAAAGCGGCCCTCGCGTCCATGCTCGCCGACGGCTTGCTCGGTGCCGGGCAGACCCATTTCCCCGCTAAAGCAGACCACGTTATCTTTCTATTCATGGCCGGCGGGCCCAGCCACTTAGAGCTTTTTGACTATAAGCCAGAACTCACTAAGTGGGACGGCAAGCCGACGCCAGAATCGTTTCTGAAAGGAAAACGCTTCGCGTTCATGGATACGTTTTCGAAGGATACGCCAAAGTTACTTGGGACAAGGCGGACATTCAAGCAGCATGGGAATTCGGGGCATTGGTTCAGTGACCTCGTGCCCAATATCGCCGGGATCGCCGATGAGCTCACGGTGCTGCACGGCGTTTCCACCGAAAACTTCAACCACGGCCCGGCCAAAATGTTCTCCAACACCGGCAGCGTGCGTGCCGGCCGACCTTCGATGGGCTCGTGGGTCGCCTACGGCATTGGAAGCGAATCGAAGGACCTGCCCGGCTACGTCGTTCTCCAAAGTGGCCCGCGCGGCCCGCGCGGCGGCGCTGCGCTGTGGTCCAGCGGCTTTCTCCCCACCGCCTACCAAGGCGTTCCGTTTCGCAACGTCGGCGACCCAATTCTGAACTTGTCAAACCCCAAGGGCGTAACCCCGGAGCAGCAACGGCAGACCATTGAGGCCTTGCGCGACCTGAATCAGATGGAGCTCGAAGAAACCGGCGACGCCGAAATTGCCACGCGGATTTCGCAGTATGAAATGGCCTACCGCATGCAAACCAGCGGCCCCGAACTGATCGATTTTGGCCAGGAATCAAAAGAAACGATGGAGCTGTACGGCGCCGAGCCGGGTAAATCGAGCTTCGGCAATAACTGCCTCATGGCCCGTCGATTAGTCGAGAGAGGGGTTCGATTCGTGCAGTTGTATCATACCGACTGGGACCACCACGACGACATTACGAAGCCACTCGACCAAGTGGCCAAAGAAGTCGATCGAGCTACGGCAGCGTTGATTAAAGACTTGAAGGCCCGCGGCCTGCTGGAGCGCACACTCGTTGTTTGGAGCGGCGAGTTTGGGCGGACGCCGATGGGCGAAGTGCGCGAAAAGGGCAAGATCGGGCGGAATCATCACATCGATAGCTTCAGTATGTTCATGGCGGGCGGTGGGCTAAAGCCGGGCATCAAACATGGGGCGAGCGATGAATTTGGGTTCTCGCCGGTCGAAGAGAAGCTTGAGGTATACGACATCCACGCGACGATCTTGAACCAGTTGGGTCTAAACCACACCAAGCTCACGTTTCGATCGCAGGGGCGAGACTTCCGCTTGACCGATGTGGCGGGCCGCGTGATTAATCCCATCTTGGCGTAGCGATTTGATAGACTGCCGCTAGCATGCGGCTTTGTATCGTTGTCGTTTTCTCAACTCTGGCTTGGGGCCAGGATCCTCTCCTACCGTTGCTGAAGCAGCACTGCGGCGGATGCCATACCGGCATCCAAGCCCAGGGCGGACTGTCGATGGATTCGATAGACGCTCTGCGCAAGGGCGGCAAGCATGGGCCAGCGCTCAGGCCGGGCGCGGGCGCGCAAAGTCTGTTGGTGCAGCACATGACCGGCGAAAAGACACCGCGCATGCCCTTGGGCAGTCCCTCGGCGGCGGGTGCGGTTGAGGCGGTCACGGCCGCCATCAATGCCATGCCCATGACGCCCACCGTGGCGAAAAACGACGCTCATTTTGAATGGTTGTTGCGGGTGCCGACCGCTGTCCCGGCCGCGCCCACCAAGCGGGCGGGTTGGATCAAAAACCCGATTGACGGGTTCGTTTTGGCCAACTTGGAACAGCAGGGAATGACCCCGGCCGCAGAGGCCACGCGACGAACCTTACTGCGGCGGATCTCGTTTGATCTGATCGGCGTCCCGCCAACTCCGGAGGAGACGCGGGCCTTTCAGACTGACCCGGATCCGCAGGCCTACGACAAAGCCGTCGACCGTCTCTTAGCCGATCCGCGATACGGGGAGCGCTGGGGACGGCATTGGCTGGATCTGGTGCGCTACGCCGAATCGGACGGCTTCGCGATTGACGGCGAACGGCCGACCGCTTGGCGGTATCGGGACTATGTGATTCGGGCCCTGAATGGTGACAAGCCGTACAACGTTTTTGTGCAGGAACAGATTGCCGGCGACGAGTTTCGGGGCAAAAAGCCCGCCGGGGCGGGGGATAGGCTAGTCGCGTTAGGCTTTCTCCGCTTCGCGCCCTGGGAGGCGGATGCCAATTCGAAAAAGCAGTTACGACAGGACTTACTAAACGATATCACCGGCACAGTGGGCACCGTGTTCCTGGGCATGACGACCGGCTGCGCGCAATGTCACGATCATAAGTACGATCCGATCCCCCAGAAGGATTACTACCGTTTACAGGCCTTCTTCGCCGGTACCGCCATCGCGGATCTACCGGTTGGCTTCGACGAAGTCGAACGGCCGAAGGAGATGAAACGGCTCATGCGGCAGCATGAGGACGCCGCCGAGGCGGCGCAAGGCGAACTCGACCAACTGCGGGAAGGGCTGAAAAAGCACTATATGGCCCTGATGAAAGTCGGGCCAGCCGACGAGGGGCTGAAGAAGTTCCTGGGTAAGTTGAATACCAGAAATTTGTTCTTCTTGGAGCAGGATTTGCCGCTCGTGAAGGAACCGGAGTGGCGAGAACCCTTGAAAGCCTACTTCGCCGCACGGGATGGCATGCAGCGAGAGACCGAGTTGGCGCGACGCTTCCAGGCCTCAGCCTACGCGGTGAAGGACGTAGCTCCACCCGCCACCCCTGAATTGCCGGATACTTACGTGCTCAGCGGCGGAGATTTGGCGGCACGCGGCGAGAAGGTGGACGCCGGATTCCTCACTTGCGTCACCGGCGAAAGCAAACCGGCCGATATTCCCTTCGCCGGCGGAAGCAACGGGCGGCGATTGGCGCTGGCGGAGTGGATTGCGTCCGAGAAAAACCCGTTTACCGCCCGCGTCATGGTGAATCGCTTATGGCAAGGACATTGGGGCGAGGGCCTCGTCAGGACGCCCAGCGACTTCGGTAAGAACGGCGATGCTCCCTCTCACCCGGAGTTACTCGATTGGTTAGCCGCGGAGTTTGTCGCCAAAGGGTGGAGCCTAAAAGCGATGCACCGCCTAATGCTGACTTCGGCGACCTATCGCCAAGCCAGCGTGCATCCAGAACAGGAGCAATACGCGGCGAAGGACCCGACCAATCGAATGCTCTGGCGGATGAACTGGCAGCGGTTGGATGCCGAATCGCTGCGCGATTCCATTCTGTCGATCAGCGGCCGGTTGAACCCGTCCATGGGCGGCCCCCCCGTGATATTCTCCGTGCCCGAAGACATCGCCCAAGGCTTTGAGTTCTTCAAGTGGTTCCCTTCGAGCGAAGAGGAGCAGCGGCGGCGGAGCGTTTATTTGATCCAACGGCGCAGTGTCCTTTTACCCATGGCCGAGACGTTCGATGCACCGAACTTGAGCACCTCGTGCGCCCGCCGTCTGACAACCATCGTGGCACCACAAGCTTTGACCTTGTTGAATGGTACGCTCACGCGGACCGAGGCGGCGCACTTGGCCGCGCGCGTGTCCGGCACCGCGGACCCTGTTGGCGACGCGTTTTGGCGGGTATTGAGCCGCGGGCCGACACCGGCCGAACGGGTCCAGGGCGAGAAGTTGGCGGCCCAGGGACAAGCCGGCTTGGCTTCTTTGGGCGCGGTCTTATTTAACTTAAACGAATTCTTGTTTGTGGAGTAACCGGATGGATCGTCGACAGTTATTATTTGGATTATCTAGTGCGGCCCTGAGCCAGCTTGAGGCCGGGACGCACCATACCGCAAAGGCGGACGCCTGCATTTTCCTGGCGATGTTGGGCGGAGTGAGTCAGATCGATACCTTCGATCCGAAGCCCAAACTAACCGAGCTGAACGGTAAGATCATGGACTGGACAAAGGAGAAGAAGACCGACCAGCCGAATCTCTTCGCCAAGCCCCGCAAGTTTGTAGCGAGTCCCTTTCTATTCCAAAAATACGGCAAATGCGGGCGGGAGGTCTCCGAACTGCTACCGGAGACGGCCCATTGGGTTGACGAATTGGCCATCTGCCGCAGCGTCCAATCCGACAACGGAAACCATCCGGCCGCCGTGTTCCAAATGAATACCGGCTTTATTATCCCGGGCAATCCGTCGGTCGGGGCCTGGGTAACTTACGGGCTCGGGACGGCCAACAAGAACCTGCCCTCGTTTGTGGCTATGCCCGACTATCGCTCGATTCCCTTTAGCGGGGCCCAGCAGTGGGGGAGCGGCTACCTGCCAGCCGAGTTCCAGGGGACAGTGTTGCGGGTCGGCAGCGAGCCGATTCGAGATCTGGTGTCGCCCCGGGACGTGTCGACCGAACTGCTCGAAGCGGAGCGGGAAGCGCTGCGCGGAATGAATGGGGTTTTCGGGGCTTTGCGGGCGGACAATCCGGAACTGCGCGCACGAATGGATTCCTATGAACTGGCCTATCGGATGCAAATGGAAGTCCCCCGAGTCCTCTCGATTGACGCCGAGCCAGCGGCCGTGAAAGAAGCCTATGGATTGAACGACCCGGTCACGGCGTCGTTCGGACGGCGTTGTCTAATGGCTCGCAAGCTCGTCGAAGCCGGGGTGCGTTTCGTCGAGATCTTCACCCCGTCGCAGAGCTGGGATGCGCACGGCGACATCAAGAAGAACCACGAGAAGAACGCGCGCGAAACCGACAAACCGATCGCGGCCTTGCTGGCCGACTTGAAACAGCGAGGGATGTTGGAGCGCACATTGGTCGTCAATATGGGCGAGTTTGGCCGCACACCCGATACCCCAGCCGAACAGGAGACCCCCGGGCGCGATCACAACACCCGCTGCCAGAGCATGTGGTTTGCCGGGGGCGGGATGAAGGGCGGCTCCATGATCGGCACGACCGATGAAATCGGACACAAAGCTGTCGAAAACATCTATCACATGCACGATGTCCACGCCACGATTCTCCACCAGATGGGGCTGAACGATTTGCGGCTGACTTACTATTTTGGGGGACGAAATCGACGTTTGACAGATTTGGGCGGTCGGGTAATCAAAGAACTCGTATCCTAATCACCGGTCGGAAAGAAGACTAAGATGAGGTCTCAACCGAACGTTTCCCTCCTTTGATGTTTGGTGGCGTGCGGCAAACCACCTTTCTTTCGACCAGATCTACTTAAAAGATAATCCCCTGCTCCAGGATGGATTTGCCCTTCTTTGAATTCCTCCTAAAGTCAACTGCTTAGGCTGGCATGGTGAACATTGCCAAGGATTCCTGGTATGAAGTTATTGGATGGAGGCGACGGAATTCACAAGCGAAGCGCTGCAGGAAATCCGGGTGCGCCCGGTCGAACCAGGCGAGGAAGCCCGATATCAAGAGCAGATGGCGCGGCATCACTATCTTGGGGCACTGGCCAAAATTGGTGAGACGGCATGGTATGTCGCAACTTGGCGCGAGCAGTGGGTGGCACAGCTGAACCTCTCGGCGGCGGCGCTGCAATGCGGCGTCCGGGATCGTTGGATAGGCTGGGACCTTCGCTCGCAGTATGGCCGACTGAACCTGATCGCCAACAGCACCGCTTCCTCATCCTGCCCGGAGTTTTGCAAGTCCATCACAAGAGCCACTTGCGAAACTCCATGCCCCCTGTGGAAAAGCCGATCCCGGCCTGTGTCTTGGCCCCTGGATCGACCCACCCGATTCGGTCTCGATGATGAATAGGTGGAGTGAATTGAAAC
>Ga0209086_10004546_pt1 | contig 10270 bp, 5 predicted proteins | sample M_130207_XF_Meta_FD_187312 | JGI IMG/M metagenome (GOLD analysis project Ga0209086, IMG submission 187312) | Freshwater microbial communities from Lake Montjoie, Canada to study carbon cycling - M_130207_XF_MetaG (SPAdes) (version 2) | ecosystem: Environmental > Aquatic > Freshwater > Lake...
CTGGCGCAAATGTTCTGGTTGGACTAAGCACCAATTTTCCTGCATTAACAGAAGAGCCTAATCCAGGAATTTCCTCAGTTAATGTGTGCTTGCCGAGGTATACTACTTCAGATGACAAAGCAGGATCAAACGATTCGGGATATAGTTTAGCGTATTGATTTGAGAACATATCATGCCTTGCACTAGTCAATCCATTACTACCAATACCACTGTTGTATTCAGATTCATAAATGGATTGTCCATAACTAGCTAATCCAACGATTACATCCCCAGGAGCAATTTTATCATTCGTAATCAATCTGTTTTTGGGCCATCTCGCCGTCATGGTACCATTAACTGCAACAGTGCGCACAACATCACCTACATCAGCTGTTTCTCCGCCTAAGTAGGCTATCCTTACTCCCATTTTAGATAGTGAGTCAAATAATTCGCTTGTTCCGTTGATAATTTCTTTTAAAACATTACCGGGAATAAGCCCTTTATTTCGATCGATGGTGGAGTTAAAAATGATGTTATCATAAATTCCAATACAAAGCAAATCATCCAAATTCATCACAACGGCATCTTGAGCGATTCCTCTCCAAACAGAGATATCACCTGTTTCTTTCCAATATAAATAAGCCAATATACTCTTCGTTCCTGCCCCGTCGGCATGCATCACATTTACAAAATCGTCATCGCCTGCAATGTAATCAGGGTAAATCTTACAGAATGCATTGGGGTAAATACCTTGATCCAATCCTTGGATGGCAGCATGAACTTCCTCCTTCTGGGCGGAGACACCTCGTTTGTTGTATAGACTCATGGTAAAGAATAGAGTACGCAAATTTACTTTAGAAGGTGGACATGGCAAGAATAAAAAAGGAGTTCTTGTCAACACTATGTTCATTCTCCTTTTTGAAGTAATTTCGCGTTTCCTATGCAGGTACATTACGACATTGATAAGTTACCCCTATTTACTAATTCAGTCATTACCATCGGTACATTCGACGGAATCCATTCTGGACATCATGCTATCCTAGATCAACTGATCCAGGAAGGCCATAAACACGATGGAGAATCTGTTGTCATTACTTTCCACCCTCATCCTCGTAAGATTATTCGAACTGGAGAGGCCCCTTCCTTGTTAACCTCTATAGATGAAAGGATAGCCCTTTTTCAAAAAAAAGGAATCGATCACTTAGTTATTGTTCCATTTGACCTGACTTTTGCCGAATTATCTGCGGAAGAATACATAGATAACTTTCTTGTCCATTATTTTCATCCCAAAGCCATTGTAATTGGCTTTGATCATCGATATGGGAAAAATAGAGCGGGTGATTATACTTTACTAAAAAGTAAAGAGCGCATCCATGGATATGATGTAATAGAAATTCCAGAATTCATCCTCAATAACTCAAAAATCAGCTCAACGCATATTCGAGAAGCATTATTAGCTGGTAACGTTGAGACGGCCAATTCCTTGCTTGGTTATGCATATCAACTCGAGGGGATTGTTATCCGAGGAGATCAATTGGGGAGAACAATTGGTTTCCCTACAGCAAATCTAGCCATTACCGAAACTGAAAAGCTCATCCCAGCAACAGGAGTATATGCAGTCAACGTTTTTATAAAAAAAGGGAATCAGACTATCGAGAAAAACGGCATGATGAACATCGGCTATCGGCCAACAGTAAGTGGCAAAGAGAGAAGAATTGAAATACACATCTTCAATCTTAACCAAGACTTATATGGTCTTTCACTCCATGCAGAATTGAAGGCCTTTATTAGAAATGAAATTAAATTTTCAGGACTCGAAGAGCTAACAGCCCAATTAGAAAAAGATAAGAATACCGTTTTGCCTTTTCTTGAAGCCCACTCTAAATGATAATTTTTGCTATAAGCTCTTTCATAAGGCTTGCATCAGGGACGTCAGATTTTCCAATACCAACACTCTTTAAGTTATAATGATGCAATAAAAGTAATGCCTTTTCAACTTCTGCTGGTGTATATTTTTGCATAGCCAAGATGTATTGTTTTGCAAAAAAACCATTTATCCCAAGTAATGAAGCAAGAGCATACTCATCACGCACATTGCTTGACGAAGCAACATATAATTTACTGAAAAATGCATAAAGAGTTGGCAGCAAGAGCTGAATAGGAGCGGATTTTGGATTAGAAGCAAAATAATTCAAAATAGCTAATGACTTAGCTAAGTCTTTATTTATCATTGCGACTTGCAGTTCAAAAACATTAAATTCTTTACTAACCCCTACGAAATTTTCTACATCATCATCCGTAATGGTTTTACGACCAGCAAGGTTAATGATTATTTTTTCAACTTCATTTTCAATTCGTTGTAAATCGTTCCCAATATGATCTACTAATAGGTGTAATGTTTTAGGTTTGATATCTAAGCCTTTGCTTTTAACAAGCTGCCCGGCCCATTCAGGCAGTTCATTGTCGTACAACTTTTTTGTAGTCAGCACCTCAATTTTCTTATGAATCAATTTTCCAAAAGCCTTACGCTTATCGAATGTTTTGTCTTTGTAAGCAATAATGAAAATGGTCGAAGCAAGAGGATGTTCAATGTAATGCTCCAATTTCTCTATCTCGCGAAGTTGTTGAGCCTCCTTAAGAATAACTACTTGTAAATCTGAAAACATGGGATACCTTCTACAGGCATTGAGTACATCTTCTACTTTCGAATCCTTCCCATAAAAAACACTCAAATTGAAGGAAGCCTGGTCGGGTGTAAGTATGTTGCTTTCAGCATAATTCGCTAACAAGTCGATATAATAAGGCTCATCCCCTTGTAGCCAATAAATAGGCTGAAACACCTTTTTCTCCCAATCTCCTTTTATTTGTTCAACGCTCATATTCCCTTTTATTTTGGCATTCTTGGGTACCCATTAATTACTATGTTAACACATGAATGCTATATTTTAACATAGTTACAAGGTTTTAAAGACAAAAATGCTATTCCTTTGTGTAAATATCAAAAATATCAATTCAATTTTGAATAACACTCAACAATCCATTAAATCATGACAACAAATCCTACATCTGGCAGTTTTAGCCAAGAAACAAAAAAAGACAACAAAGGCACAATTATCATTGTCCTACTCATTGCTTTGGTTATTTCATGGGTATATTTTTTCTATACAAAGAATCAAACAAATAACCTTATATCAGAAAAAGATGCACAATATTCGACCCTAGATTCATCTAAAAATTCAGTTCAGAAAGAATTTGATGACGCAATGGTTCGTTTAGAAGAAATGACTCAAACGAATGTTGGACTTGATAGCTTGGTTAAAACCAAGGACAAGGAAATGCAAGTACTAAAAACTCGTTTCAGAACATTGGTGAGCAAACAGAATGCAACAGCAGAGGATCTCGCAGAAGCAAAAGTATTGGTAGGTGAATTGAATGGTAAAATAAATGACTATGTCAGAGAAATAGAAAGACTTCAAGCTGAAAACAAACAATTGACTGTTGACAAAGCTGGATTGACCGCTGATAAGCAAAATCTTGAGAAAAACTTAGCTACCACAGAAGTGGCTAAAAAAGACGCCGAAGATAAAGTTGATGTAGGCTCTACTCTTCATGCATCAAGCTTTCAAATTGCAGCTATAAACGAAACGAATTCTGGTAAAGAAAAATCAACGTCAAAAGCAAAACGTGCCGATAAACTCCGCATTTCATTTATGTTGGATGAAAATAGGATTGCAATTAGCGGAACGAAAATGCTATTTATTATCGCAAAAGATCCTAGTGGAAAAATCATTAAAGAAACTGCTCTTGGATCTGGAAGCTTCGATACACGCCAGGATGGACAACTGGATTATACGACTAAGTTAACTACAGAATATACACAGGGTGAATCTAAATCAATCAACTTTGACCTGAAACAAACTGATGCTTATTCTAAAGGAAGCTATACCATCATTGTTTATCAAAATGGTTTCAAAATTGGTCAAGGTATAGCTGTTCTTAAATAAGATTAGCTGAATACATAATTAAAAAGGGACGATGATATCACTGTCCCTTTTTTTTATAATATTGCTCGAATTTGGGCTCGCCCAATATTAACCATTCCTGAAGTACCCGCTTTTCTTCCCTCATATTGAATGGTCATTTCAAGATAAGGAGTGAGTCTTTTAGTGAGATCTAACGTCCAGATAAAATTCTTTCCAGGCAATAGGCCTTCTAGCATTATATACCCAACACTCGTATTCGCATTTCCATTAAAACTTATTTTACTAAAATTCATCGAAGTTGAAATAGCCGTATTTGACACTAAATTATATTTGGCTTCAAAAAGCATCGCATTAATTTTTGCTACTTCAGGTCCTATATTTTTTTTATCGTCTATTTTATAGCCTGCCATCAAACGCAAATTTGTTCCTTTCGTAAATGTTATTCTTGGCTCAAAAACTAAAGAAGAAACATCATAATTTCTATTGCTGAATTTTGGAGTTTCTAAAATGTTTCGATTAATCTTAGTTATTAAATCGAATGTAATCACCTTGAACCAATTCGATCTAATCTTGAATGAAATACCATCAATGGAACGTGTTTCATAACCATAAGACAAATATGCTCTATTGCTTGTTTGTAAGGTATTGATATCAAGTCCCCAAACTTGACTCATCTTGTTGAATGAAAATGAATTACTGAAAATTCGATCAAAAGTTATCAATGACGTATCAATTAGAAATTTATCAAACGGGTTATAGCCATTACTATGGCCTGCTTCTTGTTTTTTATTGATTTGAAGTACCGATTGAATGTATATTTTTTTAATAAAATGAATAAATGAATTAGAAGTGGAATTCGATAACGCTTGAGATGGGTTAATTACAACGTTGTAATTAAATTGTAAATAATCGGCCTTGATGAACTCATTAGTAGGTGTTGCAATCCTGAAAAATTTAGCTTGATCACGAAACTTCGCAATTTCAAATTCATTAAGTTGTTGAACGCCATCATTGTTATAATCAATCCACGTATATTCTCCTTGTCCAGCAGGCACTTCAAAAAAAGCGAAATCTTTTCGCGGCTCTTGTCCTGTTCCCAACTCATATAACATATCCCCATTTATGGCTCCTTTCCATACTGTTGAAAGGTATTGAACCCTTCCCAAGAGTGTTTTGTCTGGCTTGACCGCAGTGGCTTGACTATTGATGATTTCAAGTTGCCTGAACGTAGTACTAAACTTAACTTGATGATGTTCACTAGCGAGTAGGTCAGAAGTTAAACTATAATTATGGCTTCTATCTGTTCTCTGCAGTTTATTGGCAAACGGAATTTGATCTGTTCTCGTAAAATAGTTCAACCCCCACCTATTCATTTTTGTTTGATTTGATTGGGTAAAGAGTTGAAATGTTTTGAAAGCAAAGCTTCCCGCTTTAAGTGAATCTGAACGTATGAATGATGACGTTGTTTTTTCAAGTGAATATTTAACGCCGAATTCTTGGTTTGACCAATGTTCAATAGTTCGGGTAAGGTTAAGCGAAGGCCTCAAGAAATATCCTTTAGCCATACCGTCATTGAAGGATGTATAGCCGAAAATATTATCCATCCGCCAAGAGCGTTCATTGAAATGATGCTCGATATAATTTCGAGTAGCCTTATAATTTTCATCTCGAGTATACGATCCAATAGAATATTTTAGACTATGTCCCTTTTCATTCAATAGGTTGAAATTTGCTGATGCCAACTTTTCATCTGCTGGGAGAGAAATTAAATCCAAACCCCAATCACGATTGAATTCCACATTCCGAAGCCGCTCAATCGGCTTAAAGGTTGATGAGGTATACTCGAGATTGAAGTTGGAGGTCAAAGAAATGCCTTTATCAGCTGAAATACGTTTTGTGTTTTTGAAAATTAATCGGCCCGCTATACCATCATCGTTCGATTTATCTTTTGAAGAAAATCGATTGAGATCAAATTTACTAAACGCAAGATCCGTCAAGAGTTGAGATGACTTACTCACATCCCATTCAGTGCCGATTGAAATAAGACGTTGACTTTTAGGGGCAGCTAGTAAGACGACTGGTTCGAATCGTCCTGACTTTAAACCGGTAGATATATCTGGAGCAACCCATTTATACACTTTCCCATTCACATTGGCATCTAGGTCTTGACTATAATTTCCACCGCCTTCGCCTAAATCAATGAAGGATAGCGTGAATAAATCAGGTTGATCAAGATTCGTAAAGGCATAAATGGTATCTCGCATGTTTCCATTGTATATAGTATCTACTTGTTTGTAGAGAATCTTTCCATTGGCAAAGGTGTCGGCCATAGCTGAGCTATAGTATGCCTTGTTCAGGTTATCACCAACGGTAGATAAAAATTGTTTTTGATTTGTATTTAGCGTTTGACTAATAGGTGAATTTTTAGCATCCCCATTATTGAAAAATCCGATATTCATTTTAAACTTAGTTCCAATGGATACTTCATCATGCAGGTAGAGTTGAGAATTTAAATAATTTCGATCTGCATATTCAAACTCAATTTGAATACGTTTATCTTTCGTAATCATTTGCTTTGGAGTAAACGTAACTTCTGCCGTATTGTAATTGATTACATAATCTTGGTCCTCACCCCTTTCCATCAACACACCATCTATAAAAACCCGTTCTGTTCCTGCCAAGACGATGAAGAACATTTCTTGATTTGCACCTTTTAGTCGATATGGGCCTTGATTCCCTTCTGAACCTTGAAAAACGTTTCGTGTAAATTTGCCCTTTGCCACGGCACCACTTACGTGAAGACTATTATTTATGGAGGATGAAATTTTATCACCTGATTCAAATGAAATTCCTTGAACACGTTTATAAAAATTCAAATAGTAAGAATCATTTCTTCTTAGGTCAAAGTCGCCTAAGAGAAGTTTCCATTTATCTTTTGAAAACTGAATATATACTTGATCAAACTCTTTTAAATTTTGCGTATTTCCATCAGGTTGAATAGGAATATTATTATCTGAAATGGCAGCAGCTAGCAAAATGCTGTCGCCGATATATCCATTGAGTTGTAAGTTCAAACTTGAATTTAAAACAGCGTCTTGTCGGTTTCCAAAGGATAGCGAACGTCCTAGACTACCATTGGAGTTTATTTTACCAAAATCGAATGGCTTTTGATTACTGGATTTATTACTAATCCTCACTTGAGGTAACCCAAAACGATACATCACTGAATCAAACGACATCCGTTTGGTTTCGGATGCTAAATTAATTGACAGTACCCGGTAATGAACTTCAACTTCAGGAAAAGCTGGCTTTTTGATCCATGCAAGAGTTGATGATGCAAAATCAAGTTTATAATCCTCTTTTGAAATATCTTTTATCCAAAATGAGTTTGGCTCAATGCTTAGGCTATCAAGCTTAAAAACCTTTGGGGATGTTGAAATGGTTTTTTGGCGCAAGTTTGTAAGGGGTTGTGCGGAGACAAACCCAACAAGGAATAGAAATAGAAGAAGTGGTATTAACCGCTTAACTGACAATGGGTTGAATTTCTGATTGGAATAATATAAAATTATTCATTATCATTGATTTACGCAGGAATTAAAAGAAAATGGGGCTTAATTCAACCCATTTAACTCATTAAATCGAAAAGGTTAGAAAGACAATAAAAATAAACGGACTAAGAACCTAAGTTTGAGTGTAAATACTCCCTGTTCAACCGTGCTATATTCATCACAGAAATCTCTTTAGGACATTCTGCTTCGCATGCATAGGTATTAGTACAGCTACCGAATCCTTCTTTATCCATTTGTGCTATCATGCCAGCAACACGTTGCTTGCTTTCAGGTTGACCTTGTGGTAATAAAGCCAAATGAGAGACTTTAGCTGAAACAAACAGCATAGCAGACGCATTTTTACACGCAGCAACACAGGCGCCACAGCCAATACAGGCAGCTGCAGCAAATGCATCATCAGCGTTTTGCTTGTCGATCAATATTGCATTACCATCAACCGCATTTCCGGTATTAACAGAGATATATCCTCCCGCTTGTATAATTCGATCAAAAGCCCCTCTATTCACCATTAAATCCTTCACCACAGGGAATGCATTTGCACGAAATGGCTCAATGGTAATGGTATCGCCATCTTTAAAAGCACGCATATGCAACTGACAGGTCGTAGTTCCTTGCCAAGGACCGTGTGGACGACCATCAATCACCATAGAACACATACCACAAACACCTTCACGACAATCGTGGTCAAATGCAATTGAATCCCCACCATCTTTAATGAGTTTCTCATTCAACACATCAATCATTTCTAGAAATGACATCTCTGATGAAATATCATTCACATCATAAACTTCAAAGCGTCCTTCAGATTTACTATTCTGTTGGCGCCAAACCTTAAGTTTCAAATTCATTGTATAATGCTGCATATGGATCGAATTAACGGATAAGAAAATTAATTATTTATAACTACGTTGACTAGGTTTCACCACTTCATAATCAAGGGTCTCTTTATGAAGGTTCCAACTGCCTACTTCTTTGCTCTCCCAGGCGGCTACATACATGAAATCATTATCATCACGTAATGCCTCTCCATCTGGAGTTTGATATTCCTCTCGAAAATGTCCGCCACAACTTTCTTTTCTTTCTAATGCATCCAAACACATCAATTCACCCAATTCAAGAAAGTCGGCTACCCTACCTGCTTTATCCAACTCCTGATTCATTTGATTAATGATACCAGGTATTTTTACATCAGACCAGAACTCATCCCTGAGTGCCCGCACCTCTGCGATAGCTTGATTCAACCCTTCTTCATTTCTTGCCATCCCACATTTGTCCCAAATGATTTTACCCAATCGCTTATGGAAACTTTCAACCGTTTGTTTTCCTTGAATAGACATCAATTTATTGATGCGATCACTGGCCACCTTTTCTGCATCAATGAATGCAGGGTGATCGGTAGATATATTGCTTGTTCTGATTTCTTCTGCTAAATAATTTCCAAGTGTGTATGGAATAACAAAATAACCATCCGCTAGTCCTTGCATCAATGCAGAGGCACCCAGCCTGTTCGCCCCATGATCACTGAAGTTGGCTTCACCTAAAGCATATAATCCATCAACCGTTGTTTTCAATTCATAATCAACCCATAAGCCACCCATCGTATAGTGAACAGCTGGATAAATACGCATTGGAATTTCATATGGATTCTCCCCTGTAATTTTCTCATACATATTAAAGAGGTTACCATACTTCTCTTTAACCACTTCTTTCCCTAAGGCAATGATGGCATCGGTTCCAATATTACCTAGGTTCTTTTTGCTCGCTTCTATTTTACCATAACGAAGGATTGCATCGGCATAATCCAAGTAAACAGCTTGTTTGGATGTACCCACACCATATCCAGCATCACATCTTTCCTTGGAAGCTCTTGAGGCTACATCCCTTGGAACCAAGTTACCAAATGCAGGGTATCTTCTTTCTAAGTAATAATCTCTTTCTTCTTCTGGAATTTCATTTGCTTTTCTAGTATCACCAACTTTAGCAGGTACCCAAATTCTTCCGTCATTTCTGAGGGATTCAGACATCAAGGTTAATTTGGATTGATGATCACCTGAAACAGGAATACAAGTAGGATGTATTTGCGTGAAACAAGGGTTAGCAAAATATGCTCCTTTTTTATGTGCCTTCCATGCAGCCGTTACATTTGAACCCATTGCATTGGTAGAAAGATAAAAGACGTTACCATAACCACCAGTGCATAGTAAAACAGCGTGACCGAAATGTCTTTCTAATTCACCTGTTTCGAGATTACGGGCGATAATACCTCTGGCTTTACCATCAATGATCACTAACTCAATCATCTCATGCCTTGTATGCATTTCTACATTACCAAGTGCTACTTGTCTTTCTAAAGATTGGTATGCGCCAATCAATAACTGTTGTCCGGTTTGTCCGGCAGCATAAAAGGTACGTTGAACTTGAGTACCCCCGAAAGATCGGTTACTCAATAATCCACCATATTCTCTCGCAAAAGGAACACCTTGAGCAACACAATGATCAATAATATTAGTACTCACTTCAGCTAACCGATGTACGTTAGCCTCACGAGAACGGTAGTCTCCTCCTTTGATGGTATCATAAAATAGGCGGTAGACAGAATCACCATCGTTTTGGTAATTCTTTGCTGCATTGATGCCTCCTTGCGCGGCAATTGAATGCGCACGGCGTGGAGAATCTTGAAAGCAAAAAGCTTTTACTTTATAGCCCATTTCAGCTAGACTGCTTGCGGCAGAGGCACCA
>Ga0209086_10004547_pt1 | contig 10266 bp, 10 predicted proteins | sample M_130207_XF_Meta_FD_187312 | JGI IMG/M metagenome (GOLD analysis project Ga0209086, IMG submission 187312) | Freshwater microbial communities from Lake Montjoie, Canada to study carbon cycling - M_130207_XF_MetaG (SPAdes) (version 2) | ecosystem: Environmental > Aquatic > Freshwater > Lake...
GAAGGATAATGCAGTTACCGTCTCAGTAAACGTTCCATTTCCAGATACATTTAAATCTCCAGTAAACGATTTTGCTCCCGCGAATGTTTGGGAATATGTAGTAACTAAACCAGGATTTGAACTATCCGCAGGTCCTAATTGTAAGTAGTTGTCGGATGTTATTTGTGCGCCATTTGCTAAACTGGTGGTGGAAAGGGTTGTTACACCTTCGAGTCCAGAACTAGTCGAGACGCCTGCGGGACCAGTGGGCCCTGTAGTACCTTCTGTTGCTGGACCAGTAGGGCCTGTAGTACCTTCTGTTGCTGGACCAGTAGGGCCTGTAGTACCTTCTGTTGCTGGACCAGTAGGGCCTGTAGTACCTTCTGCCGATGTACCTGCTTGACCGGTAGGGCCTGTTACACTTATTGTCTCATTGTTTCCACTTTCAGTAACACCAAAAGAAATATTGCTAATAGTTTCTGTACTAGTATTATAAAAAAATTTAAAATATCCATAATAAAATGAGCTAGAATAAGAAAACGATGTAGGTTTTGTTTCTGTGATACTATATTTTAATGTTGAATTCACGTAAAAATAAACCACACTCCCAGTAACTACTATAGTAAATTGTGTTGAATTTGTAAAAGTATCTGTAATAGTCGTCTCATTACCATTCGCGTATATGGTATAACTGTAAATATTTGGATTATTAATACTAAAAAAATGATATGGTGAATAACCAACTCCTACATTGTAATAAGCTAGACCATAAGTATCGTTTGCAAGGACCGCGTCATCTGTTATATAAAATGTTAAAAATACAGAACTATACGCTTCTAATGTTTTGGCATAAATTTCTTTTCCTACACCCGAAGCAGTTATGGACTTGCTACTAGGAAATGATATATATTCAGAATCAGATGTTAATGTAAATAATGCTGGTCCTATTGTTCCCGTAGGACCTGTAAACCCAATAGGTCCGGTGGGACCAGTAGAACCGGTTATTCCTGTAGGACCTGTGGAACCAGTGGGACCCGTAGGGCCTGTCTCACCTGTAGGGCCTGTCTCACCGGTAGGACCCGTGGAGCCTGTAGGACCTGTAAAACCAGTAGGACTTGTTTCACCTGTACATCCTGTGAACCCAGTAGGGCCGATATCACCAGTAAAGCCTGTGCATCCAGTATCACCAGTAGGACCTGTCTCACCAGTAAATCCAGTAGGACCTGTCTCACCTTTTGACCCTATAGCACCATTAGAACCTTTTGGACCCGTTGGGCCTATAGAAGTTGAATAAATGATACTATTAGACATACTCGCCGTATTTTGAAAAGAGCCATCCGGAAAATAAATCCCATTATTACTAGATGAACCTGTGGGTCCTGTCGGTAAAATAACTAGATTTCCATTTAAATATATGTCGCTTTCAAAATTAATATGTGAATTTGGTTGGCCAACATTTTCAGTAACTGTTAAATTATTCGTTGTATTGTAATTATTAGAAACTATATTGTTTTTACCTGCATATTGTAAACCACCGAATTTTCTAAATGACATTTATATATAACTTTAAAAAAAAGAAAAACTATTGTCTAGTGTAATTTTATCTAGTATTTTATTTTACTACATAAAACATTTTTTTTGAAAAAACAAAAAATATTTAGTTATATAAATGGGGTATAATATTGAAGTGTCTTTTGATATAATCAAAAATAGTAGTGTAACACAATTACAAGATACGATAAGAAATGTCGCAAAAGAATGTGAATGTGAATCTTTCTATGAAGACTACGAATATGAATCACATCTACAATTTAATCGTAATCACTGTGTAATGACTGCAAATTTTTCACAAACAAATATAGATGAATTACTGTATTTTTTACATTTTATAAAAAAAACGGAGGGTATCTTTTTGGAACTCATATATGATGATATTGCTAATATAATAGTATACGCTTCTCAATATTATATAAGCCAAAAAATGAATAAAATAAATGGTAACCTATATAAAAAGGAAAGACGAGAGAGAAGTTATTCGGATGATGAAAATATGATATTGAGTATTATAAAGAAGCATAAGAATTAGAATAGTGTAAAACCTTTGGACGTTTTTGATTTATGTTTGTGTTTTGGTGATTTATGTTTTGGTGAACTGCGTTTTGGTGATTTCTGCTTTTTATATACTTTGTATGTTTTGTGTGTTTTTTTATGTCTATGTCGTCTTTTAGGAGTCAAACTATAATTATCTAATGTCTTTTCGTCAATTGTTATGGGTACCAATAATTCTTCATTAGATAGAGGACTTGAAAGGTAGCTAGTAGGGCTTGCGGATTCTAGGAGAGAAGTTATAGATGGTTCAACAAGTGATGATACTGTATTATTATCGATTGTACTTTCTGGTTTCATAAGAAAACGCGGTTTTATTATTATTTCTGGTGTTTTTATTTCCGGTATTTTCATTTCTGGTGTTTTCATTTTAGGTAATTCGATTTGTAAAACTCTAGGTTCATTTCTAAAAACTTGTTGTTCAAAATCCATTTGAAGTCTTTTGTGAATAGGCATATTCACGCTAGGAATATTAAGCATGTTAGATAAATCATCATTATCAAGGTTTATGTTATATCTTTTTTTATGACCATTATTATTCGAAGAAACATTTATATTTGCGTTGTTTCCATCATAATCAGCATTCCACAGTAATTCGTTAAAACTACTGTGATTATTGTTATTCATAATTGTTTGCGATAATCCGCGATTTTTAATATAAGTATTAAGCATATTTATATTAAAAATATATTATATTTTTTAATATGTAAAATATAATGCAAAAAAATATACTATATAAATATGGAGCTTAATTTTTATGAAACAGACATGAAGCAAACCCACGAAACATTTGATAATGTAAACGACGCTAATTATGAAAAATATTGGGAAAATAATTCACAAACAAAAGAGAAACCTCAATCATCTAAAAAAAAGAAGGTTACTTTTGACGATATTTTAACAAATATGAATTTGGTAGTAAATAACAGTGGTGTTTTACAATTTATGGCTCCAAATCAAGACCAGTCACAACATCAATACCCAATGCAAAATAATCAGCATCCAGTGCAAAACAAACAATACCCCGTGCAAAACAAACAATACCCCGTGCAAAACAAACAATACCCCGTGCAAAACAAACAATACCCCGTGCAACTGCAAAATCCAAGATTAGTAGAAATAAAAAAAGAGCAAATTGAACCAGCCGTGAAACATAGTTACATTTACAATAAATATTTTAAGGATTATCATGACGCGAATCCTGCTGTTCCAGAAATGAAGGTTCCTAAAACAAAAGAAGAATATTTAAAAATGTTAATAGAAGAAAGAATAAGACAAATTGAAGAAAGAAAAAGAATATCACAAATAAAGTCTAGTAGAATGTTATTTACGACAAATGTGGGGAAGCAAGGTATTATACAAGCTAGTAAAAACGGTCTACGTATGATGAGTTTTCGTTAAAGACAATATTCCTTTAATTTATTTTGTGTAATATTTTTTTGTGTAACTATATTTGTAACCATTTCTCTACAAAGAGGACAAGATACGGAAATCTGTGTTTTTAAAATATCAATGATACATGTTTCACAAAAGGAATGTTCACAAGTAAAACGACAAATATCATTTTTTTCTCTTTCTTCCATACAAATACAGCAATTTTGCTCTTCTTCTGAAATTTCTATATTTTTACATATTATATTGACGGAGTGCTTTTTATACTCCTCTGTAGTTCTATTTAGATTAGTAGCAATATTATAATCGGGATTTCTATCGATATACCAATATACACTATTGCCTGATGCATCAGCTAATATATTAGATGCTTCAAGTATAGAAATACGAGAATCAAATAAAACACGTCTCGAGAAGTCATATTCTCTATTATTGCTTACGTTTGACAATGACATTTTTGTAAAATAATGATTTTTGGTATATTATTATTTTATTTTTATTATAAATATATCAATTTTATTTATTTTTATCACCTTGAATATCACAATCTAAAGAATTAGACGAATCAGACCGTTTACTTCTAATTTCGTCATTTTCAAAATCTGTATTATTTATTTCTTCTATGGCTAATTTTATGTGTTCAAAATTTTGTTTCACGTCATTTTCTATGCCAAATAATTCTACTATATTTGGCATTTTTTTTAAAGTAAAAACGCTATTGAATTTATTTTTATTATTTACATCGTCAACATGATTTAAAACATTTTTTTCATTCAATTCTCCCTTTTCTAATTTATCATATAATTTTTCAATTAAATTCACATTTTGTTTCATTAAACCTTTGGTTTTACTAAGAGCATCCCAAACTTTTTTAAATTTTTCCTCATCTTTTTTAATCGTTTTTTTAATATTTTCTTTTTCCTTTTTTTCTTTCTCTTTTTGAAGTTCGGCTTCTTTTTCCTTCAATTCTTGTATTATTTTATCTTGTCTACCATAAGGATTCATAACATCTTCAATAAAAGTGCTTATTTTTCTGGGGTCGATAACCTTTTCTTTTATATTAAACCCACAACAAAACCATCTTCTTATCCAAATGTTTTTATTTATTTCTGCATTTTCCATTTCTTTAATAAACATGTCATCAATAATTGAAAATGCGGATTTTAAAATAAGAAGATTGTTAATGTGGCGATCCTTTTCTTTTTGCAAAAAATCTATTTGCGATAAATAATGTTTGGTGGATAATCCCTTTAGTCTTCTAGCCTTTACCAGCGCTTTTAAATAATTTTTATAGTTTTTAACCTCTTTTAAAGAATTTATTTTACGTTTTCGAATATCTTCGATTTTTTTTATGATTAAAAATACATTTGTATTATAAATAATTGGATACATGGTTCTTATATCTTTTGGAATTATAAATTGATTGGTTCCTTTTATCTCTCCAATTTTATTTTCAATGTCCGTTAATTTTTCACCAATAACATTACCTATATAGTTACTACTAGAGTCGTGTGAAAACAATAATGTTTTACCTGACATAAATTCAATCGTTGTTTGTAATTTATCGTATTGGTGAGCCGACGTTTTATGAGCTTCTGAGGCAGCATCCAGTTTCAAGTAATTCACCACTGCTAATAAAAAAGCAATAATGCCATTGATGCCTGCAATCAAATAAGCACCCCAAATATAATCTTTAATGATGGACGCCAATACAGTTGCAGCGGTTGATAATAAAATAGAGGGCATCATAAGACTATTTAATCTGGTTTCACAATATGATTTTGATTCCATATAAATCAATTTTTGTCCTCTTAAATAAGTCGCTAGTATATCTAATGCACTCGAAAAATATTCGTTTTCGTCAAAATAATTTTGTTTCATTTCATTTTCAATCTCTTTATAGGTATACTTTTTAAATGTGATTATTGTGTTACCTGAATTATCCATTAAATTTCCAGACATATCAGAAGATACGTCTTCACTAGATGTATCTTCATGACTACGTGGGTGTAATCGTCCTAATTTTGGTGAATCATAATATACCGATCTACATTCGGAAAATTTCATTATATCATATTGATTTTCATTCGTTGGTGTTGGTGTATTATGTTCACTATTTTTTGAAATCTCTTCTTCCATAAATTAGCACTATAATTTTTATTATATAATATATATTATGTCTAAAACTCTTAAAAATGGACGTGGTTCAGCTACCAAAGGATGGAAAAATGAAAAACCTGGATATCACCAAAAAACAGTGATGTTAAAACGTTGTGGTAAAAAATGTTTTTTAGGACCAAATAAAAAATATCCTATTTGCAAAAAAAATACGTGCAAAATTAGTTCTAAAGGCGTTTATGCAGCGTATATTAGAGCGCGTCAATATCATCATAAAAACGTATCTAGAAAAGCAAAAAAAATGCTGGTTAAAATGGGTGCAAAACGCTAAGTACTTTTATTTACTTGAATAGTTGGAATTAGGCAAGTAAATAAAATTGAAAACTTTTATCATGAACTAACTAGAAATAATTTATGATAATATATTAATAACAATGAAGAATACATTCAATCATTTTGCAATGAACCGTGTCGCGGATGATTGGGATTTTTATGTTGATTTGGAAAGTATAAAAACGATTCCAAACAATGAAGATAAAATACGCCAAAAATATAAGGTTAAAAGATATTACACTTACGATGCATATAATAAACGCTGTAATGATATTTGTGACGAATATAACTATCATATACAAAATAACAAAAACGACGATGATTATTCTATAGATATAGATTTATCGGTTGATAGTGTAAGGAACAAAATAAAAGAAACTGACGGCTCTACTAATGTAACTACGTTTATTGTTCGTGCAAGTTCAACAACTATTATTACCGCATTTCTGACCTATGTTGTATTCTTTATATTATAGATTGTTAATATGCCCAGGATTCGTTGTTTTGTAAGGCGGATTGTATACCATATAATTTGTATAATTATACGCACCACAAGTCGTATTTCCAAATAAATTTCCACTGGGGTCTATATTATACACCAGATAGGGAATCACAGCTGTATCAATTGTAGAAGGTACCTCTTTACTATAAAAATCTTCTATCACAGGAATATTTCCTGATAAATCCAATTTTGTAATTAAATTTATATATAAATTTGCCCTATTAATCGTATTTTTACAAGGATACAGACTTAATTTGTTGGCGGTATTAAACAATAATAAATTACTCTGTGTTCCAACTTTTACGCTTGGAACGCATTTGTTGGCAACACAATAGGTCGCTCGTGCTTTTTTATTTAAAATATAATCTCCTGCATTTTGTGACTCTGAAAATACGCCAAATGCTTTTTTCCCTGAACTACCTTTTAATGAATTTGCCATATAATGTATAGTTATATTATTAAATTTAAAAATTGATTGAATAATATAAAAAGTTAACATTGTTACCCTATAACAAAATGTTTTGTTTGTGTAAAATAAGAAACCCATTTGCAATATTTAGTAAAAAAAACCGCGGTTTTAGTTCTGATAAAAATTTTATGGTTGATGGAATAGATATTGCTTGGGAAGATACTGTTCAATTTGCATTTCCAATAAATGGTGGAAGAGTGATTAAGGTTTATGATGCGGATACCATAACCATCGCTTCTAAATTACCCTACGATAATTCGCCATTATATAGACTATCGGTAAGATTACATGGAATAGATACTCCTGAAATCAAAGGTAACGATGTGACAGATGAAGAGAAAATAGCCGCTAAAAATGCGCGCGATTTTGTATCCAATTTGGTATTGAATAAATATATTAGATTAGAAAATGTTACTAGTGAAAAGTATGGGCGAATATTGGCCGATGTTTATATTGGGGAAATCCACTTGAATTCGCTACTTCTGAAAGATAGATATGCGGTTTCGTATGATGGCGGAAAAAAGACAAAGCCGAAATCATGGCTGCGTTATAAAAATACTGGAGAATTTTGAATAAATAAAATACAAATACAAATACTTAGAGGTCGTAAACCGTTGTTAACGTAAGACAAAAACTAAAATCCATATTATTTAAATCCACGATTCTACCATATTCGTCTAATAATTGGACGTTTAGTATTTGTATATCTACTGGTCCGAAATATTCACGCGGAGTTGTCACTAGATTTAAATTATTTTGTTCTAAAACATTGAATGTATTCGCTTGTAGTGATATACGTGCTAATATATTTTTATTTAAGATGGATGAATTAAATGCGCTGTAAAAGTTGTTGTTGACGTTATTTTTATAATCATCTATAGCTAAAAACATGTATTTTGGTCCAGTGACATCTACAACGCCTTCTGAAACGTAATTTAAATTGTTTACATAGACGCCATTTCTGAAACCAATTATCCAACCAAATTTTAATGGTAATGGAGTATTTCGGTCGTCTATTCCATTTCTATCCGCTTGAAAATTTAAGCTAAGAATTGTGTTTCCAGATAAATCATTAAATCCTACCAATGTTTGTCCACTTCCAGTGGTGGCATTTGTCAAATTTATTACAAAACTGACTTTGTTAAAAGGTGCGCCTGCTAATAAAAGTTGATTATTAATGGCATCCATCATAGTTATTTGGTCGTAATTTCCATCAGGAATATTAATTACCGTGGTGGACGTATTGACTGTAATACTAAAGAAATTATTGCCGTATTGTTTTGATACTACATAATACGTAGTAGGTAATTCAATGGAGGCTAATTGCATTTGTAACACATCGTTTATATTGATTGGTAAATTAAAGTTGAAATTAGAAGATGGGTTACTAAAATAATTCTCTCTAAATTTAGAATCGATGTTGAGGTTTTTTTTGATGGTTCTTTTTTTGATTGGGTTAATCACACCTGGAAAGAATTCACTTGGATATGAGGATAAATATGGTTTTTGGGGTCTTACTTGGACCATGTGTTCTTCTTTATCTTCTAATTGGGATGTTTTAAGTTCATAACTAGAGTTATAAAACTCTTCGATTTTATTTTGAAGATTGCTATTAGATGGTTGATTTTCATTTAAAATGATATTTTTTGCTTTTATTAGAAATTGAATTGTTTTTGTTTGAGTATCTTTGTTAATTTCTTTATTATTAAAAATACTATCTCTCAATTTCGCTTGTTTGATTTCAAGAATATTTTTATCAAAATTTAGTGGTAATTCGAACATTTGAATCAATTCGTCTCTTGTGTAATTTTCAATATTTAAATCAAAGTTCATATATATATTATAGTAATTTATTTAAGATAATATAATTTAAATTATAAAATTGATTATAAAATTCATTTTAAATATAATTTACAATGAATGGAACTATCAAAAGAACAGCAAATAGCATTTGATAAATATAAACAAGGACAAAACATCTTTATCACAGGACCAGGCGGTTCAGGTAAATCCGCATTAATTAAGATAATACATAAAGACGCCTACCAGCAATTTAAGGGTATTCAAGTGACCGCTCTTACTGGATGCGCATCAGTTCTATTAAATTGTAAAGCCAAAACGCTTCATTCGTGGGCAGGAATTGGTCTGGGAAATGGCACCGCTGACCAACTCGTCACCAAAATTAAAAAAAATAAATTCGCCAAAGCCGCGTGGAAAAATACGGATATTTTAGTGGTAGATGAGGTGAGTATGCTTTCCTTAAAACTCTTTAATACATTGAATGAAATCGGTAAGGCGGTAAGAGGCAATTTCAAACCATTTGGAGGGATTCAACTGATATTTTCAGGTGACTTCTTTCAATTGCCGCCAGTTGGTGATAAAGAAGACCCAGATACACAACGCTTCTGTTTTGAGAGCGAACATTGGCATTCAGTATTTCAACGCGACTGTCAAATTCAACTCATAAAAATATACCGCCAAACCGACGAAATTTATTCGACCATTTTAAATCAAATTCGCGAGGGGAAAATAAAACGCAAATCGAACGACTTGCTCCTTCAATATGTAGGGCGCGCATTGGGTTCGAGTCTGGTCGCGGAACCTACGAAATTATATCCTACACGCAACAAGGTCGAAAATATCAACAATACCAAAATGTCCGCCCTACAAGGCGCCGAAAAGGATTTCAAAATCAAGTATTTAAAAGATTTGGAAATGACGAAAGCTGAACGGCTGCGACGTATTGAATACAATGAGAAAGATATTCAGATTGAATTAGATTTCTTAGCGAGTAATCTCATTTGCGATAAAGAAATGAAATTAAAAATGGGTTCGCAGGTTATGTGCATTGTGAATATACAATCGGATACTGGCATTGAAGTTTGTAATGGTAGCCAGGGTATCGTTACGGAGTTTTGTGAAGTAACTGGGTGTCCTCGTGTGAAATTCAATAATGGGATTGAACGTGTGATGATACGAAATGTTTGGGCAAGTGATAAAATCCCTGGTATTGGAGTCGCCCAAGTTCCGCTCATTTTGGCATGGGCGTTGACGATTCATAAATCGCAGGGGGCGACGATGGATGCGGCGGAAATTGACGTCGGAAGTGGAATATTTGAATGCGGTCAAACCTACGTGGCCCTATCTAGAGTCAAGAGCTTAGATGGTCTGTATTTAACATCCTTTGACGCCAGTAAAATACGTATTAATAAAAGAGTAAAGGACTTCTATGAATCACTCGCCTTGTATCAGGAGCAGCGAGATAAGAGTGCTGAAACCCCTGTAAAACTAGAAAACAGTGTAAAACTAGAAAACAGTGTAAAACTAGAAAACAGTGTAAAACTAGAAAACCGTGTAAAACTAGAAC
>Ga0209086_10004552_pt1 | contig 10263 bp, 6 predicted proteins | sample M_130207_XF_Meta_FD_187312 | JGI IMG/M metagenome (GOLD analysis project Ga0209086, IMG submission 187312) | Freshwater microbial communities from Lake Montjoie, Canada to study carbon cycling - M_130207_XF_MetaG (SPAdes) (version 2) | ecosystem: Environmental > Aquatic > Freshwater > Lake...
GGATTGGGCACGCGCTCCGCGCGAGTGGGAAGTGAAAGCGGACAAAATGTGTCGAAACTTTTTCCACGGCAAAACTGCCCGCCCGATCCCTGCTTCTGCCACCACCGCGCGCTCACGTCATTGGCGGCGCGGTAGGCGCGCACCATGCCCAGAGCGTCCGCCTCGCTGACATTTTTACACGTTGTTCCAATCTCAATCGCCAACTCGCCCTCCCAATCCACTTGCGGACCCGGTCGTTGACAAATGGCGGGAATGACAATGGCTTGCCCGTCGCCAATCACGCACGCCGGATTTTTCATGAAGATGATTGGATTTGGGTCAACCGTTCCACCCATTTCCTGGGCATGCTCAGGATAATTTCGTCCAATGGCCATGACGGCTGGCGGTATTGCAATTTCACTCATTTTCGCTGTGTTTCCGACCTGTTCTGATTGTCCAGACTTTCTTTGCGCACGCGCGCGGCCTCGGCTTGTAACGCTCTATAGGCCTCCATTTCTGGCGGTTCTGCAAAGGCCGCGGAGAATTCAATTGCTTCACTTAATGGACTCGCTTTCAGTTCCATGGCAATTTGATCTTTCACCGCGTCGTACACCATTCGACGTTGTTCTTCTGTGGAGCGATTGTAAATTGTCAAGCGATCAAGCAACGGCTGGTTGTTATCGCGAAGCAAAATAATTAATACGTCCTCCACACTGCGTCGAATGTCGCCGACTAAATCGGCCATTCGCATTTCGCCAAACTTGTTCACAAAATCCGTGTAGCGATTGCCTTGGAAATAGTCAGTCAAATCTTTTGCAAATTGCAAACTCTCTTCTAAAACTTTTTTACGTCCCAAAAGCAACCCTTCTCGAAAGCCTCGCTGCAATACAGCGTAAACATCCGTGCGAGCAGTATCGGGAACCATGTCATATTCGCCATAAGTGGCATCTCTCACAAAATCTTCCAACGTTTTTTCGTATTTATTGTTCGGAATCAAACCCCCGCGCCCATAGAGTTTATCCAAGTGTTCAAGAATTTCTTGCGCGCCTGCATAATCCCCCACGCGGAACAACTGCCGAATGGCTTGCGACATAAAGTTTTCATGGAAATCACAAAACGTATCGCCACCAGCGCCGCGAGTTGTGTAGTGTTTCTCATAGAGCTGTAAAAAATATTTTTCGATTGATTTAATCCAACGATTATCTTGAAGCCTGGTCGGGTTGTCGTTTGAAAATGGATCAATGGCCACCAAGCCCGAATGATTCATCGCTTGCATGGCTTGAATGACCATGCGATCGTTATTCATGACTTTGTACGCATCATCAGGAGTCCCGTAGCGTGCTTCACCTTGCTCAGAACCAAGCCGACTCCAATAAAAAGCATGCGCTTGCGGATGCCGCCAATCAAGCGGGCCGTAATCACGGGTGTAATCCGCCATCAAGGAAGGATCCATGTTGTAGTCATCAATCAACACGCGCTTGCGTAAAAATGGAATGAGCGCGTTCAGTGCTGCTTGCTGCTCTGGCTTTGATAAAACACTATCAAAAGCAAAAAAAATTGGATCAGTTGATTTAAATTTTTTCTCTAAATTCAGAATTTTTGCGTAAGGCGATGACTTGACCGCCATCCACTTTCCTAGATTGATTAAAAATTCCTTATCCAATTTAAATCGAAATTTCTTGTCAAATGGAGTGAATTCCGCTGTTAGTTCTTCAATTAGACCTTTGACCTCAGGATTTTTTTGCTCGAGCTCCTCGACAGTGTCAGGCGCATTCGCAATTGCCCTCATCCATTTCTCACGCTCAATTTGGTCGTAAGGAGGTGTCCCCAGAATGTATAGCCATTCCTTGGCAAACTCCCGTTTATAGTGCAGATGCGCGTCGTCTGAAACCCCATCAATTTTATGTGAAAACCAAAATGCAAGTTCTTTGTTCAAACCCAGATCATTGGGGTTGTATCGAAGTCCTTTATTGCGGACTAAATCAATTCCCGCATTGACCCACGACCAGCGCTCACTAGGCGTGTTGGTCATCACGGAAATGTTGTACGCCATATTGTGTCCATGAAAAGCCCATACCTCCGCAAATCGTGGCTGCAATTTCGTGATCAAGTCCGCATCAGCCATGGCTTCATAAAAAAGACCCTGATCTTTTTGCATTTGTAATTTAATCCACAAATAATCCGCTAACACGCCACGAAGTGCTCCAATTGCAGTGCCCAAAGCGACAATCGGCGGCGCGCCCTCCACGGGATCCGACGTATAGCGCAACCCTTCTTGGTTGGCCTGATCTAAAAGCTTTGGAACAGTGAACCCACTGATCATCGAACCCACAACAAATATAAGTAGACATGCCAATTGAATAATTCGATCACCCATGGCTTATCCTTGACCGCTGTATACGGCTAATTCCTTACGCCGAAAGGCTAACCAACCGATCATGAGTGTGGCTCCAGTCCAGCAAAGTCCAATGATAAAAATTGCAAGTGTCATTCGGTCCCAACTTACATTGCGACCTTTCACAAGAAGGTCATTGGCGCTGGTTTGACCAAATGGCCGAAAGGCGAATTCAACAATCTTCGCAATGGCTCTTACAAAAATTTGAATGTAGCTCTCAATGGAACCAGCATCCGCCGCCGAAGTCCAGTACAAAAGACTTTGCGCCAAAAAAGGCGTCAGGCTACCCGCAAGGAATATGGAGAAAGACAAAAGACAAGCCACAGAAAAGCTGAGTGTGGTTGCGGCACAAATAGCCAACATTCCCAAGAACGAAAGTTTGACCAAATTGACAACCATGGCACGCAGATAGTTGCTTTCAAATCCTCCCACGCGATACAGCACTTCTAAACTATCTTCATCCCAATTGAACGCCCATTCACTTGGCGTAAAAGTACTATCTTTTGAATTGAATTTCAGATTGACAACTTCGATTTGCAATTGACCCTGGTCGTTGATCAAGTTGGCGGGGATTGCCAGAATGTGACCTTGGGCTGGAATAAACATGCGGTCAATCCATGACCCATCTGGAAATCTAAAGATAATTGGAAATGATGTATGTGAATCACTTCCTCCAGCATGCAAAAAATATCGTAGCGACAGGGTTCCGCCAATAGATTTTGCAGGCAATAATCCTTCAAAAAGAAAGAATTTACTCATTCCTGGTTCGATACTGCGCTGAGCAGATTGAAACTCCACTTGCCGCTGCGTTGCAATTTCACGCCGAACATCCTCCATTCGACGACGTCCGCTATCAATATCCGCTTTTAAAATAGCGTCAGACGCAATCGTGGTATCAACGACGACTTCCAATTCTTCCCTGCTCATACGCTCGTAGCGTGGGCGCGAGGTTTCGCGTGCCACCAATATCTCGTCACGTACAGCGATACGATCAAATTCGTCAATGGCTGGGCGAGTTCGCATCCATTGCACAAAAATAAATATGCCCACACCGCTCACCAGAAACAAAATGAGATTTAACAATACAAGTCCCGCCCACTTACCAATTAAATATTCAAAACGATCAAGTGGCTTTGTCATCAATTGCCAAATCTGCCGATCACGTATTTCAAATGCCACCGTGGCGCAACCCAGCATAAGTGTCATGCACGCCGCGCAGACATAGGCGATATCCAACGCGCGCGACATGAATGTTTGAATTTGATAGCGCAACGGACTTGCTCCATCAATAAAGATAGGAAGCAGTGGAAGTGCAATAAGAACAACCGCGATAAATGAAATGCTAATACGCTGACGAATTGATTCACGCACCAGTGTTTGCGCAACGGCGCACCACCCTGCGCGGCCATTCAGCAACACGATCAAGAGTTGAATTAAAAGTGCGAAGGAAAGAACCAATGCAGTGATTCCAGCCGTGACAAATGCGACTGAAAAATAACCTTGATGAACTGAAGGAATCACAATTGCGCCCGCAAGCAAACAAATGCACGCGTATGGAAGGAAGAGATTGAGCCAAATTGCCAAAAAAGTGGAAATTAAAAGTATAAAAAAGACCATCACCGGTGCTGATGGTCGTTCGACCATGAACATAGGAGCCCAGGTGGGAAAATTTGGCGCAAGAAGCACATCTGAAATCACAGTGCCGTCGATAATTTTTCCATTGCGATCAAATAACTCGTCGCCCATTGAACGTAGTTGAGTACTTTTAAATACGCCCAGTGAAGTTGTCACCTCGCCGCGTTCCAGAAGTGCCACGCTGATGGGATCGCGATCATTTAAATTCGCTTGACTGACGACAGTCTCAATAGCATTTCGCTGCGATTGCAACCTTATGCTTGAAATGAAAAAAGGGGATAGAAGACCCATGACAACAAAAAATGAAATAATAGAAGCGATGACTTTGGCACGCGTTTTTTCTAAACTGTGATTCCAGCCCAACCAGCGCTCCCGAAAAACGGACTTCAAGAAGATGCACTCCCGCCAGATTTTGGATCATTTCCCATAAGGTCATCCAGTATGCCGCGATCAACGCCAACCACCGGTTTGGGAGCGGATACTGGCCGTTGTTTTTCAACAATATGCTCCCGTTCCTTCGCCAAATCTGCCAGCACATCAGCCGCAGCTTTATTCTCTTTCGCTTTCGCTGGTTGAGCAACTTTAGTTGTGGTTGGCGCATGCTCTTCAACAAGACTCTGGAGTAAATCTTGATTCTCCAACCCTGTTTCCGCCAAGAACTTTGCTGTTTTTCCGCCATGCAAAGCCCCGCTGTTGGCGATCTTCTCAGACTTTGCTTGCTCAACAATTTTCATGAAGAGATCCTCCAACTTTTGCCGCGGAGCGTGGGTGTTTTGAATACCAATACCTTGAGATTCGTGAAGCACTTTTTCAATAAGCACAATTGTTTCCGGTCGAAGCCGCTGAGTTTCGATAACCGTGTGGTCGGAATCCTCAAGCAATTCATCGGCAGTTCCACTGGCTCGAATTTTACCCCCATAAAGCACGACCATGCGATCACACACGTCTTCCACATCGGCCAACAAATGACTGGATAGAAGAATTGTTTTGCCTCGTCGACCAAGTTCTAGAAGCAAGTCTTTGACTTGACGCGTTCCGATTGGATCAAGTCCGCTGGTTGGCTCATCTAAAATAAGAAAATCTGGATCATTCACCAAGGCTTGAGCCAGACCCAACCGCCGCGCCATGCCTTTGGAAAAATCTCCGACGCGTCGACGGCCAACTTGATTTAACCCAACCATTTCGAGCAATTCCTCGCAACGCCTGCGTCGAAGTCGCCGTTCCAAACCAAATAATTTCCCGTAATAATCCAATGTTTCCATGGGATTCAGAAAGCGATATAAATAACTTTCTTCCGGCAAATATCCAATTCTAGATTTTACCTTGACATCGTCAGGGGCATGACCAAGAACGATCAACCTTCCATGCGTTGGTCGCAATAGTCCCAACATCATTTTAATTGTCGTACTTTTGCCACTGCCGTTTGGCCCTAGAAGCCCAAAAATTTCATGCTGGCGAATTTCAAAATCTATTCCATCAACCGCGACCGCCTTTGCACGCATCCAAAAATCAGTAAAGACTTTTGTCAACCCCACGGCTTGCACCGCAAGATCCGTACTTGTTTGGGAAGTCTTTGCCACTATTTATTCTCCCGGCCAAATCCTTGAGTCGCTTTTTGATCAAGACGGCGCCCAGCTTTATCCAGCATGGTCTGCCGCACGCCTAACTGCCAACTTGGACGAAGCGCTTCCATCATTGCGGCGGCTTGCTTACGACGAGCCATGTCCGCGTTGCGCCTCACTTGCATCACTTCGGGGCTTGAAGTGATACTGATTTGACTTTGACCAACGCCTGGTGGCATCGCAAAAACTTCGACCTCGCTTTGCGTTAACACGCTCCGCAAAGTATCAAGCCAAAGTTGCCGTGCAAGTTGCTGCGGATTTTGGCTCCACGTATCACGTAGCCCTTCAATGCGACGAACATCTTTGCCTAAATTGCCCGCAATAGCGCTTTGATAACTCTTACCTCGATTGATAATTGAACTGGCCGTGCCACTAATGTCTTTCATTTCAATTCGCTCACCAATTTCTCGCAACAATTGATCCGCGCGGACCATATCGCCCGCGGCCAACACCGACTCGTATCCATCAATCAGAGTCAAAATCTGCTCATATTTTGGACCCGCTGCCGCCAAAAGAAGCGCTGTAGCTTCTTGACGCGCACGATCCACCACAGTCTTGGCATCTTCTTTTCCTGTTTGCACACGACGCAGAACCCCTCGAACCACAAACGGTGCGCTGCGCTCTGGCATTGCGACTTTTTGCAGACGAATTCCACTGGCAATACTGTCCAAGACGCGTTGCGCTTCCACTTGCACTAATGCAGCAGGCTGCTCGCGTTGATCAACCAATTCAGCGAGAGGAATTTTGGCGATCGCCGTCGTTATGCCGCTTGAGAGGGCGATGCGAACAATCGCGTCCGCCTTCTCTAGATCCACCGCTTGTAAAAAGCGAACTGGATCTTCAACAACATACTCGGCAACCAATTGAATATGCGCCAAATCTCCGTCACCTGTAATCACCGTTCCATCCAATCCAGGCTTCAAAGGCGCTGTCACATCGGCGTTGTCCATCATGAGTTCAATGGTCGCATTCTTCACCGTCATGCGCGGCCAAAATTCGAATCGAATTTCTACGACTCTCTTGGTTTCAAAGACAGTGATGTCTCCGACTGGATACGGCCAAAATGGATTTAATCCAGGACTTAAAGCCTCTTGCCCCGGCTCGCCGGAAATTTTTCCAAAAATCGAACGAATGCCGCTCATTCCCTCTTGAACTGTTTGAAATCCGCTGAACAAAAATGTGATAATGAGCCCGACAATCGCCACCTGTAACAATCTGTAGGAAAGCCGCAAGGCCTCGCCAAGACTTTGATTGGCTGGGTCCATCGCCTGTCGCATGGCGGCTTCCGCTGCGACAGGTGCCGCAACTTCAAACTGCGCGCTGGCACCGCGGCGTGGAGCATCTGCGTCATCCAAACTATTGGATGAAAGATCTGGATTCGAATCTGTCATTTATTTATTTCCTGCGGGGCTTGACTGTCCCCAAGAGGATTTTTGAGATGGCTGAGGAATACCCTTGGCGTCAACAGGAGAATCAAGATCCATCATGTGAAATGGCGCCTTGTTCATATCAGTGACAAAAGTGGTGCTGCCAGAAAGACTCGCCTTGAGGGTGTCAAGCCACGCAAGGAAGATGGCTAGATCCGCCTCTTTTTTCATTTGCTCGTAATAACGAGTTGCCTCGGAATTTCCAACAGCTTCCAGTTCCGCGGCCCACTGCTCTGCAAAATTACGAATGGTGTCCGCTTGACTTGCGGCCATGCTCTTAATGGCGTCCGCCTCCGCTTGCCCGCGACTTTCCTCAAGGTTGGCCAATGTTTCTTGCACCGCGCTCATTCGTTTTACCACCGCAATGGTGGTCTTTGGTGGCAACACAACTTGACTGAGTCCAACCGTAACTGGATCTACACCAACCATTGGATTGCGTTTGATATCCGTCAACAAAGACGCTTCCGCATCGGAAAGACGACTCTTGGAGCCGATTAAATCAGTGAATGCAAATTGCCCAACCGCACCACGAATACTTGCATTCAATCGCGTCTCAAGTTCCTTATTGGCGGCATCTAAATTGCCGTACCCGGTGTAAAACGCCAACGGGGCGTCCGCCTTGCTGTCCACGCGCCACAATAAATAAGCCTTGACAACAAGTTGTTGGCCATCTTTGGTCAACACGGTTTCCATATTGCTTTCAGTCAATTGAAGTCGAGTGTCAAGCTTGGCCACTTGATCAATGAAGAATGGTGCTTTGAAGTGAAGTCCAGCTTCTCGAACAATTCCCGCCGGCTTGCCAAAGCGAGTGGCGACCGCAACCTCATGGTAGTTGACGGTGTACGTGGTGTTGAACAAGGTCAACACAAGAAGAATGAAGGCGGCTGCGACAATTGGAACAGTTTTAGACATGATGTTTCGTTTCTGAATTATTTATCGGATTTCTTTTCGACATAATCGGCCAAGTTAAAACCAACTTCTGGCTGTTGCATTTGAATATCAACACGGATTCGATTTGGGTCAATTCCCAAAACGTATTTTTGACGCACCGCGGAAAGACTTTGGGAAAGTGCTTCCATTAATTTGCGCTGCATAAATAATTCAGGCGCAGTGTGATAGGCGGCCGCTTGACCAAGCACATCACTGGCGGTGATGCGCGCCTTGAGATGCAAAGCCCAACGACGCGCGCGGGCTTCTTTAATTTGGGTAGCAACCTTGCCGCGGGTTGACACTAAAATGTTTTCTACGGCAATGCGTGCGTTCTTTGTTTCGGAGGCATTTTCGCCTTTTTCACGCATGGTGTCTCGCCACACTTGAATGGCTTCAACCGCTTGCGAGGCCAAACGAGCATCTCCTAGCAAAGTGGCCATGGTGGTGTTTGCTATGCGTTGCGCTTCCTCTTTCACCTTGCGCGCATTTTGAGTGTCCATTGAAAGTTCTTCATACAAAGCCGCCGACGCTCCCGGCGGACGTAATGCGGGAATCTGAATGCTCACAACTTGAACACCAGTGCCTTCACTATCAAAGGATATTTGAATGCGTTCACGAAGAGCCGTAGCCAAAGCAGCTCCACTTGGACTGAGAACTTCGTCCAAAGGACGAGTCGACAAATATTGACAAACTTCGCGACGACAAATTTCCCTTAAAATCACTTCGCGCATTTCAATGCCTGTCCGACGAATCTTGGTGTCGCTTGCGAAATTCAACCAAGGGAGCAATCCATCTGATTTGATGCGCCAAATCAAAATCAAGTCGGCATCCACAAGGGCAAATCGATCGCTGATGCCTTTCGCGGCCACTTCGTTATTTAAATCAGCTCCAGTAGGCGGCCCAAGTGGTGACAAAACCGCGGAGGCTTCGCTTCCAGTTCCAAGATCCCTTTGCACCTCAACAGCAAGATTGGGCGCGGCCACCAAATACGATGCTCGTTCAGTTTCTGTCTCGGATGGGTCACTCCACAGGTTTACTTTGCCCACTTTTAGATTGCTGGTCTGCAGCGGAAGTGCGTGAACTTGAGCAATATTCACAACTTCCGCGGTTTCAAATGGCCATGGCATTTTCCACATGAGTTCGCCTTGATACACCCGCCCCGCGATTGAGCCGCCACGAAGCCGCACAGCTTGTTCCCCTGGACCAACCACCACAATACTGCTCAGGATAAGAAGTGCGGCACCCCCAATCACAAGCAGCGCTCCACTGCTTCGAAGCACAAGTTTATATCCCCAACTTGAAGTGATGTCGAAACCAAACTGATAGTTGACAGCTTCATTGATGCCGCGAACCAAATTATCAGGGGCCGCCAACAATCCAAGCACTCGACTATCAAACGCTGGGCGAGGAATTTCATTGGCTCGCCGCGGCCGATAGAGGTTCAAGGTCCAGTTCAAAAAGATTTCAATTGCCAAAGCGATTTGGAAACCAGCGATTCCAAGAGCCATCCACTCAATGATGAAGGGCCGTTGAAACACATGAAAAACAATTCCAACAGCGGCGGCCAACATGGCAAGCGCGCTGCTCACCATGAAGCCGGCGCCACCACGCAAATTTTGCCAGGCAGGTTGTTTGGACATTCCGGCGACAAATCGCGCAAAAATGAAGGCCACCAAGGCCAGTCCTATGCAAACCGCAAGTTGCCAACCCAACACAGAACCGACTGAAAATGCATTGGTTTCTACTGCTGAATCTTGCATTTCTCGCAAGTTGGACCAATTCCAAAGTCCCAGTCCAAGCAGCAAGAGAGCCACCGCCAAACTTGAAAGCGGCATCAGCCATCGATGCATCTGACCAAGTCTGCGCGCGGAAGTTTCTTGATCAAGCGCCGAGCGCTCAAAGATTGTTTCCCCCCTGGATTGAGAGAGTTCTTCCCTTTCAAGCGCTTCAAGTCGTTCAAGTCGATGCTGATGAAATACGACCGCCAAAGCCGCCCATACCGGAAGACCACACAGCACCATTGTGGAAGCCACCACAAAAGTTGTGTCCCCCGCAAGTCTGCCAAAAACCAACAAAACAATGCCTATGGAAAACTGCAAACAAAAACCAAGGATTGAAACTCGGCTCGCTTGTTGATAGGAAAAATGATCAATTCTCATGGGTCAAACTTTACTGGGTAAATAATAGCTCAGAGATGAAACGTGTGGGTAATTTTTCTACGCAGAATAGATGAACTGTGTTCGTTCTTGCGCTAGTCTTAATGAACAATTTCGAT
>Ga0209086_10004555_pt1 | contig 10251 bp, 25 predicted proteins | sample M_130207_XF_Meta_FD_187312 | JGI IMG/M metagenome (GOLD analysis project Ga0209086, IMG submission 187312) | Freshwater microbial communities from Lake Montjoie, Canada to study carbon cycling - M_130207_XF_MetaG (SPAdes) (version 2) | ecosystem: Environmental > Aquatic > Freshwater > Lake...
CCGACATTAAAAAGGAATAATCATGGATGCAACCGCAATCATTCGTCTGGCACTGGTGGTCATCTCAGACCGCTTAATCACCATTCTTGCCCTGCTCACCTCCTTTGGTCTGGGTTGCTGGACAATGTGGGGATTGAGTTGGGAGAGGGTGACAACTCTTGCAATTTATGTCATATTCAGTTATCTGATAGTGCAAACAAAGGAGAAGAAACATGTTCATTCCCAAAGTGAAGAGCGTTAAAGTACAGGCAGACTTGTCGTGCACAAGTGCACAAGACCGTATGTGCCCCCGTGGTGAGTTTCAACCTGGCAAGCTGCCTATGGGTGGATTCAATCCAGTGTGGAACTTCAAGACTGACCAGCCTAATGACTACAACACCCGCAAAGAATCTCCTACTTCTGGCGGCGGTGGAAAGGTTTACTAATCATGGCAAATAATATTGCGTTTCAAGTTCAAGGTAAGACTACACGTATTAACGTAACCACTGCGGCTAATACTGTTTCTATCCTGTCTGACAGTCCTTGTAATCAACTCAGAATACACAATGGCACAGCAGGAGAAGTGTTTTTTCGTGTAAGTACAGGGAGCACGGATGATGCTGTAATTCCTGTTGCGGGTACTCCTTCGTATGGAGCAGTACTGCACAACAACCAAACAGTGATACTTACAGCACCTAGACAGTGTATAAATGTTGCTGCTAATTCTGTCTATGTCTCTGCCATCGTAGCCACAGGCACAGGAATTGTGTACGTGACTCCTGGCGAGGGAATGACATAGGAGATTGATTAAGGATGAAAAATAATGTTACCGATACTTGCATCCCTATTAGGAAGCCTGGCTGAGAATGGTCTGGGACTGCTGTCCTCTGCCATCCAAGCAAAAGGCAAGGAAGTCGTGGAGAACACCCTTGGCGTAAAGATTCCAGACAACCCCACACCAGAAGATGTTGCCAAGTTGCGACAGCTTCAGTTTGACCATGAAGAGAAGCTCCTTGCCCTTGGCATAGAGAAAGCCAAGATGGAACTGGCTGAACTGGATTTGCTGGCAAAAGCCGCCCAGAACGATGCTGACAACATCACAGACCGTTGGCAAGCCGACATGAGCAGTGACTCTTGGCTGTCCAAGAACATACGCCCTATGTCACTTATCGCCATTTTTTTGGGATATTTCCTGTTTGCCATGATGTCTGCCTATGGTCTAAACGCAAATGAGTCCTACGTCACCTTGCTTGGAAACTGGGGAATGCTTATCATGGGTGCATACTTTGGCGGCAGGACGGTAGAGAAACTTGCAGAAATGAGAAAGAAATGAAAGCAAAGCTGACTTTCTTTGTGACCTTAATGGTGAGCTTTACCCTGTGCGTTGTCATCATTAGCATGGTTGGTGTTTTAATGACGGGCTTGTTTGACGAAAAGGTTGATAACGCAGAAATTTTTAAACTCATATCACCAGCTTTTCAGACCATCGTGGGTGGATTTATTGGATTGTTGGCTGGCGTAAAACTATCCCATGATGAGGAAGAAAAATGAGCCTCAGTCAAGAACAAGCTGCATTCCTACTGGATGCTTGCAAACTCATCACTTACGCCACAGAACAAGGGTTTGTGGTTACTGGCGGGGAACTTGCCCGTACACCTGAACAACAAGCCATCTACTTCAAGACAGGCCGTTCCAAGACAATGAACAGCATTCACTTGAAGCGGTGTGCCATAGATTTGAATTTCTTTAGGGATGGGAAGATAATCTGGGACAAGGCCACCATTGCTCCTCTGGGTGCATTCTGGGAGTCCTTGCACCCTAAGAACAGGTGGGGAGGCAACTTCTCTAACCTGGTTGATTGCCCACACTTTGAAAGAAATGTAGGATGAAAAAGAAGTCACCGAACCTATCTGTCGGCAGAGGCGAGAAGCTGTCTGTGAAGGCGGGGGGAGGGTTGACTGCCAAGGGTAGAGCAAAGACAAACAGGGCTACAGGTAGCAACCTGAAAGCACCTACAAAATCTGGCCCTCGTCACAAGTCATTTTGCGCTAGAAGCAAGAGTTGGACAGGTGAAAGAGGGAAAGCAGCAAGAAAGAGATGGGGATGCAGATGAAAACACCGAAAGCAAAAAGACATATTTTCTACAGTGCCAACCAACGCAGGGCAGCAGGTTTACCCCCTGCCAAGCGTAAAGCTAGACGCTGACTTTCTGTAGCTCTGCTATCAGGTGAGGGCCGTGGTAGCGCATCTCGTTAATGTGGAACTTGCCCTTAAACCCGTACATCTTCGCCCAAGTCTTCTCGTCATCGAAATACTCTGCAAAGGTCAGAGGCGTGATGATGTTGACATGGGTTGGGTCTTGGAAGGCTGGCGCATGTGGAAACGCTGGTGTTGAGGACAAGAACTTCCCGCCCACCTTCATCACCCGCCATATCTCTGACATCAGTTCTACAAACGGGTATCTACGGTGTGGGACATACAACAGTCTGGGGATGTGTTCCAGAAAGTCGTATGCCGTCACAAAGTCAAAATGGTCATCAGGGTAGGGGATAGGCTCAATAGCTAGGTCAGCGTCCTCTATATCAAGCCCTACACACTCCATAGCCAAGTAAGGGTTGCGGATTGTTTCACCGCACCCAAGGTCAAGCGAGATGGTCATGGAGCGGGTAACAAGCCACCTTCAAACAGGTAGCTACCAAAATGACCCAGTACCACCCACGGAGCAGCGTAAATCTTGTACCCGTGTCTACGTGCTTCCTGGCAGAAATAGTAGTCCTCAGACAGCAGTCTGCCTACACCCTCTTCAATAGCACAGGCAAAGAACTCCACAATCTTGTCCTGCTTGATTTCTCCAGACAGGAACGTGACATCATTGATGTAACTTGCCATCTTTGTTGACAAGTCTTCCAAGCACTCCCGCTTGATAAGCATGAAACCTGTACCGCCATTCCATATTTCCACAGGCTCATGTGCTGGTACTGTGACTGTCCCTTGGTAATCCACAAGGTTAACCACAAGGCTACCTGTACGAGTCTTGAGCTTGTCAACCTCAACACCGTCTTTGACAGCCTTTTCAACCTCATACCAGTTGATTTCTTTCTTAGGGTAGATACCGCAGATGATGTCCTTGTCTGCTTCAATCATGGGAACGATGTCGGCAGGATTCCAGCGGATGTCTGCGTCAATGAACATCAGGTGGGTAGCGTCCTTCTTGTTCAGAAAGCCATGTGCAAGAGCGTTTCTGCCACGCTGGATGAGTGACTCGTTGAACATGCAAGAAAAGCTCATGTCGATGTCGTTTGCTCTCATGACAGCGGTCATGTTGACCAGAGACTGACAGTAGTAGCCAGTGGTCATACCGCCATACATAGGGGTTGCCACAAAAATGTGTGCCTTGCTCATTGCTGGATTCCTTGGTCGGTCTTAACAATTTCCATAGCGTCTTCAAAGCCAGCTTGGTAGGCAATGTTCCACAGTTGTTGGAGGCTCATGTTGATGAGTTGGGTAGAGTAGCCAATAGAGTTGTTTGCTGCTTGCAAAGACTTCTGGCTCATCTGAATTTGTTGTGGTGCTTGTGCTTGGTCAGTCATGATATGTCCTCAATTCTTAAAACGTATTTGTTGGTCTTAGCGGATTTTCTCCACCCGTGTACTTCGATTCTGATTCCCGCATCTCGCACAAGTGCCAGAGTGTCGGAAGCCATAATCTTTTTTATGCGGTCACTGACAGCAGAGGCGGTCACCTGCACTGCCAAAACCTCACCCTTGCGGATTGCAAGTAGGTCAGCCCATCCCCACAAGTCTTTTCGTTGTTTGGTGAAGCTGTTCCACTTCTCAACGATTTCAACGTGGTAGCCAAGCTCACGTAGGTGAGCCAGACTACGCTGTGTGGGAGATGTTTTTGTTGCCATCAGAACGGTACGTCATCATCCTGTGAACGAGATGTCTTACGTGCGTAGTTAGAAGGAACTTCTTTATCCTGCATCTCTTCCTCACGTTTCTTCTTGCTCCAGTTGTCTTCTTTCAGAGCAAGCAGGTTGTGACCACGGCTTGTAGGCTTTTGCCATGCAGCAATCTTGAGCTTCTCACCTGCCTTGTAATCGCATTCAAGAACGATAAAGCCTTTGAAGTCTGGGCCTTTGGGAGACTTTCTCATCTCCTCTTCTTCCCAGTACATGACACCTGAGCCTGGCATCTCTTTGTGTGCATTGTTTGTCGCCATATAAATCCTTTCAGTTGAGTGTGTACCTGGCGTACTTCTTGCCGTTTTCATTAACCATGTGCGTAAAGATTCTGTGTCCGTCTTTCCGCAGACTTTCGATATGTGCTGCAAGCCTGAAACAGTTAAAGTCATTTAATGCCTCCAGTGGTGTCAGGCTTTTCCCTTCTTGTAGGCGGGTCAAAATATTGGCTCGCTGAGTCCCGAATCGGGAAGTGGTTGGGACTTGTCGGGCTTTGGGGAGACTGTTCCTCCTGCTTCAACGATTGCTCCTTTGAGCTTGACTTTGTCCAGAGTGTTGAAGTTTTCTGTAACAGGCTTGTTGCACTCGGCAAGTGAGGAGAGCTTGTCTGCCTTTTCCTCCAGAGTGAGCTTTTTACTGTTTGCAATGCGTGAAACCATTTCTGCATAGCCGCCTATCCAATCCTCGGTTGAAGAGAACCTTGAGTACGGCTGGTCAGTGCCTGGTACTTGTAGCGGGAATGCGCCGTCCTCAACACGTTCAGGAGGTTCAAACGTATATACGTCCTCCACCCGCTCCACACTCCCCATGAATTTCGCCTTGGGTGGTTCAAAATCTTGTACCTCTTCAGGCGTGTAGACTCCGACAACGCACCCTGGGAAGACGGAACGAATGCCTTCAGAGATAACTCTCGCACGTAGCATCGCTCTTGGATAGTTCTTCCAGTTATCCTTATTGGCGATACCAATGGCTTTAGCTTGAGCAAGTGTCCAGCTAAGTTCAAGTGTGCCGCCCGCTGGATGGCTAAACAAGCCTGTGACTTTCTCATCTGTATATTCCTTCCAGTTAACTGTTCCACCTGCCTGTTGGAATCTGGCAAGCATTGCATCTGCTTTGAGAGCAGGACGGCCTTGGATGACATGGAAGTCACGCATAGCTACGGCAGGGTGTAGGTTCTCTGCTTGGCACAACAGCATGATTGCCATTGCTTCCTGGGCATTCTTGAACCCAAACATCTTGCTACCAGCGGCAACCTCTGCCATCTGCTGCATGTCATTAAACGCTACGATATTACTCATGTGGAACATCCCTTTTTACTCGTTGTTGAATCATTAAATCTGCTGCTTCGTATGCTCTCTGTACCATCACTTCGTGAGCGTTACCGCCCACAGCAAACATACCTTGCAATGCGAGGCCAGCGAAATAGTCCCGCAAATCCATTCCTTCCTCCATGCGTGTTAGGCCAGAGGTAGGGTCTTTGTGAATAAAGGGATAGGCTTTCATGCTTGCACCTTAAGCTTTCTACCAGGCTTTTGGCGAGGTGAACCATCACTGTTTGCCCCGTAGGGATAGACTTTCAGTAACGCATCTATGCGTGTTGTTTGAATCTCAAGTCTTCTTGTCAAATTTTTTATCTCTAAAGTTAAAAATTCATTTGTGTGATACAGGTAATCAACCTTATCTTTGTCTTTGGTTGTGTAAAACATGGTGAACCTCACTTCAATAAAAATCTACGAGAACCAGGCATCTCACGCATGAACTGCTTGTAGATGTCTGGCATGGCTTCTTGAAACAGCTTTGCATCAAACTTGATGCTTGGCTTGGCTGACTTCCAAGTCGCTAGGACTTTGCCCTCAATAGTGGCAAGGGTTGACTTGTCAGCCATGTACCCCCGCACAAGGGTGTCGTACTGCTCTTCCTGAGTCTCTAGATGCTTGATGTTGGCTTTGATTTGAGCCAAGGCTAGACAGGCTTGTTCAACGCTTGCGGAGGCTGTTTTGACCTCTTCAGTGCTGACAGGATAGAGAAGTTTGACTTGCTCCACAGTCTCTGGCGGCAGAGTAGTCCCTGCTTGTACGTGTCCCCAGATGACTGCCATCTGCTTGATAAGGTCTTCTTTCTGTTCCTCTGTGATGTTGAAGGGAATGAGGACGAACTCTTGACCTCCGAAAAGTACGGCGAGATAAACCATATCGACACCGAATACAGCAGCTTCGTGTACCAGTTGAGCCATGTCTGCTGGAGGACAGATGCCGCTAATATCGAACTTACTGCGAGTTGCAGCGTTGTAGTTCTTGGCCTCGACCAGGATAGTTTTGCCATTCTGTTTCCCTGCAAAGTCAAAGTGACTACGAAACCAATCGTGCTTCTTGTGGGAGAGGGCTTCCTCTACCTTTGTAAGCTCGACACCCAGTTTGGCCTGTGCAAGTCTGCCAATGACAGGTTCAAGTACATGACCCATCTGGACAGCTTCAATCTCGGACAAGTCCTCAATCTCTATGATGCCTTGCTTTGTCAGGATGACTTCGTTGGCTCTGCCGTTGGCTACCTTGCGGGAGTCACCAGACCAGATAGCGGAGTTGCGGGTGGAGGGTGAGAAATCAGACATGAGGCATCCCCTGCAAGAGTTCTTCTTCCTCTTCTGGGGTCATCACATGGGCAGCAGCTTCCCAGAGTTCACCAGAGGGCTTGCAAGGCTGGTTAGGGAGTCTGTTTATGTTGCACCAGGGTAGGTTGTCTACGGGTGCTAGAAGCCCTGTTACAAGGCTTATAGGACGGTTTGCACCGCATTTAGAGACTTCCCTGTTGTTATGGTCTGTCGGGAAGATAGCGTGTTTACAGTTGATACACAGTTTCATGGTCACGAACCTTTCAGTTAAAGATGATTGGGATTAGATTATAAGCACAGTTAGTTAGATGATGTCAAGCACTCCTTTCACGATAAAGAAAATATTTGTTGTGTCTGCGTCTGAGTTGTCGGATGGTCATGTGTTAAGTTCCTTGAGCTTAGATTCAATGGCTCGGACGGCGTATTCGAATCTGTTAAATCCACCCTTTGCCACATCAAAACGCACATACTCATCACCGATTTCTTCTTCTGTCAGCCCTACCCATGTGCGCTGTGGTGGGTAGTTGTTGCTACTGCAAGCCACGCATTCATAGAGTACCCCTGCTTTGCATTCAGGGCATACAGGCTCTTGCGCTGGCTGTGCCAAGGCTTTCTCAACGACAGCAATAGCTTCTGCTGTTCCACATGGCTCACCGCCGTGACACCACTTCAACGCTTCAAGTACGAGTTTTAATTCATCTTGTGTCATGCTTGTTCTCCTTCCAGAACTTGTAAAACAAAATCAGATACAGAGGGGCTATAACTATCAGACCGCCTACTGTCAGTAGAGTTATAAGGGCTAGAACATTTGTCATGTATATCTCCAGTTGTTACTAGGGCACGTACTATGTCATTCTGCGAATGCCATATACCTTCTTTCACTTCGTTCAGTATCTTGTGGGCTTGAATTGAATCCATTGATAAACCTTAAACATTAGACGTAGAAAGGTCACCCGAGGGGTTGCCTGTGGGTAACTTATCCACTGAGTTGTCCACAGGGGATAGATGCTCTCGTTTATCTAGACTATTCAACAAAGGGGCGATTAACCTCTTGTCAAACCCGACTTGTCGCTGCCCCGAGGGATGCTCACCCAGGAGACACAAGGCCAGTTCGTCACGCTTATCTGAGTCTGTCGCATCCACATTCTCAAGGGGTGGGTGATGCCCCCGTGTATAGCCGAAGACCCAATAAAAAAGCCACTTACAACTGCCCCGTCGAAGTTCCCCTAAACGGGGCGAGGCATGTGTAAATGGCTTCATAGTGTTGACTTCGACGACAACGGAGCGAATCATAACATCAACTCCCAATCCCTTGTCAAGAGTCGCCAAGCGGTTGCAGCGCAGAGGGGGACTTGTCCATTCCCAATGGCTTTAAGTCTGTCCACCCTATGGGCCACCCCATGAGCCACTCGACCCAATTCGCGTTCAGTTGACCACCATTGCCTGCCCCCATTTGCCTTGCTTCCTCCACTGTTGTATTTTTGTTGAGTAAATTCCAACTCCCACTCCCGCCACACATCCCCGCTGTGCGTGGGGTTGGCCAGGTGAGCACCGCTGTGCTGAGACTTGTCTGAGTTCCTTTCTTGCCTTCCCTGCGTATCTGCAAGCCCTGCCTTGCCTCCGAATGAACTGGGGTTGGCCAAAGGTCTAAACGCTTGCGTAGGGCTTTCCTGCTGTTGCTTCCCCCGTCCATTCCTGTGGTGTTGGGGGTGTGAAAGAAACTCTCGTTGTCGGGCGACAATCCACATCCTGTCCCGCTGGTGAGGTGCGCCAACATCGGCAGCTCCCATAACAGTCCATTTCGTGTCATACCCCATTTGGGTAAGGTCAGCAATAACTCTTGTTCCTCCCCTAGTAGTGAGCATTGGGCTGTTCTCCACGAACACAAAAGGGGGTCGAACTTCGCTAACCACCCTCGCCATGTGTGTCCAGAGTCCTGACCGCTCACCATCGAGTCCATCTCCTTTTCCTGCGGCAGAGATGTCCTGACAGGGAAAACCCCCGCTGATGACATCGACTCTACCTCGCCAGGGCTTGCCGTCAAAGGTGCAGATGTCGTCCCATATAGGGAATCTAGGTAGGAATCCATCAGCTTGCCTTTGCAGTAAAACTCTGCGTGGGTAGTCTTCAATTTCAACGGCGGCAACGGTTCGCCACCCAAGCAGATGTCCTCCAAGGATTCCCCCGCCACTTCCCGCAAATAGTGCCAGCTCATTCATCAGTACCCCATAGTTATGAGGGCGAGCAGGTAACCCGCCACAAAGCAGGCAAGGTATATCACCACCCTGTCAGCCAATGGGGGCTTATCCTGCCATTCGGGGCTAGAGGGGAATGCTTCCTGCAAGGTACGGGGAAACCTGCGGGTAGTGTCGTTGTGGGGGCTTGGGGCTTTAATCATGGGGCTATTTCCTCTATTGTGTCTGTGGTCACCCATTCCATGCGGTCACCATTCCAAGTAACAAGGGGCAAAGTCATACGGTAATGGGCAACAACCCGCATGACTTCATCATGTGTGGCTTTATAGTCACAAAGGGGCGAACCTTGGTACATGAGAATCCATCCACGTTCACTGAACGATAAATGGGCTTTATGGTCTTGTGTCTGGTCAATCATGGGGCTTATCCTTTATCAATTTGAGTTAAAAGGGCTTTTATACGCTTTTCAAGATTGACCACAATGTCATGCGTGTAGCAAGCATCGTCTGTCGCATCTTCGATAAAAGGTAGGCACGTGTAAAGCAAATCAAGCATTTCGGGGGCATGTACGATAAGGGCTGCATCTGCGGGGTTTCGTACGTCAACCCAAACAATTTCACCTACGGCATGGCCTTTAGCATCGTTGATAAGGTCAACCCGTGTAGAACGGGCATCGTGCAAAGTCCAAGGGGCGGGTGTGTGTTTCATAGGTACTACCTTTCAAGGGTTAAAAAAAGGGGCATACAAGCCCCTACAAGGGGCTAACTAAGTTCTTTTGCGGGTATGTAGGCAAACCATTCGACAAACTCTTTTACCGTCATATGTTTAGCAGCATATTTGTCGCAATACTTGGTGAAACAGGCATAAACGGCCTCGCCATTCTCATTATGGTCGTTGGCCTCGCCTACTAGGAATTGCTCGCCTATCATTTTTCTAGGGGGCAAAACTTCTAGCATATTCCAATACATTTGTTTTGTAGTAGGTATCCATTCGCTAGGGTTTGCGTCCATTGCATCCCATAATTCTTTCCATTCAAGGGGCTGATTCATGCTTTTGCCCCTGTCCAAATGGGGCCAAGGTCGGCCCATGTTTTCCAAGTTTCAAGCACGTTTGCACCGTAACGGGGCTTAGTCATGCGAATGTTGACATAGCGCATTTCATCCCGATAACGGGCGGCACGTTCAATTTGTTCAGCTTGCTCTATGGTTTCACACTCGATAATGAGCTTATTTGTTTTATTTTCTGACATACCCCAACCCGACAAATATTTGTCCGTCATGGTTACGTAAAACAATGGTTTTTTCATGGTAACTTACCTTTCAAGTTGATTATTTGATTATCGAATGATAATCCCTATGCCCACAATATGAGCATAGGGGTATCACTTAGGCCGTTGCTGTTTCAGTTGCTGCAACTTTAGGCCGTGAACACCACGTAGGCACGTTGACGGTGTTATGTTCCCGCATAGGCATGATAATACCGACAAATAACGGTTCACTATCAATATT
>Ga0209086_10004556_pt1 | contig 10251 bp, 21 predicted proteins | sample M_130207_XF_Meta_FD_187312 | JGI IMG/M metagenome (GOLD analysis project Ga0209086, IMG submission 187312) | Freshwater microbial communities from Lake Montjoie, Canada to study carbon cycling - M_130207_XF_MetaG (SPAdes) (version 2) | ecosystem: Environmental > Aquatic > Freshwater > Lake...
CAGTTTTCCGATCATTAAAAAACAATACGGATTTTTTACAATTAACCGAGGCCTGGGGAAAACCAACCCGAACCGTTTACGATTTTGGAATAGGTTACAAAATGACTTTGCCGCAATTTTTGCGCTGGGAAATGGACGACAAAGAAATAAAATTGATTAACGACATATTAAAGAGTAAAAACATAAAATACCGCGTTTAATGGCAAATGAAAATTTTAAAAACGTAATTGCTAGAATAGGCCAGGCGTTTACAGATGAAGATAGCGCGTTTAACTTTCCGGTCAAATATCCGGCTATTGATTTAGATAAACCTACAAAACAAGCGCTTTACAAAACCGCTGGAATTATTGCCGGGGGATTAATTATAATGGGCTTTATTATTAGTTATGGCCGAAAAAAATAATATTCAAAACATATTATTAATATTTGGGGCTGTTTCAATAACGGCCTTTTTATTTAAACGATTAAAAAAAATGGATCGACCTAGCAAAAATTTTACCTGGGCTGAATTTGCCAGTAAAGACGGCGCGGAAATGCCAGCAGCTGTAAAAGAGAATATTAAAAAGTTAGCGCAAAATTTGGAAGTGATCCGAAACTATTTTAATTTGCCTATTAAAATAAATTCCGGCTGGCGAAGCGAAGCGCATAACCGTAAGATAGGCGGCGTAAAAAATTCCCAGCATGTAAAAGGAAAGGCCGCGGATATTACTGTAAAAGGCAAAACGCCAAGCGAAGTACAAAACGGAATAGAAATATTAATAAACGCCGGTAAAATAAGCCAGGGCGGAATAGGAAAATATCCAAACTTTACGCACTATGATATCAGAGGAACAAAAGCCAGGTGGTAAAAAAAAACTTACTATTCACAAAATTACTAGGGATCTTCAAAACGGCGCCTGGAATAATTTAGATTTAAGTAAAAGCAGCAAACGCGCTTTACAAACTACTGGATTAATTATTTTGTTTGGGCTTGGATCTAGTTTTTATTTAATGACACGTAAATAATGGAAGAATACGACAAAGGCGCGCCCATGGATCCAGTAATGAAAGCAAAATACTATGAACAAATGTTTAGTTTTTATTCTTGGTATTTTCGTGTATGTGATCGACCGGCGGAATTTACAGAAATGATTAAATACGCTAACTGGCAAGGATTAAAAGAAAAAATGCCAACAAAAATTCAATTAGTTGATTTCTTTTTAGAAAAACAAATAGGCCTATGAGCTGGACCGGATCACGCAGCCAATTTATTAATGAATTTGGCCCGTACATATTTCAAGTAACAAAAGGAACGGGAATTTTACCCGGTACACTAATTGCTCAGGCATTTTTGGAAAGTAGTTCACGCGGAATAGTGGGCGGATCTAGTTTAAGCCGCGCAGCAAATAATTTTTTTGGTATTAAATGCGGGCCGGCATGGACTGGCGAAACATACTATATTAATACGCGCGAAGTAATTAGCGGAAAAGATGTAACAATAAACGCTTGTTTTAGAAAATATGTAAGTGTAAAAGATTCCATAAAAGATTACGTTAATTTTTTGCAAGTAAATGCGAGATATGCAAACGCCGGAGTATTTACAGCAACAACAGTAAAAGAACAAGCCGAAGCTTTAAAGGCCGCCGGTTACGCAACGGCCCCAGGTTACGCAAAATTAGTGAACGATGTATATAAACCCTATGCCGAATTAATTGAAAGCAAACGAAATATGGCCGGTATTGATTGGAAAACTACAATAGGATTAATATTAATGGCCGGGGGACTTACAATACTATACAATAAATTAAACTTATGACAAAGAAAATAATTAACGGCTGCAAAAAATTCCCAAAAAGTTTATTTTTGGGATTAATTGACGCCATTTTACCAAACATAAAGGAAAGTATAAAAGAAATTCCTAGCGAATTTTTACATGATAAAGGAAAAGTTAATATAGATTATTTACGACTGGGATCAGCAACCGTATTTTTTGTATTGAATTTACTTTGTATTTTAGACGTAATTACATACAATGACTTAATAAATGTATTCAAACAATGGAATTTATTATTACTGTAAAAGAAAACGACGGATGTAATTCTAAACACAACGTTATTTGCATGAATTTAATTCAAGGAATTGAAGATTTTATACATGATTTTGATTACAGTATAAACGATATTCGGGCTGTCGTAATTATTGACGAATAAAGTAAACCGACCTATAAAGCCCCCAGGGCGCCGATTACGGCGCCTTTTTTTATGCCTAATTTTTAAAAAAGTATATTGTTTAATTGTTTTTTTAACAATAATTGCCGTTTTTTTTATCAAGAATTGTTAATAAGTGATGTTGAAAACGTGTTAATTTGATGTTTATAACACAAAAAAAGCCCGTAAATACGGGCCTTTCCGAGATATTGCAATTCTTTTTAACAAAATGCTGTTAAAAAATGGATATGTAAAGGTAATCATTTAACTTTGTTTTGTAGATATTTACAATGAATTGCAATTCAAACAACGGCCTAAAAAGAGATATAGGGCCGTCCTTACCGGCTTATGGCCTTTTTTTTATATTTTTTGTATAGGTACAGTACAAACTGAACTAACTGAACGAAATACAGAACATACTGAAACTAGGTTAAAAGTTATTTTTAAATACAGAACCTTTTTAAAAAACGCGAAAAAATGGAAAAAATGCAAAATGATGAGTTAAGAAAAGTAATAGGATTAATCAACTATTACCCTTTTGAGGATTTAAAAGTAGAAACAAAGCTAAAAATTTCGGTAAACGGTAACAGTTCGGTTATTATAATTGAACAAACCGAATTTTTGCCGGATTTATTTTTAACCGGAACCGGTCAATGGACCGCAACAGATTCCAATAAAATTATAATTCATGAAAGCCAGTACGCGGATTTTTGCGAATTACTGGATCTAGGTTTAACGTTTATTAAAAAAACTATTTAATATGCAGCAACTAGGATCACAATTAGACGTTGTTTTAAATGATTTAAGACAAGCCGTAATAGATGCCGGAAAAGAAACCCGACAATATAACAAAACCAGTTCCAATAATTACAAACCGGACGCCGCGCGTTACAAATTAGTTATTTGGTTTAAAGACGGCAACCGCCGAACCTTTTACAGTTACGATCATGTTTATCACAATAAAATAGTTCACCTAGATGAATTTGAAAGTTTTATGAAATTGTTTCGATTAAAAAACAAATATGCCGGAACTTTCAAAAATGCAATTATTTACGCTACATTGGATCCAGGACGAAATAAGGAAAGCAATTATAACATGGTAATGAGTTGGACAAAAATAAACGGTGAAAATGTTATGAACCCGGCCGGAGTATTCCGCGTAATTGATAAAGACAACCTTTTGTATTTAGAACGTTTAGATCTTTACAGCGGTAAAAATTTCCGCGGAAAGTAAAACAAGTTATTAACAAAAAGGCCGGCGTTTCACCGGCCTTTTTTATTTTTACTAAATGGCAATAATAACAGTACCTTATACAGACATTAACGCAACTATGCGAGGGATTAGAACCCAGGTAATAGATTCTATTGATTACGTTTGCGCAAACATTCCACGTTACCGGAACCCGGAACAAATGTTTAACCAATTAAAACAAATGATCCAATATAAAAACGATCCGCCAGGAGTGGAACTATTGCAAAGTGTACCCACGTTATTAGAAGATAATTATTGGGGAACGCCAGGCGCCGGGGATTGTGATTGTTTTAGTATTCTTGTTTTAACTTGCTGTTTATGTAACGGCTGGAATGAACAAGAAATAGTTTTAGCGGGCCGTAGTCGATTAGCGCCGGTTCATATATGGACGCGCGTCAAATTTAACGGTAAATGGTACGATATGGATTTAACCCAACCTTATATTAATACAGTAAGGCCATATAAACATATTCAAAAATTACCCGTTTAAAATTATAAAGTTTTCAACAATTTACTAACATAAAAGAAATTCATTATATTTTTACACTATGGCAACCAAAAGAAACCCATTAAGCATTAAATACGACAAAATTTCGGCGCAAATTAGACGAGATATAAGGGATTTGTATGAATATAATTTTAATGAGCCAGTTACCCATGCGCGTATAAAGGGATTAATGGATTTAGTAAACATACAATTTGGTCAACAAAAGAAAATTTTAAAAGAAATTGAAACTGAAAAAACAAAAGAAATTTTCACAAAAGCCGGAGCAAAACTTGCAGCCGGGCCAAAAAAAAAACTTTAAGCGCTAACGGTTATAAAAGACCGGCTTATAATATTGAAACTAGCGGAAAATATGTTTTTAGTACGCCCAAAGAAAATTATTTAATTGAAAGTTTAGCATTTGAACGAGCTACCAATACTGAGGATAGTTTACAAATTCAAAACAATTTAAGATCAATATTAGGATCTATATTAATAAAAAATAGCGCCTGGAAAAATTTAAGTAATTACAAACCGGTAATGGCTAGATCTAGTAAGGGTATAAAAGGAAAATTAACAAAATTAAAATAAATGGCACTTTTACAATTAGCTGAGAACGGAATGTATTTAGCGGAAAACAACGGAATGTATTTAGCGGAAGAAAACCCAGTAGGTGGAAATTATTTATTTATTCCGGCTGGAATGTTTGGTATGGATTCCGACACTTATGTAAGATCCGACTTTTTCGATTCATTAGGCGACGACGAATTTAATACAGTAATTCAAACATTAGCGCCTTATCAAACGCAAGGCCTTTCTGTTATTGGAATAACAGCAGCCGCAACGGTTTTAGCGCCAGCGGTAAAAAAAGCAATAGCAAATAGACAAGCAAAAGTTGCAGCTGGAACGGCAAAACCAATTTTTAAACCAGGTGGTAAACTTTCCGGACTTGCTGGAAAAATTAAAGCCGGAGTTCAAAAGTTAAAAAATGTTCCGGCCGATGCAACAAACGAAGTAATAAAGAAATCAACGCCAGTTTCTGGATCAATTGATGTTGGCGGAACTAGTGTAGATTTTAGCACCGGGCAACCAGAAAAAGAAAATATTTTTACAAAATACAAAACGCCGTTATTAATTGGCGGGGCTGTTTTAGGTGGCCTTATTTTATTCAAAGTTTTAAAAAAGAAATAACAATTTAATTAAAAACAAAATGGCAAGAAAACGCACAACAACCCGCCGTAAATCAACGACGCCAGTACGCCGCCGCCGCACAACGGCAAAAGCACCGGTTCGCCGTCGTAGATCAACAGCAAAGAAAGGATTACTTTCTGAAATGTTTAACCCGGCAATGGCCCAGGGCGCATTTAAAACATTAATTTCCGGCGCAGCTGGTGGCCTAGGGGCTGGATTACTTGGAAAAGTTCTACCAACAACAACAAGCCCAGAAATGCGCGCGGGATATACATTAGTAGCTGGATTCGTAACGTCAACAGTTTTAAAATTGCCTAACGTCGGAGCCGGTATGGCTGCGGTGGCTGTTAAGGAATTATTAACAGTAAAAGGCCTTTTATCCGAAGGAATGGATTACGCGGATTCTATGGATTCTTTACCTATGGTATTAAATGAAGGCGAGGCAATGTATTTAGCGGAAAACAACGGAATGTATTTAGCCGAAGATTACGGATATGACGTAGGTTATTTCCCGGCTGGATTTGGTGGAATGTAATTTTTAAAAAACATGAGACAGATATATAACACGGGCGTAACAGCCCAAGAAAAAATTGTTGCCGTTAACAAAAGATTTGGTAACACCGGGATTAAATCCCAACAAGGAACCAGCCGAATTATTTACGATTCTTTGCCGGTATTAAACAACGGACAAACAACGTTTCGTTTTTATGAGGATTCAAGCGCCCGAACGTTTCCATTTACAAATACTGGATCCGACGGTAATAAATTAGGAGTAGGCGATACAATGGTTCTTAGTTCTGTATTGTTTTACGCTGTAAAACGAACTACAATAACCGGAGTTTTCGAAAATAATGTTAATTTATCTCTTTTTTCTGATAATCTAATTTCATTTTTTAATTTTGAAATTGCAAATAATCAAGTTGTAAAAAGAGTAACATTAAGTGAAGCGAATAATGTTTATAGCAATACCACAGGTAACACGTCTAATTTAGAATTAGAAACGGAAATTGTTATACCGCCGCTTTTACCTTATGTATTAGAATTAAGAACGCCAAAGGATTTATATACAATTTTGGGCGCCCCAGGAGCCGGAAAAGAATGGTTTGTTTTTGCGCAAATTATTGGAGTAGGTGGAATTATTGCACCAAGAACAACTTTTTAATATTTAGAAAATGAAAGGAAGAGTAATATCTCAAATAACGCCGCAACAAAAAGCCGTTGCCGTTAACAATAGATTCGGAAATACGAATATTAAGGGGCAACAAGGTACAACGCGCGTAATTTATGATTCGTTGTCATTAGACGGATCAACAGAATTACGTTTTTTTGAAAACGCAGCAAGCCGTCAATATCCATTTACAAACATCGGATCGGAAGGAAACCGTTTAACAGTAGGTGAAACTTTTGTAATTCAAAAAATTTATTTTGGTTTTATTGAAACTGATCCAGATACTAACGCATTTATAAGTTTTGGCACTCTTAATGGAACTGGAGCAGCTTATGAAACGGGCGAATGGTCTTTTTTACTAGCAAATAGTCAAGTAATTAAGCAATTACCTTTTAGTGTTTTTTGTAATGCTGGTGCGACAGTAATTAATCCTGCAAATGCATCTGATCAAACTTTTGATACTTTTACGGATATAGTTATCCCGCCACTTTTGGAATATGTGTTAACGTACAGAATTGCACCTTACGCAGCCGTTACCAATACGCGCCTTGTTTGTTTCATGGAAGGAACCGCGGGAATTATTGCACCACAAACAACTTTTTAATTTCGTTTTTGCATACGGAATATTTAACCTGGGCGGCTTAACGCCGCCCTTTTTATTTTTAAACAAAAAATTAAACAATGAATACACAAGGACTTAATGCCCCCCAGTTTCCGGGATTACAAAGCGGAAAATTAAAAAGTGTTGAACAAGTACGCGACCTAATTAAAAAACAACGTCGTTTAAAAGGTTACACGTTTAACGTTCCAAACGGACAAAGCCAACAAAATTTGCAATTAAGCGGAACGGCCCGCGTATTATTAGGGATTCAATTAATTCCGATTGCACCAGGAACCGATACTTTTATTCAAGGATTCCAAAACATAACCGAAATTAGTTTCAAAGTAAACAATGAAATTATTATTGAAAGTTTAAGCCCGCAATTTTTGACCAATTACGCAAATGACGAGGAGTATTGTGATATTCCGCGCCCTTTATCCGGAACGGATCAAATTACGATCTCTTTTACTAATTCCGGCGCAACAGAAGTTTGTGCGATTGCGGTATATTACATTTAAGAAATGATTACGCCAACACTAGAAAAATTAATTTTGTGCGGTAAGGCGTTTTATAAAACGTTTATTGCCGGCGGAGATAAACATACATTAGATATTAGTGATGATCGTTTTATTATTATAACGGATATTACATACTTTCCTATGAATTGTTTACCATATTTAAGGGAAGAAGGTAAAGATAACCACAATACGCAAGTTGCTATTTATGGGGAACGCGGTTATAATCATTTTATTTTTAGAAATTATAACAATACTAACGTGAACAATCAAAACGTTCATGGATTTTGTAGCCCAGTTACAATTAATACCTTTATGTTACATGAAAAACAAGTAGGTTTTAGTTTTTGTAATGCGCCATTTTTTACAAATGTAGCGGTAGGACAATTTCCTGTAAATAACCCTTCATATAAACCGCCTATTGATTTCGGAAAACAAGGGGATCCAGGAGTGCGTAACGTGGTAATTACGGCCGATGTTTTTGATGCAACAATGCAAATTAATTTTGGGATTAAACCTACGGCCGGAGTTGATGAAAGCCAACAGTTAAGATTTCCTTATTCGGATTCTACTAGATTTGATTTTGATCAAAGTTTTGAATATCCTTTGATGATTGTTAACTATGTGGAAGTTTTAGGATCAGCAAATAATATTCAAATTTAAAAAAGTATGCAAAATGGAATTAAAAGAAGCTTTAAAGAAAATTGAAAACAGCGGTTACAAACGCGCCGCTTTATTTAGAAATAACGAAAAAATTTGCGCCTGGAATACTTACGGCAAAATTTTACCGAAACTAGATGAAATTGAAACGCGCGTTATTAATAATGGCCCTGGCGTTTATGTGATCCAGGCGGCAAACGCCGCAAAGGACGTACCGGATCAATTTGTAATTGAATACGGGGATCAAACGTTAATTAGTGAAAAACGCATACTTCCGGACGTAAACCCAAAATTATTAGAAAACCAAAAAATTCTTGAATTAAGTATTTTAAATGCGGAGTTAAGAAAAGATAACGAAGCTTTAAACCGCTTAATTAATGATTTAGAAAACGACATAGACGAATTAAACGCAAAGATCCAGGAATTAAGCGAAGCGCAAACATTAAGCGAACAAGCCGCGCAACCTGGATTAATGGAAAACGCCAAAAGTTTTTTGGAAAGTTTAATGGAATTCGGAACGCCGTTACTGGATCAACATTTTGCTTTGAAGCAACAGCAATTAGAAATTGAAAGAATGAAATACCAGCGACCAAAGCCACAAGCCCAGGCGCCCAAAGATCAAAACGTTCAAATTCGCAAAATTGGTGAATTTGTAGAAGGTTATAAAGACCAGCCGGAAATTTATGAAGCTTTGCACGAAATAAGCGCAAAGAGTCAAAACGTCGGGGAATTTATGGAATATTTAGCACAATTTAATTCGGATCTTTATGAACAACTTTCAGAGCAAATTTGATATAGAACTAAATGAGTGCAAAAACATGGGCGAAGTTTTGGACGTATGCCAAAAACACTACGACTTAACAAAGCCATTTGGAATTGCTACAAAATTAATGGTAATAACCGGCGTTAAAAAGATTATTAAATTAATCCAGGCCGTACAAAAAAGATTTTAAATAATGGCAATAAGAAAAAAGAAGATAAACCCAGTTGCAACCGCAATAACAATAATAGGCCTAGGCGTTACCGGTTGGGCCATTTATAAGTTTTTAATTAAACCGGCCATAGCAAAACGCCGCGTAGGATCGTCCGCAATTATTGACGCGGATATTAACGAAACAATGGACGCGAATTTTGAAATAATAGACAATAATCAAACAGCATAAAATGGCAACAAGAAAAAAACCAATTAATAAAAACACACTTATTTTTTTAGGAATAGGCGCCGCAGCTGTGGGAACGTATTTATTTGCCGGGGATGCTATTAAAAAACTTTTTAAAGGCGGTGGCGAAGCGCCAGCCATGGAACCGGAAATAAAATTTATTCCGTCGCCAGCTGGAACCGCACAGCCCAAAACAGAAACAAAAGAAACAGATACGTCCGGGGATCTTTACGACATTAGAGAAAAATTGAAACTAGGATCGAAAGGAAGCGCCGTAGGTCGTATTCAATTAATAATAAATGAAATTGCCAATATTCGCGGGGATCAAGGATTCACAGCCAACAGCGGACAAAAAATAAAGTTTCCCATTGATCAAGACCGCGACTTTGGTAATAAAACAAATTTAGGGGCGCTTTACGCTTTCCCTAGTTATAAGGAAAACGGATTTATTACGCTTTACAATGCGCGTTTGCGTTGGTGCTATATTAAAGGTTATTATAACCGTACCTTTCCCAGTAGTTTAGCAAATACAATAAATTTAGACGATTACCAGGCGGCGTACAAATCCGGGCAAATTGACAAGGCAAAAAATGAAGGTTAATAGATCCATACAAAAAAGCGCGCGTTTTGGTAATTTCATAAAGGAATACTATAAACCAATAGTTGCCCTAGGAATAGGCGCAACGGCGGCATATTTTATTGGAAAGGCCCTAAAACAATTTACAACCGAAGGCCGACGTTTAGAAACGGAAAAAAAAACTGTTGAAAATGAATTGAAGGAAAGTTTAAAAACCGAACCGGCAAGTTTTCCAGTTAGTCAATATCAAAATTTTGCGCGCGTTATTCAAATTGCCGGATTTGATTTGGGAACAGATGAAGCCGCCATTTATACAGTTTTTAGATCATTGAAAAACAATACGGATTTTTTACAATTAACCGAGGCCTGGGGAAAACCAACCCGAACCGTTTACGATTTTGGAATAGGTTACAAAATGACTTTGCCGCAATTTTTGCGCTGGGAAATGGACGACAAA